>ERZ1740070.2474-NODE-2474-length-10624-cov-9.357271_pt1 | contig 10624 bp, 9 predicted proteins | sample MGYA00581734_ERZ1740070 | MGnify/ENA primary metagenome ERZ1740070 (study PRJEB43018, sample SAMN04849744) | marine metagenome | isolation source: floating plastic debris | place: Pacific Ocean | collected 2008-09-01 | study: EMG produced TPA metagenomics... | reverse complement strand
ATCCTGGTCAGAAATTGTCTGTTTGTAAGTTAGACTGAAACAGCGTGTGCCATACAAGTCTTCATAACCATATTTTATTATTTTAGAGAACTGAAACAAAGTTGACTCCATGATGAACATGTTACATGTAGTTCAAGAATTTGATAGTTGTGCTAGGCCAGGTGGTGTGTCAAAAAATCTTGAAAAAAGCCTGCCAACCACCTTCCGTAATAAATTACTCCAAGTATAGTATTGGTTTAATTGTGTTACGGGCTATTTGACAGTGCAGCTGGACGTATATATGACATCCTGTACAAGTTTATGGGAACAGCAGAACAAAGTAGAGCAAGTCGATTGTATTAGCTCAGCGACAATATTATTATTGACTACGGAGCAGTGACCTACAGCGAGTTGGGATCGGCGGTGGCGATGTTTAACTGCACTACCGCTGCACAGGAATAATACACAGATTAACGCTGTCTCAACAACAAGGCAGCGGGTATTAGCTAACAGTCGATGACATCACCACTAGCCTGGTCAGAAAGGTAGTCATGTCTAGCCTAGCTATTGTTTGCGCCGAACTCACAAACAAAATTCTGTGCAGTGAAACTAAAACAACGCATTGTGTGGGATTTATTGTCTGAGCCAACTGGGTGCATTGATTATAAAACAAGTCAAAGACTGGTCAGGGAAAACAACAGTCTAATTGAGAAACTTTTTGACAAGCCTTCAAAACACAACATTGAACTCTTGTCAATACATGTAAGCACTGGCCACGACATTTAGATGGTATTATCCTGCAGAGTATCTACGTAGTCTGGAGGCCTCACCGCCTCAGACTCTGCCACTAGAGTATAAAAAAGTGCACTGACTCTGCCACTAGAGTATAAAAAAGTGCACTGTTAAGAGTTCGCTGCTGAAACGTGACGTTGTCAGCAGTCAGCGCTGTTTAGTTGGATAAGAGTGCTCTAAAGAGGTGAACTATTTCTGTATCACACTCACACTTATGAACTCAAGTTTATCACAATCCTTCAAAGCTTTGCAAATGCCAGCAACACATAGCAGAAAATGTAATCAAGAACTTCATAAATAGTGGTAACCTTATATTCACCTCAATTCCCACAACAATTCTGTTGATTGATATCAATCCTGGCGTGGGTGGACAACAAGGCGAACAGATACAGTAAAGCATACACACTTTTCAATTTTAAAGTGCAAAGTTAAATACAAATTACAATACATATTTTCATTAATTTCAATAAATTAATTTCATCTAATTAGAATGAAACGATTTCTTTTTGTCAAATTTATGATCATTTATCAACAATTGAGAAAACTATATGACCACCTGATGAATCCCTCCATATGAAACAGTCAATCAGTGATCACAAAATTCAGTGACAATGACAGGTAAACAACCCTACAAGACTAATTGTAAGACAAAGTACTACAGGTGTGATTGACCTGCTCTTAATTAACAAACGACTGAGCAGATGCCATGCAGTGGTTGCTGATGGCTGTTATCATACATAGGGGTGGTGCTGGGAGAACACCACAGACACCATGACAACACAATAAACTAAGTGAAATGTTTCATGCTGATCATGAGACGTGAATAAATGGTGTCTCTGGGTTGCCTGACTTACAATGACAAGCACTGACTCAGAGGTGTCAACACGATACAGGTCAACATGACAGGCAATGTGAGCAAGCAATGGCCCATCACTGCCTCTGTTTAAAATGATGGTACAAACTCAGTTCACTATCTCCATAAAAACAGCATATCATGTCACAATAAATGCAATTCTCCTATATGCATCACCGCTTAAGTCAGAATAAAAAATGAAACAGTACATATATTGCCATAACATAGTTGCAATCTGTCAGCTTTCCATTTCAGGTTTCTCTAACATCACAAAATTATTCGGAGTTTTCTCACCTATCTCAATGGGTGGGGTGATACAAATATTGAATGTAAAAGTACATTGCTCTTTATGAACTCTGTCATGAAATGACATGTTGTATAGGAGCATCATGTACACACAGAACATAAATAGCATGCCCTGGGGCAGCACAGGGCTGCAAGCTATATACACTATACTGATATCTCTAGCAACCTGCTGTGTAACGTTATCAAACTACCAACCTGGGATAGATATTTATCATAGACTCGAAATTCCTTCACTGGCGTGAGGCTCAAGCCTCAAGTTAAGATACTAATCAATTATACAGGCTCTCCTACCACTTATCTGTCATAAAGAAATTCTAATTTGCAATTTATTTCCACATTCCAGCGTCATGGTGAGCACTGAGAGTTTCCTATTTTCCCTCCTCTAGTAGGCCTGTAATTATCATTCTGAACTCAGTATAATGACCATTTTCTTGTTAAATCCTAAAATTAACTGGTGCGATAAAATGTTAACAACATAGAATTAATCAGCGATGTTTAGTGTCGTATGTTGGTATGTTATGCCTTCTCTCCTGGCCGAGTGGTGAGCGGTGTCTTAGGGGAACTCAAACCCTCGAGCTAATAGTGTGTTAGGGCAGGTTTCCTTCCTGTACACCTCCTGTGTTTATGGTCATACCAGGTAAGGTACTTACATCTTCCATTTCTGGAACAGGGAATGGGGCGCAACCCATTATTGCCTGGGTGTATTGACATGGCAAGCAAATCATACTGCAGAATTCCTGTTAATATTATATAGGCATGTGACTGCAAGCACACTGTGAATAATTCTTGAGGACAACTTACCAAATTATTCAACAAGAACTGTACAACAATAGATAATGTATAGAAATAGAAAATAGTATGGGAATAATAATAACAAGTTAATTTAAAAGTATGAGTGAAACTTTTCCTTGAAATATCAAGCCATTACAAAAGTCACTACCAAAAATCCGTGACCGGCGAGGTCGGAACACAAACTCCAAACCATGTGAGCGAAGCCTCATATCATTAATCATCTCCCCTGCTTGTGTGTGAGTAAGTTGCTGGCTGAGGAATCTATTCCAAAGAACTATAAACTATAAACTCCAGAGCGGATCATTGATATACATATATCTACATGTATATTGTAGTAATGGCTTTGTGACGCTTACAGTAGGTCTAGGTGCATTGTAAAATTTATTCCATGTATCACAAATTTCTGTTTTTGATTTTGAATAAAGTTACATTTCATTATTCTGTGGATCATTACATTCCAACCATGTTTTCAAGTTTTAATTTCACCGTTGATCTGTGCACGTTTTGTGTATTGTTATTGCACAGGGAGGTGGGCAGTGTTCGACAATACACATGGTAGAGATAGCGGTGCATACTGCTAAGGGCTGTTGCACATGGCCCGTATTTCTATTAAACAGATATTTTGTCCAGCAGAACTTGACTATTGCATGTAGCTCGTGAGATGTAGCTAAATAAGTGGGGTAGATAGATGGAGCGGGTTAAGTGAGCTTATCTTTACTTACAGCTGCCTAACCTGTATCTAACTCATAATATAGCAACACGCTACTTGCACCTGTGGACAACTTGATGTGGAACAATATGGGATTTAGGTGATAATTACCTCATAAATTCCATGATAAATCAGCTGAGTAATGGATTAACTGAAGCTGGTGCAGACCGGGGTTAGGAATTCCACAATATTATACCCAGTACACATATAAGGCTTTTTCCTTGGTAGTCTCGCCGCAATGCTGCCATCGCTGCTTCATAACTTGGAATTATTTTGTGAACCTTTCAAATTATACAATGTGAATTATGCAGATCAAAAACACTGATAAAATTCCAATAAATTACCAATAAACAGTATTATTACATTCCGAACATTCAATTCCGTGCCCAACAAGCGAGCACTAAGCTTTGTGTAAGGATCAAAATAAGCTCCGCCCACAAGAAAGATACTAAAGAGGCAACGCACTTGAATGCTGAACCAGTATTGCTGTGGGCGCTATGCAGAACGGATGTTGTGTGTGATTTCTTTTTAAATTGGACTCTAGTTTAAAACTGCACTGCAGAGGATAAAGTTTAGACTTTGACACACCGATTCAGATGCATATAACGGATAGAAACATGGCAGATCTAATACAGCCAACGACAGCGAAGCACAGATATAACCTCAAATCAAGATTTGAAATCGTCAGATCTCTTGGATCCGGTACTTATGGAAAAGTAAAACTCGCTATTGACAAGAAAACAGGGCATAAGGTAAGCATTCGCAAATGCATCTATTGCTCGAACCAATGCATTCAGTACCTGTAGCCTACTGGTATCCAACCGGATAACTCGTTTGTATTGCTTTGAGACTTTTATTGTAATTAGAGTTTTGTTTTGAACTGCTAGAGCAGACCAATATTGAGCATTGTTTCATGGATTCTAGTTGAGCAAAACTGCATTCAGAATCAAGGAATTTGACAATTGTGAAACAGAGCTCCATCTATCGCCAGAACAAACTTGTTAAATTCCTAATACTCATTAATTTCCTGCTTTGCATGAGACATTTTTTGACTTGGGGATTGCGCTTTTTGTTCTTTGTTTACATTCAGAGGTGTATTGGAAATCTATTTTAAGATGCCACCAGCAGCCACCAAAGACAATGGGCTTAGCAAATAACAACATGGCCCCACAGCTGTTTAATCCACCGCTGAGCCGTGTTTGGACAATGTGACTTGTGACAATAGAAATGTCACATTGTTTTCATTGAATGGTAGCTCCCAAGTCAAATAATGATGCTTGTGAAAGTTTGTCAAGTTGACAATTCTTTTGTCTAGCAAACAAATTAAGTCAGCGTTGTCACATGCCACAAAAATTTCACGTGTCCACTCGTCTGAAAATTAATCTGCAACCCTTTGTTTGCCTGTGTGTGACTTTTTGGATTACATTTGGACCCCAGGGGACCCAAAGTACAGGGCTGCAAGCGTAGTAAATAAAAACCAGGGAGTTGCACAGTAAACAAGGCGCCCATTGTAAATAACGCTGTTGCATCATAAGCGCTGAACTTCGCTTAGAATTCCACAAAAACCATGTAATCTAATTCGCAGAACGGTAGCTTAATATGATACTCTGCAAACAAGCTTTACATAATACTTAGATAACATACTTGAAAAGCTTGCAAACATTTGCTCCAATAGCACATCAATAGCTTCAATTCACTTTTTTCTTATGTTTGACCAGCAGTAATCAACATTCCAGACTAGATTTTTTATCATGTTCAGAAGTGCTGAAAAATCAATAATCACCTTAAACCTGTCCTTTTATGCTGACACGGACTGGCATGTGTGTCAAGAGTTCCGACATGGATTAGCGAATGCAGTGACAGTTTCCGATGTACGTAGTTTGTCTGGCATGCATGCAAATTAACAATTTACAACATGACATTTTTTATGTTTTTCCAGGTGGCCATAAAATCGATAAGTAAGAAAAGAGTGACAGCCGAGCAGGACTTGGTTCGAATCAGACGAGAGATTGAAATCATGGCTTCTCTAAGTCACAAACACATTATCCAGATATATGAGGGTGAGTATATCACATCAGCTACACCGACGCATACCTTATCATTTTCTTAAACATCTCCAGGCAACTGTCCATGCAAGCGAAGTATTTTTTGCAGTCGTAAGCAACAATTAGAGATCATCAAGACGCCACAACAGAGTGATGCTCTTATATTGCCAGGGGAGGGTCATAGCTGCAATAAACTAGCCAAAGTAAACATGACCAATATTAAGTTTTATGAATGCTGCTTTCTTCTTACAAGCCCAGGGAAGATTTTCCTTACATCTATTACTGATAAAAAGCAATTAACTTGCTATCTTGAGCAAACAGTGCAATGTGTGTAGCCTTTGTTATTAATTGACAAACATAAAAAGGGCACCTGTCAAGCACCTTGAGCTCGGCACATGGCCATCCGGGTCCTTCACCTTAAAAAAATTTGCTCAATTACTCAATTCTATAATACAATCAACAAAAAAACTACAGTGACAAAGTGCTTTAGCCATCGTGTCTCTAATATTATAGATGTGCACTGCTTGGTCTGCTGCATTGATAGGCGGAAATGTTGATCATTTGCCAACAAACAGTACACTACCAGTGCTGTTGTCACGCTTACGACAGTAATCTGTAATATGAATGTTAGTGCAGCATTAGCAATGATAATCATAATCTACATTAATGGACATTGCGATTATATAGCCGATCAATTAACAAAATTGATGAGAAATTCATTAGCAGTCTATTCAAAAATGAAATTACACTTTGTACTAGGTCCTCTGGTACATTTATGTATGTGAATTAACTGGGTAGGGGAAGTGTAGAACCATTACACAGGAACTGCGGGAGACATGTCAATCTACGATACCAGCATGACAAGCTGTGTGAAATTCTGGTGTAAGCATTTTACTGCGAACGTAGAATAAAAAACTCAAGCACCAGCAGTGAAAGTAATGTCCAAAATGTTCAAAGTTGCATGTTTTGAGACAAAAACATGGGGATTAGGCAGGCGCCCGACAGTTGATCATAAAATGATGTAATAATAAGCATGCATAATGAAATCGACAATACTGAAATCTTTTGAATATACAATGTCAGCGACATAGGCACTTGTATTGGTTGTTATGTTATAAGATTTCAGCCAGTCATATCATGATGGCATGGCTTGTTTGGTATGCCAGAGGAATGTATAACATGCTGTCTGATACAAAAGATTATTAGTCATTGACACTCTTAAACCAATGGATTGCCTAAAACGATGATAAAATATTAATAGAATATTGGAAATTGATATTACTGCACATTGCACTATAGACAAGCTATGAACCGTGCTCTGATATCAATGCATCAGATTGCACATCGTTTCTTATCCTATGGTGTATCGTACCTCTCACATCACGGCAATAGGTGTGGAATTCTCCAAATTCCAACCTTATCAAAATTTTAAATTCGATCGGCATATAAATGATGAGCAATTAAAAATTCACAAAATCCTATTTTGGTGAGCAGCAAAAACTCCAAAATAGTCATCACTAAGCCATCTATCATTTCATACATGCATGCATTACTGATCAACTGGTAATAACAACTACTAAACCTGCTTGGCAACCTGAAGATTTGGAAAATTTATTGAGATAGATACCGCACATTCTGCGGTGGGTTGACAACCTATGCTAGGATGAGTCAGCTCAGATGTAATTGAGGTTGCTATCTTAAGCAGAATATGTGCCACTTGAGACCGTTATCAATGTTATGGAAAGAGGTTTGACAGGCCTGCCCATGAAGCTTTACCAACACAATACGGTGATATCATTCCGTGTTCTACGATTAAAAGCTTTGATAAGACAGCTTTGCTACTTCCATAGCATGGCTTTTTTATGGCCAATGAGTCATTGAGTTCTTAAAGCCCAATTACACCCATAAACTAATAATTTGATGAGAATTATTGTAATTTATCCTGTCTGAACCACAGAAGATCAATTATGTGCTATAAAAAGATAAACATCGCTACATGACAGATCATAGGCTACTAATTATGAGGTTTCCTGTTAATGACTTTGTCACGATTCACTACATTATCTTATTGCAGTGTTTGAGAACAAGGAGAAGATAATTCTAGTTATGGAATATGCCGACGGAGGAGAGATGTATGATTATATAAGCAGTCGAGGTCGGCTGACAGAGAGCGAATCTCGAACATTATTCAGACAGATTGTGTCAGCGCTTCATCATCTTCATGAGGTAATTATCTCCTCCACCCCGGCAGCCCAGCAGCAGCAACTCAATATTGATCATATAATAGGACGTGACATAGCATGTGCTGACCGACAAAACTAATGACCACCTTTGAGCAGCAGTATGGGCAATGAACTTTTAATTTGAATTTACAGTTAGCATGCTCATTTGCTTTGTTGACTTGTTCTGCTGATAAACAAACCCTGCACTACTACCGAGCAAGCGCCATGCTCCATGTTATTATGAAACATGAGATAGTTTAATATCTATAATTTGGTCAAGTCAAGTTTTAAGCCATTGACATTTAAAGTCTGAACTACGATAACATTTGCACACTATTCATTATGGAATGATTAAAATATCACCATCCCAAGTCAAAATTCAATTGTTACCTACCAATGGCACAACATGACACTTCATATTGTGAATAACAATTATTTTTATATTTTACAGAATGGTATTGTCCACAGAGATTTGAAGCTTGAGAATATTTTACTGGACAGAAATGGTAACATAAAACTGGCCGACTTCGGTCTTAGCAATACCTGGCATCACAACTGTTTTCTGCACACATTCTGTGGCAGTCCTCTCTACGCATCACCAGAAATAGTCAACGGCAGACCCTACTATGGTCCTGAGGTAAGCACTGCCCATGATATCCACAACAATCAACATTGATTATTACTCATTAACTTCTAGACCTTTCAGCACAGTGTTGCCAGCCGTTGGAATTTCCAAATCGCAAACAAAAGATTCTGAATAAGGAATATGCCAATGGGGTCATTGGCATTGACTTGCAGCATACTGTTACATTTCTAGTGCTGCCAAGACGACCACATAAACAATGACTGGATAATCCCATCCTGTAGTTCCAACACGACTCTAAAGCCAATAATGATGAAATTAATTTTATTGTATTGTTTGTATTGCTACTACGGCAAACAGTAAAACAATACAAACACAATACAATAAAACACTTTATTAGTGGCTTAATTGTTTTGCAATCATAGGGTGTGAAAGAATGGAAAGGGATTAGCCGTTTCCATAGGAGAGCTCGAACTTCAAATAGAAACAATCCATCAACGTCAGCTTTTTGACAGATCTTAGACACGTATGGGCACACTTGTGAACATCAGGCTCCCCACGCACCTCAGTGATTAGAGGGTGGGGACTCAATTTTTGATGGCTGACAGATGGAATTATCCTAACACCCTATGTGATGTGGTTTAACTTGTGTACCCTTCAATTACTCACTGATTTGTGATTCACCTGTCCTTATAGGCATTAACATGATCTATTATTAATATTTCAGGTCGATTGTTGGAGTCTGGGCGTGCTTCTCTACACATTAGTCTATGGTGCCATGCCTTTTGACGGTAGTGACTTCCAAAAACTTAAGAAGCAGATCACCACAGGGAATTACTACGAGCCAGCAAATCAGTCAGAAGCTTCCGGCCTAATCAGAAACATGCTAACAGTTAATCCAGCCAAACGTGCCAACATCACAGATGTAGCAGCACACTGGTGGACAAATAAGGATGCCTCATCCCTACAAACAGAGCTTAGCAGAGTATCATCGGCCACTCGCAGAACTAGTGACTATTTCGAAGATGACAATGTGTTCTGTGAGCTGAACAGAGAGAAACCTGAACCTGAGAGAATTGTTACTCCTGTGTTTGACTCTAGCAAAAAACCCAAGAAAAGCATCCTCAAAAAACGAAACATTAGCAGCGGTGATTCAGGGTGTGCATTATCTGACAGTAAATATAACAGCGAGTTGTCGTCAGGGGTTTCGAGTGGAGATTCTACCACCAGTGAAGAGGGGACAATCCCTCGTCAGCGAGCTGAGTCCGAGCTCACAGTCCCATCTACCACAGACACAACGTCTAAAACCAAGCAGAGGAGTATTTCTCTGCTCTCCCCTACTGTACGCAGAGCCTCACCCAGAAAAGATAGCCTCAGTTCCGGATCATCGACCGAACTACTCGATTTCTCATACGATAGTCAAAGTGAATCAGGAACCGATTCAAATCCACAGGCTATCCTTGAACTGTTGTAATACCACGATGTAATCATGTAATTTTTTTTGTAAATGCTGATCTCATAATTATGAATTCCACGCAGTTTTCTCCATATTACATAAATATCAGTGGCTCTTATAATAATATTTGTAGTGCTCTAAGTCTCCTTGAGGTGCTAGCTGACAGCGAAGCTGACAACGCCCAACCAAACAATCCAACATTCTTATTTATTCCTGATCCGTTATTTATTTAATGATGTTTTATTTGTGTTTATGTCTGACATTTTTGCAACAATCACAACCCGAACCTGATATGGATTCCCCTAAATTTTTTCGACTTCAATTTCCAATCACTTTTAAAAAGTGAAATTGAGATTGAACAAATAAAATTTGAAAAACTTGAACACAACTAATATCATATTGTTTATGTACAGCTGGCAGATTGTGACACTTGAATAGGACACCAAATACCCTGAGGTATTGCATAGACTGATCACCTTTGCAGGTGACATCCAATGAGGGCCGGGCTTGACAAACAACCAACTGTTATGTCTTCAATTTAAGGTATTGGGAGTCTCAAAATGTCTAACAACCAACCATTAATTTTTGCTGTCAAAAAACCTCCAAAAATACCAAAACCATTTTTCATTCATGGTTAAAATAATGGATACAGTATGGAATCAGGTGATCAGTTATCTAGAAATAGTGAACTTGAGTCACAACAGACACTGACATGACTGATTATACAGCTATAATTATCATCTTAAGGTGACAGTAAGTGATGATTCAGGGCCACTGAAGCCCTATTGTCACCATTCCTAGCCGCACCTGTCATACAGAACAGAATGAGATATCATTGGATTTGATTGATAAGAACCAGCCTTTTGTTTCAAGTGTACATCATGAAC
>ERZ1740070.2472-NODE-2472-length-10629-cov-9.970494_pt1 | contig 10629 bp, 5 predicted proteins | sample MGYA00581734_ERZ1740070 | MGnify/ENA primary metagenome ERZ1740070 (study PRJEB43018, sample SAMN04849744) | marine metagenome | isolation source: floating plastic debris | place: Pacific Ocean | collected 2008-09-01 | study: EMG produced TPA metagenomics... | reverse complement strand
GATTCATACGACTTTAATCGCACTTTACGACCTCATTAGCAAAGCCAAGCAGATATGACTGTGACTAAATGTGATTTTACTGTTAATAAGTTGGTGAGCAGTTTTCCTCACTGCCATCCAAGCCACGATAGCTCAGCTGCGAAGACAGTTGGCATGGCATCATTAAGATCCAAAGGTTGGTGATTCAACACCACCTGAGGACCAATTTTTTTCCCAGGTTATGATGAGATAACATTGAATCATGGAGTTAGAGTAACTCCTTGATTGAATTAGAAAATTTTATTTCAATATTTCATGGTATAATCATTTCAATAGTTCTCTAATGGCCAAATTTACAACTTTTGTGAGTGAAATGCATACCAGGACTGTTAAATATCCGCAAAAACAACTGACAAAACGAACGTGTGACTTTTTGAGCTTGATAGTGTGACTAAATTTTCACCACTCAGTCACATGCCTGTTTTGCTTTTTTTATTTTTCAGAGAAGTTGATCCGCTCATATTTCCTCATTATTCGAAAGAGTATACAGGATGCAGTACCAAAGGCTATCATGCATTTCCTTGTTAACCACGTGCAAGATCATATCCAGAGCGAGTTAGTCAGCCAGCTGTATAAGAAGGAAGAGATTGAGAGACTTTTACAAGAATCTGAGGCAATCACATCCAGAAGGAAAGAAGTGTCGGAAATGTTGCAGGTGAGCAAGCAGTGAAATAAATCTCCTCACTTTCGCTTGTTTGGCGAGTGACGGCACTTGTCTCAAAGCTCTTTGCACATGCTAGGGAAAAACAATACATACTTCCAGCATTCTGAACAATACTCTTGTTTAATTTCCTGAACTCTTGTTTAATTTTCCTTACTGCCACAGTTGTGTCTGATCTTATGTTTTTTTATGTGTTTCAGGCCTTACAGAGAGCCTCACAGATCATCAGTGAAATCAGGGAATTCCAAATCTGGTAGAAGCCACATCCTGGCATTTATTTTTCTCCAATATTTAGCCTACGTCTGTCTCTACTCTCAGTGATACAAGTTGGTTGTCATAGTTTGGTATATTATTTTGAAATCTAACATGTAGCTAGTCAGGGTAGTCATAAAGTGATGTGTTGGTGGTATTACTGATAGGGAATTGTTTTCATGGTCTGATTGCTTATGATTTTTTTGCGATTACAGTATGATGTTATGACGTTATAGTGAATATGGAAAATGAGATATAAATATAATCAAGTGCCAATATAGATGTGCATTGTGAACTTAGTTTTTTTTCAAGATTTAGCTTAATGACATTTTGTTGCCAAACTTTTCAGTTCATCACAATGCCCTATTACAATATACATCTCTGAATGTTAGATCGTTCCTTTTTTCCATGAGCAAAAAAAATCTCATTATTTATGAACACAGTTCGATGAATTTATATAAAATAACAGTAGTAAGGTTTTTTTCCCTTTTATCCAACCTTTGCCAAACATCTGATAAAAATCTTCAGATTGTCAATACTGTATTTTTATTAACACACCAAATAGAATCTACGGATTGTCTCACTGACTGCATCGTTTTTGGTAATGTGATCAGAGTGTTCAACATTAAAGTAGGCATGATCTCCATTTATCACAACCACATCTAAGACTGCAGAATTGCGGGTGGCCATGGAAGTTGGTACCAGAGTCTGATCATTTGTTGTACGGGAGTCTTGTTAATATATACATTATATTTGTTTAAAAATGTCGTGTTAACTGACACAGCATACAAACGCACTGTACACCTGGACCAGATAGCCAGAACCATGAATATAAGATGATGAGGCATGAGAGAAATAACGTCTAACAAACTTGTACAAGTACATAAATACAGGATATATGTGTGCATAATTGACAACATAGACTCAAAACTGTACAATAGATCTCATACACTAGACCTGTGTAATAATGCTTCAGGCAACAGATGGGTATTATTAGGTTCACTAAAACTTAGTAGTAGTGGTAGTATTACATGTAAATTATACATGTTCTCCAAGACTCTGAAAGTTGAGTTGATGACATGGAACGTTGACCAAAACATAGAACAGAGAGAGGTAAAAAAGTTGAAAAAATAAATAACTTTATTTATAACATTTACAACATAAACCTAACTACAATAATCACCGGAGCCCAACAACCCAAATACATAGGTGCTTGTTGCGGAGACGTCTTACAAAATGCATGTCATGAACCTGTTCTCATCCTGAGCATTCAACTCCTAGAGTACAGTAACTATAAATACATTTGTAAGATACAGAATGTATGGCCCTCAAGCCTCAAACATAACCATTGGTATTTGCTTTTTCCGGAGACAGATGGCCGTTAGTTGTGGATTCAGGTGCCTCGGCTTTCACACTCGCACCATTCAGCTGAGTAGAATCTCTGCTTGCTGCTGCTGCAGCAGCGGCCTCCTCTTGAGCTTGTGAGGCGCTAGCAATCTGGGCTAAGATGTCGGGATGATACTCCTTCACTCTGACATGCCAAGCAATGCTGGTCACAGCTGATGTTGTTCTGAACTGGTGTACAACATTGCGTGGTATGAAGTAGATATCATTATCCTTCAGTGCAATACGAGCGTACTTCACTCCTTCCCTTCTCAGCTGATTCAGTTTAGCATCCTCAACCCAAGTCACACACTGAAAATGAAACGAAACAATAATATGATAAATAAACATAATACTAGACCAGCTATGGCATAGCATCTTGCAAACAATTGAATTTATGTAACATTTATATAAACTATCTTATGAGTATCCACATTACATATTATACAGCCTCAGAATGATCACGATGATTCTAACCAGTATAAGACACGATTCTGTGGAAATATCACCAGCAAAGCCCTCACAATGTGCTACCCAGCATTTATGTAGATTACAGCCCCAGTGGTAGTATGTTTTCCAGAAAATTCCAACTAATATATTTGCTGATCTATTCTCAAGGTCACTTCAGACAGCAAATCCACAAAAGCATAAAAAGTCAAAAATACTGCAGAGTAAATCAAGCCGATTTAATTTTACCAGCAAATGAAAGTGACGTTAATAAATGGAATTACTGAATGAAACCAATTTAAAGTGCATTACCCACCATCAATTCCAAATACGAGTGGGATCCAATTTCATTAAGCTGCCACCGATGATCACCAGATTGCATATCACAGCACAATCACAACACAGCATGAAAGCACTGCATAATACCAATAATGCCTGATCTAATAATTATCCCATTACAATCATAACATAACATGAGCTTGTACGACAGACACGATCTATGGGTTGCTTGTAAATACCTGTGAAACTGGCGGTTCATGGAGATCAAGCTGTAACTTGTTGACCACATCGATGAAGCTGTCTGCACTAAATGCTATCACATCCTTCACAATCCTGTTTCCAAAATACCTACAATATACCCCGCATGAAGGAATGAATCGAGCAATAATTCTGTAAAACAAATAAGGAAAAACCTTTCATCAAGCCTCCGAACCAACCCATCAGTAGCTAGCTAGAAAGGCCATGGCACTCAGTTTGCTATGGGGTGCATCAGTGTTTTACCTGGTATTTTACCATTAGCTATAAACAAATAAACCTACTTTCAATATCACCTCATTAATATCAGAGCGGGTTCTTTGGTAGACCGTGTTCATTAAACTCAGTTCCCTGCCGGTTCCAGCCCTAGTTACAGTATCTGTACAGTGCAGGTCAAAAGGTCATGGCCCAATTGCAAAACCATCTCCAAGTCTAACGTAAAAATTTAAGGGGGGGTACCTTTTTTTTTGGAGGACTGAAGATTGGGGTTTTTATGTGTGAAGTAATAAAGAATTGAGAAAATTTCTGGAGTGAAGACAGAAGAAGTGAAGATGGATAGTTTGAAGATGTGAAGATCATAAAAAGCAAAGATTAAGTGTGAAGAAAGGTCTCTTAAATATGAAGATTGTGAAGCTGAGACACCATGGTAACCCCCCACCCCCCATTCAAAATGAAATATTGTTGGACTATGAGATATAGTGCATACACAAACTACTCAGCATGTTTGGTGAGGTCATTTTGCCTATGGGTATAATGTCGGTTCAAAAAGCGCAAGTACTGGTGAAATGTGGTAATACAATTATTATGTATCCTACTGCAAGATAAAACAAGTTGGCTAAATAAATTTGGTAGTAGAGCTCCACATGGTTTTCACATCCCCAAATGAGTACTGAAAACAATCAGTTGAGTTATCTTGAAAGGCCATTACACACAAGGCCAAACTTGAAATGTGGACTAATAATAGTACAGAAGGGAATATAAAATCGACCCCAGTGAAAAGACGCAGAGATGTAAACACTTACTTTTGGCCACAGTGGATAGCTTTGAGTATGGCAGCTGCTGCGGTGGTTTGCCTGTCAAATCCCTGACCAATATGGTCAGCATGACACTTGGTCCTGTCCTCAACAAATGTCTCTCTGGGCTCTGATGATCGAGGCACAAAGTACTGCAGATTACGCAGCTCATTAGCTCCTCTAGACCTGTTCATATAAAATTCATTCAAATCATAACTGCAACTATTGTTCCAACATTTTAATGCATGATGAACTGAAATCAATACAGGCTGGAAATAATTATATCAACATATGAAATGGTTAAGGTGAATAGAGAATTCAAATTCACTTAAATAACAATAAAATCGACATCTGTGCCACATTAATTCCCCGTGACAATTACCCGCTGGAATGAGTGAGCGCATGCTGCTCAATGGCGTACAAATCAACAAAAGTTCTGAAAATGAAAGTTATTGACATGTCAAACGATTATCGAGGTTATCAGTAGTAAACTGCCATTGAAATATTTGATGATGTTTTTGCGGTGACATGGAAACAGTAAACAGTAGGCCTAGTTTGCATCAGCAGAGCTTAGTATTATATATAGCTTACATAAGCATTTCATCTCAATGACTAAAGCGTTTTGCAGCAGATGTACTATCTAGTAGCTGTATATATGAATAATGTACTTTAGTATATTCGCTATATTTGATTTCAAGTTCATAATATGCAATGACACCATCAACCCACATCATTTATGTTTAAGAATGAGACTCTCTCCTAGTGTAAAAAATGATTTGCCAAAGATGACCGACTGTGGATTCTCACAGCTCACCCGGCCCACAGCACTAATTGGTATTTGTTCCAGACACCAATTCAGTCATAGTTATGATATCCATTTAGTCCTACATGTATTTTAACAAATTTTGCAAAAGGTTCAGTTCAAACCAATGTAAATAATATACACCATGTGAGGCCATGTGATCTCAAATGAAGCAGGATACTTACGTTTTCTGGCGCTTATAAGGTGACTTGGGGAGGTCCGCAGTAGGTACAACTTGTTCACCAGGCCTCGCCCACAGTATAGGTCCATCATTACTCAAGTGTCTAGCCATTCCATGGGCTATTGATATAGAGCCCCATGGCATTGATACATTCAAGAATAGATTTGATTCTAAGATGTCGAGCAAATCCTCAATGTAACCACCGACCTAGAAAGACGAATAGTGCTGGTTAAATAGTTTAAGATACTGGTAAGGTTATCACTCATTTTTGTGGGCAATCTGCCAACATGCAGCAACAAGTATGTGAGTACCCGTTGACCAGTATTAAGCCAATGTACGCAAGTGTATAATGCAGTAACAAGGAAAATAGATGCTTGTTATGGATTATGCCTCGCACCTGGAACTCTGTTGTTTAGTTGTTTACGTACATTTTCACAAGATTTGTTGCTTCTAGTACAGGGCAAACAGCACCGCAATCGCCCTTACTGGTTGGAACTGCACAAGACCACTTGATGCTATTGTTCATCCAGTCCAAACTCACCACTTTATGTGAAACACTCACATGAATAGGCTATGTGCACCATAAAGTAGCCCACATGGAACACCCAAAGATGAAAGTTTCATTAATTCTATAACTGCGTATGACAAAAAAGTTGTGCATGTCTACTCTATCCAGTGACACCCACCTCTTCTTGTGCAAGTCCAACGAGACTGAGCTGCTGTAGCGGGCCAGCTCTGTATGTGCCGCTATCATAGCTGTTATATATCTTTTCCTTTACTTCACTCATGAGCATTGTCTCTATATCAGACTTCCCGAGACCGCCCATCTTAGTTGTCATATTGGGGTGTTTTTCCCCTAAATAGTCTATGAGATCTGGCATAGGCTTTGCTGAGTCATGTACAATCGCCATGATAAAATAAGCACATTGGTTTTCGTCTTCTCGAAAAGCAAGCTTCATGTACTCATCAACAAAAGCCTTTTGTCTGTCGGCAGGCAGTGCATCAACCTCATCTTGGTAGCTGTGAAGTACTAAGCCCCCTCCGTTAGGATGCACTTCAATGTGTAACAGATGTTTAAACTCGCCTGAGATGTCTTTTGATATGTACCGCTTAATGTCATGGTATTCTGGCATATAAGGTTCTTTTATCGAATCCTTGGTAGTCTTCTCGACATGATGATAGAGCATCTCTTCGGCCTCAGATTTCTGACGCGATATCTTTCTCTCCAGTTTTACCGGCGGTTTCTTATGTTTTTGCTCATCAGGATTAGAATGCTTCAATTCCAATGATTGGTTACCATAAAGAGCTGATGAGATCGATTTACCTGAGTGAGAGGAGACCTTAGCTGACGCTGATGAGCATGATGATGGCTTTTTCACTGATTTGTCTGTACGCTCTTTATCCTTCTCTTTGTGTTTTTTCTTGTGAGATTTCTCTTTTTTCTCTGAAGAACCCAGCATAAAGTTGGATATATGGAATTTTTTAGGGGAATTTTTGTCTATTTTTAGTTTGATACCTTCATCAGGCTTATCCCGTTTCGCTTGTTCTTCAGTCACTTTCGGTTTCGTTACAGTCTTATCAATAGACAGCTCTTCTTTACCAGTTTTGGTTTGCTTGCTGTCGAGTGATGATTCTGATGAATTTCCCTGCGTAGATAATTTAATATCGGTTATTGGTGTAGATGTTGTTTTGTCCGGAGATACTTTGTTGAGTTTAGCATCCTTGTGACGCCTTTCATCCTTGTCTTTATGCTTATCCTTCTTCTTATCCTTACTCTTGTGTTTGTGGGAGGAGGAGGAGTGCTCCTTCTCCTTTTTGGATTTCTTTGCAGACTTGACATCACCATCAGTTTCAGCTTTCCTCTTCAAATCTATAAGACGTTCAACACTTAGTTACAGTCATTATAAAGCAGCATGACAAATTTGTATGTCCAAAGCAGAGCTCAAATAAGTTGGGTCTCACCAAGAAGTAAAACAATAACATTTCTGGGTAGAATGCAAGCACAGCATTTCTACAAGCATTGTGGCTGTTGAGCCACAACCGTAGACATGATGAGTTCTGTTCTCTCAATATTTGCGGCAGCATGAAAGAAAAACTCAGAAACTGCTTGTACAAAAATGTACCACCAATCTGGTTAAAAAATCCACATCACAAACATGATTAAAAGCATCTTATGTAATTTGTATCAATGGCATAAATAGCATAAATGGCATACATAATCACTACTCATGACAGTGTCCAGTAATAAGTTGTATAACAACAAACCTTTGCTATGATTGGAGTCCTTACTGACGACACAGGATGAGGAGGAGTCAGAGTTGAGTTTTATGGTTATCGGTTCTACTTTCTTACCCTCATCTGGTTTCACTGCCTCGCTGTCAGTTTGAGTCATATCGTCAGGCTTATCTGATAATGATTTATCAACCAGTGTTTCACTAGTAACTGTAGTTTGAGCTGCAAGTTCATTGCTTTCTGAAATAGGCATGGGTTTTTCATCTTCAGTTTTGATATCAGTACTGCTTTGCTCTGTGGAGAGTGTTGTGGTGGAGCCTGGTGTCTTGCTCGTATCTGGTGTTTTGGCACCATGGCCATTAACTGCATCCTCCCAGATGTCGGCAGTTTTAACTGTTGACTGATGCAATGACGATGGCAGCGCAGTACATGGTTCACTGGATGTACCGTTATTGAGATTTTCGGCTGGTAATGGACCTACATCAGTGGCAGCTTCGACACTTTTGGCATTGTCTGAGCAACTCGGAAACTCTGGTTTCGCTGACAGTGAATGAGCTTGTTTATCACCATTGTGAGTTGGGCGATCTAGCTCAGTTTGTGTTCTTGTAAGTGAAGAGTTTGTAGGCTTTGTTGTATGAGGGCTGATACACTTATCAGCTTCAGTCTGAGGTTTTGAGATCAGCTTAACACCACTCTTACTTTCTGTGCTCTGCTCATGCTTTTTGTGATGCTTATGTTGTTTATGATCTTTGTGAGACTTGTGTTTTCGCTCGTCTGAATGTTTTTTATGTTTTTTCTCTTTGTGAGGTTTGCGATCCTTTACTTTCTCTTTACCAGTACCATTCACAATAGAGGAGGATTTCGATATATCACCATTCTTACTTGGCTTAATTTCCTCAGGTACATGTCCATTTCCATTAACATGCTTGGACACATTCGCATTATTCACGGCCAATGGATGACTCGCCTTGGCATCTATTTTTGTGCTCCTATGCTCCGTCTCACCATTGGTCTTATTATGATTGGATTTAGATTCCTCTCCCACGCCTGGTCTGTCTAAGGCACCGCCAGGTTCTTGCTTTGTAGTATCCCAAACCATTAGATCTACAATGATGATAATTGAATTACAATTTGAAAGTACGCAATGTTTCTACATATGTATGTAAGAATTTTTGTAAGTAATTCCAAAAAAGTTCTACCCAATAGTAGGAACAATACCTACTGCGTTCGTCCCTAATCATCATACCGTTTGCAGGTGCACTAAGTTTGATATGAAGAATAAAGTGTCAGCTCACTTCATGGAAGCTAGATATCACCAAATTCTGAACCACCAATTTGTAGGGTTCCATCCTATAGCCTTTACAAACTTCATAGCATTATTAACAGGTAGACAAAGCTGCAGCGTGACAAATATACATAGCAATAAGCTGATAAGAAGACGTGCCCTAGTGTCGCACATTCAAGGCACATCATGTACCAAAAATCACTAACAATTCCTACCTTGCTTTCTTTCTTGAGTAGCAAATGCTTTGGTATGTATCCAACTAACAGTTAATCACTTTCTTCTGAGTATCCTGCAATTATACCAACAATTCATGAGTTCAAGTTTCACATCAGGACTAGCTCATATTTGATATTTTGGGCCAACTTACATTACTAACAACCGAACTAAAAATTACAATAGCAAAAAATATTAAAAAGCCAACCCTCTTTCAGACATGCCTAAAAGACAAATAAACCTACAATTTAAATAAAGTCTTGGTCCATGCTTACATATTGTGTTAAACAGCAACAGCATGATTGTACCAAGGACTCCTTGCTTGCACTGGCACCCCGCAATAGTTACCTAATCTAAGGTTTAGTATCAAGCCTGATACCAGCGGGGTAGATACCCTTGCTTCAGTATTTTGGTGGGGATGCTATTACAGCTCAAAGCCTTATTATAGTATATCCATTCCAAGCCCTTGTATACATACATGACTCTTTGACTTCAGTTCCATTATGCATCATCATTGATTGGTACCCCCTAAGATACATAATACTAGCAGTGAAGACCAATGCTTGTGCACTAGTACCTGTCCTGATCACCATTCATTACCATTAGTTATTTAGAGTTAGACTAACTAACTAATGACTCTACAAGTAAAGTATCATATATGATGATGAGGGCTGGTGTTTCTGCTCAGTTGGTGATGGTTTTGCGAGTGATGCAAGGGTAGTAAACACTCACAAAACAATAACCAACAGAATGCCTGGGACAGGCTGCTCAACTCAGTAGTAACCAGTCGGAGTCGAGTCAGAGTCACTCACTCTCTCACTCACTGACAGTTGAGTTAGTGAGTGACAGCAGCAATCAATGAACTGGAGATGAGATTTACCTACCAATATTTCTTTAGACTTCTCTGTCAAACCACACTGTATTTATCACAAATAGATATTCGAATTTCAAATCTAAACAAAAACCAGTTTTGATCTACTACTGCCTTGCAGTAAGAGGTCCTGCTTCCAGTCACGAATTCAATCCTTCTTCACATTCTATAGCCAAGTATCAACCTGCACAACTATTTCTGCGTTTCTAAGCCTTTTTTCTGTGGGATACACCTTCCGTTTTCTACCGAAGTGTTACGGAATGTGTTGTCGCAACAAAGAAGCCATTTTGTAAAGCTAAAGGAGAACCCAGTCCAAAAGGAAGGAAAAACTTTTGAGAAAAAGACGAGAGAATACACTGATGGTGTTTGGATTTCAAAGGTGAATTATCAAGTGGTAGAAGAGTGTATGTATTGATGATATGTAGGCTGTTTCTATGGATATACACCTTGATTGTTACAATATTTCATCTCCTTAGCAAAGCCACTTTGTGACTTTACCTTTCCACAGCCCCTTTTTTTTCACTTGTTGTTCGTTGGTAAGTTGGTTACCTATGAAAACTGAAAGCACCCTTTTTTCCCAGTTTAATTGTGCAGGTCACCTTGTTAAAACACCACCTAAGACGTGAACAATGGTGGAGCCTTTTGGTGGATTCTGGTCAGGTCCCAGGGGGGGGCACTCCCTAAAAAAGCACCCACCAGGCTCAACAGTATGAGGC
>ERZ1740070.2471-NODE-2471-length-10632-cov-9.002364_pt1 | contig 10632 bp, 11 predicted proteins | sample MGYA00581734_ERZ1740070 | MGnify/ENA primary metagenome ERZ1740070 (study PRJEB43018, sample SAMN04849744) | marine metagenome | isolation source: floating plastic debris | place: Pacific Ocean | collected 2008-09-01 | study: EMG produced TPA metagenomics... | reverse complement strand
GATGTCAAAAATGTGTGTCAGTTTAAGTTCTACGGCTCATTAAGCCCATTGCATCTCAGATTATAGCTTGCAATGCGCAATCAGGTTCTCAAAATACTCTCCTGGGATATATTTGTATTCAGTACAACCGAGTCAATTTACCCTAAGACTGTAACATGGTAGATTTAACACATTCTAAGGCCAAGCAATTCTCAAACGTCCAGTATTGATATCCCAGTAAATTGGTAACTAAATATCTACTAGATTGGTCAATATAAGACTTCATTCAAGCTGTTACCATCATACAGCTGTCATAAATAACTCATCACAGTATATAAACAGTGAGGTAGCAGGCTAAAGTGTGGGTGCCCCGGTTTGTGACATTTGCACGATGAGACTAGGCAGTAATAACAATATCCAGTGACACTTCATTATTACAATGGATGAATTCATGTCAAAGACAATTATTTTATGAATCTATATTTTTTGCGAAGCAATAACTTTTCTGTTTCAGTTTTTTTCTGCTGAAAAGACTTTCGGTGAAAAAATGTAAATGTGAATTGTTGGATTTATCCTCCGCCATTTATAGGACGGGCCCCTAACGAATCAATGTGCTGTCAGAAAAACCGACAGGTATCGGTGGGAGCAAGATATTTTGTTGTTACAGCTACGTCTTGTTGAGCATTGAGTGTAATATTGATGCCTATGACTGACATATTCCGACCATGTTGGTTATAGTACGCTGCATAGTGCATTGTTACTATAATTTTCATCTTTCGCAGATGATAAGAGATGTCTATGCTTGGCGTTACCCAAATTCTGTGAGACTGGACTGTGTGTTAAAGTGAATCTCCGAAACTTGGAGTGGGAGCCGCTACATTTCAGCACTGCCTCGGGTGATACGTGATCAGCTAATCAACAGGTCAGTCGTCATCAGTGGGCGACCTTTAAATGTGATCCTGATATTAGGCTCTTGATTGATAAATGCCATCATGTTTTTCCTGTGAGCAGGAAACCCTTGGTTTTGGTGTTATAGTTGTATTTCATGGCCATTGTTGAAGATCAAACCAAGTTTGTCGGAAGTTATTAGGGGTGTGCCTGTCAGGGAGTCTGGTCTTTTTTTCAATGCACGCTTTTGATGCTAACGACTAAATTCATAATTGCTATATTTACATGAATGTTAGAATGAGATGGTAACTGTCAATTATCTTGTAAAAATACATAATTTCATCATGCAAAAAGATCAAAGTTAGTAATTATTCCCATTAGCGAGTTGTATTGATTATAGTTGAAAAAATAACTAGTAGAGTCACCTTGGTTATATACTCGTTATAGCTAATTATATATCATCACATCTAGTATACAGTAATATGCATATTATACATGCTCATACACAGTTACCATACATTAAAAAACAACCAGTATTGAACCTGCAAATAGAGGATTGTGAATATCTGTTCATCTGTCTAAAATTATTGTCTCAAGATAAAAATAATTGGACAATGGTATTAAATTGCATTCAGCACATTCAGACAAGAGTGACGGAGATTGATTCAAACCACAGACGCCCACCCCACCACATTCAACACCATTCTATCATTCATCCCGATTGAGTGGCCATTACCATTCCTCTTTTCAAGCTTGCAAATTCAGAAATACCTGTCAGACATGTATCCACATTCACTCAAACAAAGCATCATTCACACGTCGGCTCAAAGACAGGGAACATCAAAGTGGAGTGATCATAGTGGGCGGAAATACTTCAATCCTTCTGATCTGGCAAACCTGTAAATAATAGTTGTATCCAAAATCTAATCAGTTATCCAATAGTGCTCAATCGAGGGGACTTGGGAACTGCTCTAGCTTTGCCTTGCCAAACACAATTTTAGGATAGGGTGTGCACTCAATGATGGTGATTTTTGTTTCACTTCACAACCCACCAGCTCATTCACTCTTCATCCAGGCAAACACACATGCATACTTCTCATGACTAGAAATTTGTACAAACTGAATTTACAGACCGGCACTGATTTGCTGGCTCGGCTGTAAATCCTGACTAGATTAATCAGAGGTGCAATTGGACATTACAAATCGAACATGTACATAATGAGACAATCCAAAACATTACCAACACATGAGACAGTTTGTAACCAAACATTGAAGAGTTTACCAAAAACACCACACCTACATGCAGACCACTACCGCTACCCATCATAATAGAAAAATAAATGTACATTTTGTATATATAAGATATAAAAGGCTATGGTGATATCCATTGCAACAGTTTCCTGATGCTTCTGTCTACACTACATTATTGTATTTCTTACTGGTTGTTTTGTACTGTCGTGTGTGTTATTTATAATTTAAACGCTGACTGGCCCACGCTTCCGCCGATCAATATTTCACTCTCAATCTAAAACATAACACTTGAGCAATATGTGTGATTTTCAATATAATTAATTTTCTTGCTCGAAGCAGCGAGAGATCATGCTGAAGACGATTTCATCTGTAGGTTAGTTATTATAGTTCGTTTAAAGGGCGTATTCGCTGTCACTCTCCTCCATGAGTAACTGGGAGTCGGAATGCTGGTCTGACGTCTCCTCTAAACCCATCACATAGGCCGGCTCCTCTCCCCTCATCTCACATATAGTGTTAGTCAATGCCATTATATAGTTTTTAGCCAAGTTCAGTGTCTCTATCTTGCTGAGTTTTTGTTCAGCTTCAACATGAGGAATTACAGTCCTCAGGTCTCCGAATGCAGCATTGAGATTGTGCATTCGGAGTCGCTCTCTCTCGTTACTTTCAAGGCGTCTCAGGTTACGCTCTCTAGCACTGTGGCCTTTCCTTTTCTTTCTTGTTTGCTTTTTAGGTTGTGTATCAGTCTTTGTTTGTGTATGTTTCTTCCCTGTGACATTGTTATTGTTTATGTCTTCCGTATCACCATTAGATGAACCGGCGCTGGTCGATTCTAATGATTTATGAGCCATGTCTTCATCCCTCTGTGTCAGCCACGCCAGTCCTGTATTCATCACAACACCTGCTGAGCCTGCTCAGAATTCTGAAATATGTATATAAATGTTTCATTACTTGTATACTCAGACCATCATAGACTTCGCCATGTAAATAAGTATTTAATTGTAGGCTATCCAATAGAGACATGATTAGCCTCTTGAACGGAAACTATCACTTTTGACCCGCTGACCATTGCCAGCATGCGTGTGCATGCTATCAGCATTTGTGTCAGTATTGTCATAAATAATTGGTGTGCTTGTGACAAGCCTATCTCAAGCACCACCATGAGCCCCTTTGCTCCCTCTCTCTGCCCACAAACTATCTCATATCAGGGACTACCTCATCACCACCACCCTCATATTGTTAGCTAGAAATGCACTTCACTCTGTGAAAGGTAGTCGGTTGTTAGCATTTCGTTTCAGTACCAGCATAGTTTACCATATCACTGACATGATATCAGCCGACATATCATTCACCGTGGTTAGACACTGTCACCCAATTAACATGTTGGGATGGTGATAGGCATCGCAGCATCATACTTGTACATTGAATTTATAGACTACCCAGCTGCTGTAATTGTGTTTACTTTGACATGCTCCCATGGTTTTTGAATTGTATACCTGACTCCAGGATTTTAATGACATTTGTTGATGTCTGATTTTCCGCCTAGACCAAGAGATACAGAACCATTTTCTTGTCAGTTTTTTGGGAATTTGAGAGTGGATGCCTGCTTGTCGATCCACTTTTTCATCGCTATTTACAAGTGTATGCCATGTACCAGTATGAATGGGTAACTTTCTAGAATATAGAACAATGAAAAATTGTTGCTCGCAATCTAGCGTTTTGTGCCCAAAGCTTCATGTATGCATGTGTAACGGAGCAAAACATTAGAGAGGTGCCTTGGGATAATGCTTGTAACCCTGGTGTATGATACATTTCGTTGAATTCTGCTGGTATATGGCACATGAGTGGCTAACATTTTTATCTAGAGGCACTAGTCTCAATTTGTAAATGTTTGTTATGTAGCTGATTTCTTCTTCAGATAAACCGGTATAGTGAATGTTTAAGATGCCGCAACTCAAATCTTTACAATGGATTGTGTTAATAATAGACTTTGCTTCTAATATTAGCGGCAGCAATAAGAGGCGCAGCATGTGAAATATGGATGCCTACAAAGCACTCTCAAGGGAGCATCATCTCTTGAAGTACACTATTTATGCAATCTTGTTGCCTATTGATAAATGAGGGTAGCGTTTACCAGGGCTCACGTCATGACTGTGGACATTCATATTTATTACGCATGCACGATACAAACAAGTGAGGAAATAATAAATGACGGTTTTAAAGTTTAATTGATCAATTTTTCATGTAAAAAATTGATTGCGTTTGGGTGTTAATGAAGCAGGTGTCAGATATTTGGTTACTATTTGTAATTGACTGTGTCGTATATAAATAAAACACTTCAAGATTACACATTACATTGTCAGAAAGGATCCAATGTAGTATAATTTAATGTATACCTATTTCAGCACTCCTGCATTTCACCCCAAATCGGCATTGCATCACAAGTTTGAGAGGATATACCAGATTGCATGACATGAAATCTCCCAACTTACCCGAAATTTGACCAACAGCGCGTCACACCCTTTGTTCTATTGTAATAAATAGCTGTTTCTTGCAATGCACTGTTATCTTTGAGTTTCAATTTTCAAAGGCTTATTTCTGTGTAATGATCCTCAAAGTGTTTTGGATATATCATTGTTGATGTCAGTGTTACCTCACACGACATTCGCACAATACTTGGATAATTATGGTTACTTGCAGCAATATTGGTAAACATTTACGTGTCCAAGTAGATTGTGCTCTGTGAAATAACAAGACAATGAATTTGGAGGATATCAAGGGCTTGTTTTTCTGAGCTTCCCAATTTCAGAAGACATGAGAATTTTGGGCATAGTTTCCCAATCCTCATAAGATTTATTATGAAAAAAACTCACAAAAGGATAAGGTAAGGGAAAACTTTTGTGAGCTATGCATGTCTTGGAAGCCCATAAAACTGTACCCCTATCACCATAACCTCTAGCTCTTAAAAACGTGTCAACAGAGCATAGATGTAGTTTGTTCCACTAAGTGCACTGGTTGTGATGAATTCATGGCTTTTAACCTAACAATCACAAACCAGAGTGCGGGGAATCCGCAAACAGTCTACTTAACCAACCCTAATCTCCACTTCATAACCAAGCGTATGTTTTGCTTATGCCGTGGGATTCGCTCTAAAATTTACCATGTCACCAAGTGATCTCATGAATCTCTGAATTTGTTTTGACGTACTTACCTTCAACTTTATGCTCTAAGTGGTTGAATTTCCTCTACAAATCTGCAGACCTCAAAATCCAAATCCTGAGTGATGTGAACCCAGGGTGATATGAATAACAGCAGTCTCCAGCTGAGCAGCTGGCTGTGGTAATGTCTTGGCTTCGATACTGATATGTCTCATATAAACCATTCATGTTATAGTTAAGCACATTGTTCATTGACGTATATGACCACTGTGTTGCAGCCAATGAGAGCTGATCATAATAGGACGTCACTCATACCAATAACAAGTTGAATCAAATTCCCAATAGTCAACATAATAAAAACCCTATAGTGATGCAATTGGAAATTCTTAAATAACATGAATGATTGCATGTGTACCTTTGCCTAAAAATATAAATTTGAATGCCATGTGGCGCAGGATTGTGAGTGTGAAATCAAAAACAGTCATCACCATTTGCGGGTCCAGGGAAATTATGAAATGTAGCCAACCTATTTTAAACGCAGAAAATTATGAAAGCCAAACTAACGACACATACTGATTTACCTAAAAAATGCATCAAACCTTGTCAACTCAGGCTCTCGTGGGTCGCGCTACTGGTTGCTTGCTATAATATATAGTGATATCATCTTGATTTCAGGCCATTGATGTGCAACTTCAATATAGGAAATCCTTGCAGATTTTGTTCCAATGAGTGTAAGCTTCACAGAATCAATTTAAAAAACAAGGTCCTATTATCTTTGATTACTCTCTATATTTGTTACCCATTCTGTTGCTATCCCGTAAAGCAGAGGTACATGTGCTACCCATTTCTGGATTATTCAGGCATATTCTTGAATTTTTACCGAACGCGTACTGCTTTTGCTTTCTGCAGTGCAGGTACCACCATTAATTTAATGATAAATAGTTATCATTATGAAATATATGGGAACCGCCCACCTGTACAAATCATATTCATGTGACTTTCTAATGTGAGCATTCTATGTTCTTGAAGTTAGAGCTGGAGGCTAATCAATGGCAGGATTTCTCAAGACCAAAAATGGTTTAGTCAGCATGGCAGGAATCTTTTTGACTGCTCCGTCTACCCATCCCCTACCCTGTAATTACTAAACTCAAGTCTGGCCTCATCCTCTAATGGTCAATAAATGAAGGTTCAGAACAGAAGTGCCATAGAGGAGCGTGCCACCAGTAAACCCCCTGGTGCCACTGTTGGCAATTTTGTTATTATCTCCTCAACCAGCACGAGGAGATAATTCCAATGTAAGAGATAATCGTCTATCGATACAATAGACATTAAATATTATTATTGTATTATTATATGCCTATGAGCGGTACAAACCAGATACCTTTATATTGTATATACATGTGTATACTTTTATTTGGCAGCCGTGATTATCTCCAGGGAAATGTTTTTCATACAGTGCCAGGAAAGAAAAGAAAACACAAAATGATAGCAGTAGTAAACTGATGTAAAAATTTAAGGGTACATTTGTTGTACAATGAAATTATAAAATATGAATAAAGATATTTATCTTTTCAGAAAATGATTTGTTGCCTCCAGCCAATAGTGGATGTAAAGAAGATGATTCCAATGTCAACATGCCCCATTTATCTATCCTGGGACAGACCGTCTTGAGACATGAAAATTCTTTGATGTATCTTATCTGTTGTTTTCGGAGTGACCATGAACTTGAATACGTTCAGGGAAATAAAATCTGTATTTACTTTGTGTTGTGCATAATGCCCAACAATATTGACAGGATGCAATGATGAACTCTTAGAGTTTTTCCATCAGATTGAGGTGAGTTCTAAATTATACTTATCACTGAATCTTAGCCAAAATTGATTCAAGACAAGTGTGTATATCTTGTCCCAGCTACATAGTCCTACTACAACTCATATTTATTTCTAAGTTTGTATTTACATAAAAGTCTGAAGAGTATAACGGGAGAGGATTATTTTTGCTTTGCTTCACTTTTTTCTGTAGTAGAACTTATTAGTAAGGACTGAAACATATATTTTGTTCTCCCCCTTCGACGGATGTATAAGGCGTTTACTCCCACTAATTAATACGTGTAATTTTATAGTGGCACCATGACTGATCAGAAGGTAAACAATCCACCACTGCAGGATCTCAGCTCTACTGATATAGGGCTTGTTACTGATGGAGCTGTAGGTCCACCTAACACCACTGAGAGTGATGCGGCTGCCGTTATGACAGAACCGTTTAAGACTGGACGGGATGATCCTTATGATGAAGCAGGACTCGATGTGTTACTGGAGGAACCTGGTAAGATCAGTGTGCTCTGATTTTTCTTCTGTGATGAACTGTGAATTTATAAACAAAAGATATCTATTCAATACAGTGTGCGGAAACTAAAGTGCTGCTGTCCTTCTTGGTTGTCTCCCCAGCCTATGTTATCCCTGTCTCAATAAATCATGTAAAGTAACTGATGAAACAGTGATAAGATGCTGAATTCAAAGAACATGTAGTCGACAGATTAGATGTATAATCATCTATTTTTTGGTGGTATTGTAGATGGCAATGGGGACAACCCTGTCGCAAGGTAAGAAATTCAATTACATGTATTTCAATTATAGTATGGCTGTTTGTATGCTGCCTGCAGGGCTTAACACACCTATGACACAGTCACACTGCAAAAGCTTTTCGGAATTTAGAAAAAAATCGTTGCACTTTTGTAGAACTGTTGGGAAAACTGTTTCAGATGTGTATAAGGTATTGCTGTATGTATGGACAGTTTTATAACAAAATCAATGGCGTAGCCTACCTCAATTCAGGGTTGGGGGCAGTGGTCTGAAGAGTATGCAGTTGCAGTTGTGTGCAGTTGTGAGGCTGGATACCTGGTTGTTATCGCAGTTGCAGTTTTAATTACAATTGAGCCTGGTCTAAAAAATATCATTTGCAGTTGCAATCAGCCAATTGCAGTTGTTGATTTGATTTGAAGCTCAATACCGCCATTACAGTTGTGTTTCAAAACTGCAACAGCGTAAGCAGCTGCATACATCTGCGCCTCAGCCTTGTACCTCATACACCAGTATGTACCGTAGGCTTCGGTAAATGATCTCTCCCAGGAGCTTCTGTGGTTATCTTCTCGGGAATTGTGATAAGGCAACTCCAATATGTTGTACTTGACTACAGCACACGAATGTATGTTTTTACCCGATTTCAGGTCCCCTGGTGGTGATGTATTAGGAGGTAATATTGGAGAGCTCTCCTCTGATGATGATTCTGATAATGAACAAGTGGTTCTGGATCCTAATCATGTGAGGCTTTGTTTTTCTACCAACTTGTTATAAGTAAATCATAATAATAATTGAGTTCACTTTTCTCAATGATGACCTGTTTTGCCTCCAAAAATGTGAGGTTGAAGTCGTATTATATTATTACTATTGTAGCCACTGATGCTAAGATTTCAAGACACTCTCAACAAACATCTTACAAAGAGACTGGAGGAACTTGAATATGATGAAAAGGAGCTGGTAGGTCTTACTTATACAGTGTAGAATGTGCACACTCACAACCCAAGCCAGGCTACATTTTTCTAAAAAGTTTTAATTGCGTTTTGAAGAAATCTAGATTTGATTTTTCACAATGATCTGTCTTCCTTCGTCATCACTTGGGAACATATCAGATCTTTTAAGTTTAAAATCTCTGTAATCGCAGTTTGAAAGACTAACCATGGATCGTTTTGCTACACATTTGGTAGAATTTAAAGTTAGCAGCTAAGAAGAAGGAGAGGCAGGAGTTAGGTGTAACTCTGTATGCTGAGCAGCAGTCTCTGGCTCTGAGTCAGGCCAGGCTGGAGTCTGTACACACAGACTTACAAGCTCATAATGCACACAGACTGTACAGGGAGGCTGAGATGAACAATATCAGAAAACTGTACAAAACTGTTGCCAAAGAGGGTGATGCGATGAGAAAACAAGGTGTTTTTCAAAATTGTGATTATATTAGTTGTCGTGTGGTCACTTATCTAGGAGCTGTAGAGCCATGAGCTTTCTGTTTGTCACGTATTTTGTGAAACAGTAAATCTTGTAATAATTCAATACCACATAGTTCTTTAGTCATTAAAAATAGCAAATTTGAAGTATTCCTACTTCTGGGTAGGCTACTTTGAATTTCAATGGTCTTTCATTGGCAAAAATGAATGATGCTATTTTTATTTTCTCTGTTTGCAGCTACAACACTTCAAACTGAGTTGGATAATCTGAATATGAGGGTATTCTACCTGCTAAACAGTCGTGATGATGTTCAAAGTGATGTAAAAGTTATGAAAAGAGCAGCGTTGAAGACAAAGCAAGATCTCACTGTCCAAGAGCTAGAAAAACAAAGACAGGTATGTGCAATGATTTTCTTTTCAGTACATCAACTTTAAATTTAAGTGAATCTAGAAATTACAATCCTTTGCCGTTGGGAACAAAGATGGAAATCGTATAACTTTGCTTCATCAAATATTGAGGTGATAAACAATGAGAGTATTTCTGTGCAGGACTACAGAGTAGATTTATTAGTCGAGTTGATAGATCAAAAGAAGACGGAGATTCAGATGTTCAATGCTCAGTTTGTGGCTCAGCAAGCCGAGAAACTCAAGTATCAGGATCTAGTTGATGAAGCCAATATGGAGCTTGAGGTTTGTTTCAAATTAGACGCAATTACTGTATGTACCTCTGCGTATGTTTTACTGGTATATGCCTTGACTATGGAGTCACCATCGAGTTGTATCGTATTAAGTGTAGTCTCAAGTATAGTACACAAGCCCCACCTGCATGGTAGCCAGGTTTTATAACTCCAATTTATTCATGCCGGAATCAGCTCCTGCTAGATTATCCCGCATATTGAGATTTGTCTTCTCATTCTCAAAAAAGGGCATCTTTCAGAATTTTGGGCACACCGGTTTTGCTGGTGTGAAGAAAACAGTTTTGGTGCCTAGCTGTTATAGCTATTACCACATAAAATAACTGCCCGTGGATGTGCGTACATGTGTATGTTCTTGTGAGTTTCAGATACGCATCCATCGGTCAAGTATTTGATTTTATGATGCTTGCAGGTTCTGTTATCAGACATAAAACAAGTACAAGGTAACTGGAAATCAACATTACTGAACATGAGACGACGTGATGAATCGCTAGCCTCCATGCTTCATACTCTGGAGTAAGTACAGTTATCTTAATCAGCTTTGGGGTAAAAGTGGTTGCGCACTTTTCTGTTCACATTCCACTACAATACTCTCCTGTCATAAATAAAACACCTTCATCTTTTTACAAATTTGTGGGAAGCGCATTAAGTTTCATCAATCTTCATT
>ERZ1740070.2470-NODE-2470-length-10634-cov-6.637206_pt1 | contig 10634 bp, 7 predicted proteins | sample MGYA00581734_ERZ1740070 | MGnify/ENA primary metagenome ERZ1740070 (study PRJEB43018, sample SAMN04849744) | marine metagenome | isolation source: floating plastic debris | place: Pacific Ocean | collected 2008-09-01 | study: EMG produced TPA metagenomics... | reverse complement strand
CTCTCACTGACCGGATAATTTAGTCAACCCTTCCTAAATTTAAGCGAACCGTGAGTATAAAGCTTACTGTAAACAAAACTGTCCGTTTGCAACAAAGACGCAGAAACTACAAACAAAACTTTAGCCACTGAAGACAATAGGAATAGCATCAGTGCAATCGGAGTCACCCTTTATGGTCGTCCAAGGTACATCTATTCCACCAAAATCCACATCTGCCTACGAATCTGCCACTCACACTATTGCCAAAGACCTGCTGGCCCAAACTAAAGAAAACCAAAGTTGGCTTGGGCATCTGCGCGATCGCACCCGCCTCCACGATCAGCTGCTCGGTTTCGCCATGGCCAATCCTGGCCTCCGCGTCCAGTTATTTCGCCTAATCGACTGCCTCCCTGGGCTCTCTAGCAAAACCGAAATCGCCCGTCATATTCAAGATTATCTCGGCAAAGATACTGTTGAGCTACCCGGTCCCCTCAAAGCACTGCTCAACTTTGCCAATCCCGACTCAGTTCCTGGTCACCTGGCGGCCACCACATTCTCGACCGCTGTTGCCACCCTTGCTAAAAAATATATCGCGGGCGAAACCATAGACCAGGTTTTCAAAACCCTAAACCAGCTTAAAAAACAAAATCTCACCTTTACGCTCGATTTGTTAGGCGAAGCTGTTGTTACCGAAACAGAAGCCGAAGATTATCTGAATCGCTATCTGGTGCTGATGGAACAGCTGTCAGAGCGTTTTCCTAAGCAGGCTGATACCCATCTCCCCAACGCTCAAGTCTCGGTTAAGCTCACTGCCTTTTATTCTCAGTTTGATCCGTTAGATCCTGTTGGTACCCAGGCCAGAGTCGGTGAACGAGTGCGAAAACTGTTGCGTAAAGCTGCAGACCTCGGCATTGCTATCCATTTTGATATGGAACAATATGCCTACAAGGATCTCACCCTAGCAATTTTGAAAGATGTGTTGATGGAAGATGAATTTCGTCAGCGCAGCGATATTGGCATTACGCAACAGGCTTACTTGCAAGACAGCTATGGGGATCTAAAAGAGATTATTCAGTGGGTCTCTGAGCGGGGTACTCCCCTCACGGTTAGGCTGGTTAAAGGGGCCTATTGGGACCAGGAGATGATTAAGGCCATCCAACATGGCTGGACGCCGCCCGTCTATCGTCATAAAGTCTCCACTGATGCTAATTTTGAGCGTATGACCCAGCTGCTATTGGAAAATCATCAGGTGGCCTATGCCGCCATTGGTAGCCATAATGTGCGATCGCAAGCCCACGCTATTGCCATTGCCGACGCTCTCCAAATTCCCAAACGTAATATAGAGCTACAGGTCCTCTATGGCATGGCCGACAAACTAGCGGGTGCCCTGGCTAGTGGCGACTATCGTGTCCGGGTCTATTGCCCCTATGGCAACCTGATTCCGGGCATGGCTTACCTGATTCGTCGCCTGTTAGAGAACACGGCCAATACTTCATTTTTGCGCCAGAGTTTAGAAGCCACACCTTCAGCAGATCTGTTGGTCAAACCAGAATTTACCGATATCGATACTCAACCGGCTCAACCTGTTCATTTGAGCCAGTTTACCAATGCTCCTGATACTGACTATGCCCAGGCTCAAGCCCGGCAGACAGCGCAGCAGGCGCTTAGCCAAGTGCGTGGTCAGCTGGGTCAAACTTATGGGTCTTGGGTAAACGGCCAGTATCTGCCAACAGAAACCATCGTGTCGTCGGTGAATCCTTCAAACCCGGCTGAAGTTGTTGGTCATATGGGGTTAATCAACACTGACCAGGCTGACCAGGCTGTTGCTGCCGCTAAAGCTGCTTTTACAACCTGGCGACAGACTCCAGCATCAGAACGAATTGCCTGTTTGCGTCGGGCGGGTGACTTAATGACCGCACGCCGGGCAGAGCTGGCTGCCTGGGTAGTGTTAGAGGTGGGTAAACCGCTACGAGAAGCGGATGGCGAGGTGTCAGAAGCGATTGATTTTTGTCGCTATTATGCCGATGAGATGGAGCGTCTGGAGCGGGGTAAGGCGGCTGATCTGCCTGGGGAGACGAATCAATATCGCTATTTCCCGCGGGGGATTGCTCTGGTGATTTCGCCGTGGAATTTTCCGATTGCGATCGCAACGGGCATGACTGTTGCAGCCCTTGTTTCGGGTAACTGTACCCTGCTCAAACCTGCCGAAAACTCGGCTATTATTGCCGCTAAACTAGCTGAAATTTTGATTGAAGCTGGGTTTCCGACCGGGGTTTTTCAATTGCTCTTTGCTAAGGGCTCTACTGTCGGGGCCCATCTTGTTAAACATCCCGATATTCATCTCATCGCCTTTACTGGCTCTAGAGAAGTGGGCTGTCGTATCTATGCAGATGCGGCTCAGCTGAGTCCGGGTCAGAGTCACCTGAAACGAGTGATTGCTGAGATGGGTGGCAAAAATGCCATCATTGTTGATTCTAGTGCTGATCTAGATCAGGCTGTGCAAGGTGTGGTGCAATCGGCCTTTAGCTACAGTGGCCAAAAGTGCTCTGCCTGCTCACGGGTGATTGTTTTAGAGACCATCTATGAGACGTTTGTGCAACGACTGATCGAGGCCACCCGTTCGCTGAACGTGGGTGCTGCCGATTCTCCTGACACAAAAGTTGGGCCGGTAATTGATGCTACGTCCCAGCAACGAATTCAGAAATTTGTTGAGATTGGCAAACAGGAAGGAGAGCTGGCGCTTTCTATTAATTCGCCAGCTACTGGCTACTTTGTCGGCCCCACTATCTTTACCCAAATTTCTCCCGATGCCCAAATCGCTCAACAAGAAATCTTTGGCCCTGTAGTTGCCGTCATCTCTGCAAAGACATTTGAAGTAGCGCTCACCATTGCCAATGGCACCGACTATGCCCTCACAGGCGGTCTCTTTTCCCGCACTCCTGAACACATAGAACAGGCTCAAACCAGTTTTGAGGTAGGTAATCTCTATATCAACCGAGGCATTACGGGGGCCATTGTTGCCCGCCAACCTTTTGGTGGCTTCAAGCTCTCTGGTGTTGGCTCAAAGGCAGGCGGTGCTGACTATCTCCTGCAGTTTATGGAACCCCGCGTAGTTACAGAAAACATTCAACGACAGGGGTTTGCCCCGATTGAAGGGTTTGAATAGTGCAGCGGCATTCAAACCTCATCGGGATCAACGCCTAATGCTCGGAGTTTCTCAGCTAATCGTTGCGATCGCTGCTGCTCTTCTAACAAAGCTTGCTCTGTTGTTACGGCCTGTTCTTCCGCCGTTAAGATCCAGCTGCCAGCTTTATCAAACCAGCGTAGCCACAGGCGTTCTATTCCTTGATACTTACCTTCCCAGATCCCTAATCCAATCTTTAAATGGGGAACCCACAACCGATTATCTGGCAAATCTAGCAGCTCATAGGCTCCATTAATCAGATGAAAAACACGAAGAATATCCTGGTAACGGTCAAACACAACATAGTAAGGAACCCGCAAAATCTGTTCATACACATGCCACTTACTAGGCGGGGTATCGGCATCTGTAGGCGTTGGAGCATCTCCCAAATCCTCTTTTTCAGTACCTGGGGAAATCAACTCCACAATCACATATGGACTCACCCCTTCCTGCCACATGACATAGCTCAGGCGCATATCTCCACGATATAAACGAGGGACTCCTACCGCCGCAAACCAATCGGGTCGCTTATACCAAAGCTGGTGGCGTACATCGTAATAAAGGTTTAAATCGCTGCCAGTAAAAAGTTGGTCTGCTCCATAGTCTTGCAAACGAAACGTTGCACTAAGCAACTGAGGCTGAATATCGTGAAACTCATCTGGCAAACCGGGCTCCTCAGGCTCCTTATCGCTTGGCAAATCATACATCGTAGGCAGTGTTTCCCACGGTGGACGTGGCGGATCGGTTTGCTCAGCTGGATATTTGAGGATATGCCGGGGCATGGGCGTTTTTGGGCAAAGCCCACAATTTTGTAAAATGAGAGCCTCATAGTTCTCAAATTCTATCCTAATGGCAACCACCCGATGGGCAGTCGCTGACTATCGCCCATCGTTAGCAGTGTGCTGACTACAATTGTCAGAGTGGAGTGGAGAAAAGTGAAGGACTAACCTGATAAATAGCGCCTGAGACTGGAAAAACGGTCGTCATATCGCTCTATTTAGCTGTGGGCTTACCGTATGTAACGAAAAAGAAAGAATTACTGATTCTTAGGGCAGCTTTAAATCCAACAGCTAATTATTTTCGTATTAATTAGAGGATTGAATGGGCTGTCTTGCTCTGTACCTTCTTTGAGATAACACCATGGGACAACGGCAGCGAGCTGCAATCTGCACTGCATTGCTGGTAGCATTTTGTCTAATAATGGGTCGTTCTGTCAGTGCTCATGGTGGAGACGTTACTCTGGCAGAATTGCGTGAGCAGCCCCAAGGCAATTATGAGTTAAGGGTCAACTTACCCAATGCGTTTGCAAATAGCACATTAGTGCCCCAGCTGCCAGCTCGCTGCCAGCTGGAAAATCCTGCAGGGCAAGCTTTGTCGTCAACGCGTCTACTATTTGCGTTCACCTGCAGCGATGGACCCCTGACAAATCGAGATCAACTAGTCTTACCCTGGCAAACCGAAGGCACCGTTTTTACCGTTTATTGGCAGGATGGCTTATCTAAAACTCAATTTCTAGCTGCTACAGAAAGTGGTGCTACCGTTCCCGTAAAACAGTTTCAAGGTACGGATGATCAGTGGCTAGCTCAGCTACAACAAGATGCCCTTTCAGGATTTACACATATTGTTGTTGTCTGGCCCCACCTGCTGTTTTTAGCAGCCCTGGCTTTTGGAACGCGCTCTCGCCGGTTAGTGCGCTCGATTACATTTTTTATGGTGGGAGGGCTGCTGTCCATCATTGTTGTTAGCGTCAGTGGTGTAACTATCCCTAGCTTGGTGGCAGAGACTGGATTGATTGCGACAGCGGCTGCTCTAGCGGTGATGGGAGTACTGCGTGAGCCAGACGCCTCTACCGATTGGATTCGATGGCCTCTTTTAGGGCTAGGGCTGCTGCATGGTTGCAGTTGGGCCAAGGTGCTGATGGATGGTGGTCTGCTGGGTGCTCAATTGGCTCTGCGGCTGCTGGCGCTCAATGCAGGTATGGACGCGGCACAATTGTTGGCAATTTTGGCGATTGTGGGTGGCACGGCTATGGGGCGTCGGTTGCCAGGACGCTGGCGGAAAGGAATAGGCTATGGACTTGTGGGGATGGCAGTGATTGCCCTCGTCTTGCCTCAAAGCTATCGAGGACATGCACTATCGGTTGATTCCTCTGTAGTGCAACAGAGCGAGCCGACAATTGCTGCTAACGCTACAGCCACTGACGTCCGCACTGCTGCCAATTCATCTACCACATCTTCTTCGCAAACTGCTGCTAGTGGAGATCTGTCCACCCCCATTGAGGTTTTTATCACCATTGAGCCATTAGAAATTCGTTCTGAAATTTTAGTGGATGTATCTGCTTCTAATCTGATTGAAGACACTCCTGCTACACTGACAGCCGAAGCGCAGGAATCCTTAAAACAAGCGGCTGTTCAGGCTCTAACCGATAACCTATTGTTAAAAATTGACGGGTCAATTGCAGCGCCTGCTGTTGATCAGATTAACTTTGTTGTTCTGGATGAGGAAGGCCCTTTAATTCAGGAAGAACCAGGTTCTGAAAACTGGGATGACGCTACGCTTGGCGCTGTACTGAGCTATCCCACTGATAGTTTTCCAGAAATGGTGACAGTCGAATGGTCTCAGTTTTCTCCGACACTGTCAGAAATTGCAACGACCATCAACGATCCACAGGCCAAGGTAGAGGCCATTCTAACAACAGACCAGCCTACGATCGCTTGGCAAAATGATTTAAATAATGTGTCGGTTCCCGCCATCGAAGCGATTGATGTCAATGCTAACAGTCGAGCAATTCCGCTTATTTCCTTAGTCCTAGTTATATTGGCTTTAGCGTTAGACAGTGGCCGATTAAAACTGAAAGATAAGTTTTCTTTTTCATTCTTGGCTGCAACACGTACAGTTCTGCCGTTAGCGATTTGGACCTATCCTATTGTGACTGTACACCTAGCCCTCCCAACTCTTTTGCAGCCAAAACCTTCATCGACCCAGGTTGCTTTGATTCTCGATCAGTTGCTAGGCAATGTGTATGAGTCATTTGAGTTTCGTACAGAAGAAGAGATTTATGACAAGTTAGCCATTAGTGTGGCAGGAGAACAGCTCACAGATATTTATTTGGAAAATCGTCGCGCGCTGGAAGTTGAAAATCGCGGTGGGGCACGGGCCAGCGTTGATTATGTTGATGTTACAGAAATTGGCTCAGTCTATTCACTCCCTAATGAGGAGGTTTTTGTGCAAGCAGAATGGCTAGTAGGGGGCTCTGTTACTCACTTTGGTCATACCCACTACCGTAATAACCTATACGTTGCTCTGGTAACGCTGACCTACACTGACTCTGTTTGGAAAATTAAAAGTATTGAAGTTGTGGATGAACATCGGTTGTCATAGCTCTAAGCTTTGATAACAACCCTTATTTTCTAATCTATGTAAAAGAGCCACAAAAATTTATCGCTTAATCCTATGGAACAATCCGCCGATATTCAGCCCGTTGTTGAACTCACCAATCTTGAATTTCAATATGATCGAGGGGAATTTCATATTAAATTACCCAATTTAATTATTCATCGCGGTCAAAAAGTGGCCATGATTGGGGCCAGTGGGACAGGCAAAACAACACTTTTACATTTGATTGCAGGAATTCGGACACCGCTAGCGGGAAAGATTCAGGTGTCAGATGTGTCTATGAATCAACTCTCTGACTCTGCTCGACGGCAATTTCGTATCTCACACATTGGATTTGTTTTTCAAGATTTTGAGCTGGTTGAATATCTCAATGTTTTTGACAATATTCTCCATGCCTATCGTCTGAACCCCTCACTACAGCTAGATGAGGCGGTCAAATCGCGGGCTCGTGAGCTGGCTGCCCAGTTGGGTATTGTCGATAAGCTTAAACGTTCGGTCAAGGCGTTGTCCCAAGGGGAACGCCAACGGGTGGCTATCTGTCGCGCTCTACTGCCGCAGCCACAGTTGATTTTGGCAGATGAAGCGACGGGGAATTTAGACCCAGATAACAAACAGCGTATCCTTGATATTTTGTTTCGCTACGTTGATGAACAGCCGTCCACGTTGCTGGCGGTGACCCATGACTATGAGCTGCTGGAGCGGTTTGATCGGGTGATCGATCTAAAAACAGTGATGGCGATTGCGCCAGCACTGTCAGAAACGACCCAATCAGTTGCTAGCCCGTTGGCTCAAAAACGTCAGGAGGAAACGGTATGAATGGTATGAAAGCTAGCTTTTTTCTCGCTTGGAAATATCTGAGCTTTAATAAACTGCGTACCACCATTTTAATTGCCTGCGTAACGCTGGTGGGGGCGTTGCCTTTGAGCTTAAACCTGTTGTTATCGGCTAGTGAGCGAGAGCTGATGGCACGGGCTGAGACAACACCGCTGGTGGTGGGGGCTAAAGGCAGCGACCTGGATCTGGCAATTAATTCTTTGTACTTTACGACAGTGCCACCCGAGCCAATTACGATGGCTGAAGTAACCCAAATTCAGACATCGGGGCTTGCGATCGCAATTCCGCTTCACACCCAATTTCAGGCCCGCAACTTTCCCATTATTGGCACCACGCTAGACTATCTCGATTTACGCCAGCTCACTGTGGCAGCTGGACGCAACTTTAGTATTTTGGGCGAAACTGTCTTAGGCGCTGATGTTGCGGCTACCTTAAACTTAAAACCCGGCGATACTCTAGTATCTTCGCCTGAGTCAGTGTTTGATTTCGGGGGTGTTTATCCCCTTAAAATGAATGTTGTCGGTGTGCTTGAAAAGTCCTATACAGCCGATGATAATGCCGTCTTTGTTGACATAAAAACAGCCTGGGTGATTCAGGGCTTAGGCCATGGCCATCAAGATTTAGCGCAGCCTGAAGACTCCGACGTGGTGCTTGAACAAAATGATAACGTCGTGACCGCCAATGCCAATCTGACCCAGTATAATCAGATTGATGCCGATAACCTGGCTTCTTTTCACTTCCATGGCTCAACGGATACCTTTCCATTGACAGCTGTTATTGCTGTTCCTCAAGATGATAAGTCAGCCGCTATCTTAAGGGGGCGGTACGAGGTGAGTGAAGCCAGCAGTCAAATCATTCAACCAGCCAGTGTCATTGAGGAACTGCTTTTAGAGATCTTCAAGGTACGTAATATCTTAAACCTAGTTTTTGTTTTGGTGAGCGTGGCGACGGTTGTAGCACTGATTTTAGTCTTTAATCTCTCGCTGCGATTACGGCAGCGAGAGATGGAAACAAATTTCAAGTTGGGGTGCTGTCGCAGTATGATTATCCGCTTAGTTACAGCGGAGATTGCGACTATTTTGGTAGTTAGTTTAGGTTGTTCCCTGGTGATCACTGCTGGCACCGGTGTGTTCAAAGATCGGATTACTCGGACAATGCTTTCTTAATGTTGTTTTATTCAGCAACAGGAGATTTTCAAAATGATGTTTCGATTTAATAGTCATCCTTTTTCTCGGATTATGGTCGTTGCGATCGCAACAACCTCACTGATAATCAGCAGCTGCGCGCCAGCTGAGGTAAACGAAAATACAGAGCAGACTGAAAACACGGAGCAGGTGGATGGTAGCGCTGTTACTACAGAAGGCAGCCAGTCACTAATCTACGTCTCTAACTATCCTCTTCAGTATTTTTCTGAGCGGATCGGGGGAGACCAGGTCAAGGTAGAACTACCGGTTCCGGGCGATATTGACCCAGCTTTTTGGGAGCCATCGGCAGATGAACTTGCCCAGCTACAGACGGCTGAGCTGATTGTGCTCAATGGGGCAACCTATGAAAAATGGCTACAGACGGCTAGCTTACCCCAGGCTAAGACACTGGATACGGCGAATCTGTTTCAGGATCGCTGGCTATCTATTAAAGAAGTGGTCACCCACCAGCATGGCCCAGAGGGAGAGCACTCCCATGAGGGAACGGCATTTACCACCTGGGTTGACCCCACGCTAGCGATTGAGCAGGCGGCGGTCATTCGAGATCGCATGACCACCCAATTTCCTGACCAAGCCGATCTCTTTGCCACTAATTACAAAGCCTTAGAGCAAGATTTAACCACCATTGACGAGCAACTTGCCACATTAGTAGTAGATTCTGCCGATCAAAAACAACCCCTATTAGCGTCTCATCCTGTTTACGACTACTTAGCCGCCCGCTATGGTCTTAATCTTAGAAGTGTTCTATGGGAACCCGAGACGTTTCCCGATGAAGACCAGTGGGCTGAACTAGAGTCAATGTTAGCGGAGCATCCTGCTGAATGGATGATCTGGGAAGGCGACCCTTTACCTGAGAGTGTAGAACGTTTACGCCAGTTAGGTATCGAAAGTGTTGTCTTTGACCCGGCAGGCAATGTCCCTGAAGAGGGAGATTTTCTAACTGTGATGCAAAGTAACGTAGAGAATCTTAGCCCTGTTTTTGCAGAGTAGTGGCCTGATTCAGTCATTGCCATAGACCGCTACTTTAAAAATATCTCATTCCCTGGTTTTGACGCTGAGGTCCACAGGGGATGAGAATTTTTTAGGTTTGGCATGAGCCTGTGCTTGAAGCAGTCAGCAGACTCGTCCTGATACGAAATTGGGTGGCTGATGTCCGTCCTATGGATACCTATAATTACTGCAACCATCAACCCCGTGTTAAGAAAAGAGACCACTAATCCCCTTCTGTAGTAGCGTTATTGACTGAAGTCCTAAACGCTTTACTGCAATGACAACCAACTGGTCTAGCCTGCTACAGCAGCTCATTGATAAGCAATCCCTCTCGGTCGATCAAGCCGAATCACTGATGCAGGGCTGGTTGACAGAATCGATTGATCCCATCATGTCCGGTGCTATTCTGGCCGCTCTTCAGTCAAAAGGGTTCTCAGCAGACGAGCTGGCTGGCATGGCCCGAGTGTTGCAGGGGCAGTCCCTAGGTGGCATGCAGGTCGATGATTCCTTGCCCACACCCCGCATTGATACCTGCGGTACCGGTGGTGATGGTGCGTCTACATTTAATATTTCCACTGCCGTAACTTTTGTAGCGGCGGCTGCGGGGATTCCGGTGGTAAAGCATGGTAATCGCTCAGCCTCGAGTAAAGTGGGCTCTGCCGATGTGCTTGAAGGTTTGGGTGTGGACCTGAGCGCTCCCCCTGAAAAAGCAAAAGCTGCCGTCAAAGAGGTGGGCGTTACGTTTTTGTTTGCCCGTGGTTGGCATCCAGCGATGAAGGCGGTAGCTCCCATTCGTGGCACGTTAAAAATTCGCACAGTCTTTAACCTGCTGGGACCATTGGTAAATCCCCTGCGGCCTACGGGGCAGGTGATTGGCGTTTTTGATCCATCGGTTATTTCTACCATGGCCGAAGCCCTAAACCAGTTGGGTATGGGCCAGGCGATGGTACTCCACGGTCGTGAGGGTCTAGATGAAGCCGGTCTGGGGGATGCGGCAGATGTGGCAGTACTGGCAAACGGGCAGGTATAAGCAAAGGTGCTCGAGC
>ERZ1740070.2469-NODE-2469-length-10634-cov-9.397391_pt1 | contig 10634 bp, 10 predicted proteins | sample MGYA00581734_ERZ1740070 | MGnify/ENA primary metagenome ERZ1740070 (study PRJEB43018, sample SAMN04849744) | marine metagenome | isolation source: floating plastic debris | place: Pacific Ocean | collected 2008-09-01 | study: EMG produced TPA metagenomics... | reverse complement strand
ATGCCTATGTTCCGATCATTTTGCTTCCAAATTTTCATACTTTCACCACATATTATGCTACGGCTCTCTCCCTCCCTCTCCCTCTCCCTACAACCAGGGTAAGGCCCTCTCATACTATAACTGAAACGGCAAATAGACAGAGTCACAACATACAAACTGAAGCCTTTCTCACAGCTGCAACAATTTTGAAAAGTTTTATATATGGGCAGCAATTCTCCCTGAAATTTTTGCAGGTTTATGCGTAGTTCCAGTTTCAGTTGTAGTGTGTAAGGGCCTTTATGAGTTAACTCTGGGGAAGTCTCTAATATAAAGACCCTCCCACATTACAACTGAAAAACTGATAAATTTAAATGGATTACGATTAGAGTCACTAATCAGATGGTATTCATCGCAGTGATTGCATCTTCTTTCTTTGGATGATTCTTCAACCTTCCATTAAAGATAGATATCACTCATCCATGTAATATAACTAGAGGTATAAAACCACAAAAAATTTTTCACTATTAATTTTTTCAATAAAACTCGTTGCAGTTTCGGTTGCAGTGTGATAGGGCCTAAATGATATTACTTTATATCGATGTTGTTACTAAAATATTTCTCTTGCACGGTCAATCTTCCTACATCTATATCTACTTAGTGAAAATTTGTTTTTTGTCAGGCTCTTTCAGCAATACTTTCTAAGCATCATAACCTGCTTATGATATTTGTTGTTCAAGAGGAGATATCATGACAGATTTTATGACAGCTGAGTGGAGTCCATTGGGTGAAAAGTTCTATCGGTGAGTAACCGGTTTTGGTTGGTGAGCATTAGAAAAGAAGTATTATGATTTCATTTATACAACGCTATAAACTATACCATCCTACAAATTTTAATTGGGCTTTCCTATGACAGATTTTTCAGAACTTGACATAGTTCATGAACATTGTACATGATTGAAGCTCTCAAACCTTATTGACAATTAAACCATACAGTCGTGGCTGCCACAGCCGCCATCACAGCCTGTCAAATTTTGAGGGCGTGGAGAATTTGTAACATAATAATTTTAAGAATGGCTTATGTTCCAATATTTCACCCGAGATAATGAACAAATGTACCGCCATAATAGTAAGCTTAGGTACCAAGTGTACACAGTGGCTGGTGGAGGAATTGGACCATGGCATTGATATCAAGAATCTTATCAGCTAATCTCAGGCTAAACGAATGTCATTTCAGGTCTGCTACTAGTTTGAGGACTTCAACAGTTGTGTTTGAGGGGTAAGTGACGGTGACTTTGGGTTGATATTGCCAGTGCTACTGACGCACCGCACACAGCTGTTAGTGCCAAATAGCTAATGGGCAACTCAAGGTTGGAAATGAAATTACCATTAAATACTTGATAAATTTTCATTTTTTAGAAAATATGAGTGTTATAGAATGACTTGGGTTGATCACATGAATATTTCCGAATATGACATTGCTGGGTCTACCTATGGAGGTCCAATTGGTGAGTCAGTACGTAATGACATGACCTTATTGAAGTTGAGGTATTTGGAAAGAAAATTTGGCGGCTAAAATGTCATGAAAGCTCGTCTACATTACATATATGCTGCCAAAAACTAAGTACGTGATACTGTTGTTATAGAATCTTTGATCCACTGTCATAAGTTATGTTATGAATAAAATTGCTATTATCTCTCACATTACGTTAAGTTATAACAAACACTGCCAGAAACAATTTTCTAGAAAGGCGTGTGTTTTTCTCGCATCATATCGCCCTTGGTTATCCGATGTTGTCATAAAACTATATCGAAAAAGATTTTTTTAGTGAGTCTAAATTCTTATCCTTTTTGGATTTTAGCATCAACAAGAAAAGCTATGCATATGGTCAGGGCTGACTCAAAACAAGTGGTCACAGTTTCCAATGCAGCGGGGAACAAACTCCATGAGTTTAGGGTAGGTGGTTTATTCACATACTTGCTTGTGATTATTTAGAGGTAGCCTGGGCAGGCTTCCTGTGGCCTGCCCAGGCTAATTTAGAGGGATCTGATGTTGGCAGGATTTGCTAAGGAGGTACCAATCATGAATAAATGCGCTTCGTAGATAAACATCCATTTAGGATGACAAAAATACTCTGAGAAGAGTTGGCATATGTGATACATGCTGTCATTCTTTATCATTTTGAACCAGTGTTCAAGTCAATTGTATAGCTTGCCGCTGTTTGAGCCTTCAAACTAACGCAGAGTGAAAAAATGGGCACTATTTATAAAAACCTCTATCCAAAGAAGTTTATTGCTCTTACTGTATTTGTATTACTTTGTGTATCTGGTATATGAAGTGGCAGGAAGGTGGTCAGCTGATGAGGATAGGCTGGACTGCCTCTGAACATCTCATGTGTGTTCAGGATGATGGTGTTGCCATCATGTACGATATATTTGGAAATGTAGAAAAGAAGTTCGATATGGGTGAGGTATGTGATCACTTCATATACTTAGTAATTACAGAACATATTATATTGAGTACTCGCCATCCTCATTTTGAGGTGGCAAGTGAGCTTTTTAAAATATATTTCTGCTACAGTGCATGATATAACAGGTGCCACAAAAGATGTGGCATGATTTCAGGATGAGTGCTATTGTTTAGTTTTAAATTCTCATGCTATGCTTCCTTTTTGTAGATTGGTATCTTTTCCATTTTCAGAGCACACTTTTCATTATGTTCTTTTGTAACAACGCATGTACTACTTGCAGGATGCTATGGATCTTAAGATAACAGACTGTAGAATATTCAACTCATACAATGATTCTGGTATCATAGTCATGACCACAGCCTACAGATTCTGGATCAAAGGAGATGTTACCAGAAATAACAGTCCTCGTCGATTGGCTGATGTGCCTGGTAATGATATTTGTTATTTCCTAAGGGATGGTGTTCTTGTTGATGCAACTCAAATGTTACTCCAAATTAATTTCACAATAATGGTTAAGTTCCTGATATTGGGAGTATAGGAGATGAATATTCGAAGTGAATATCTGAAGTTGCCACTGGTGTTGGTGTTTTTTTTTTCTTTTCTGCATTGGAATGCCGCAAGATCGCCCAACATACTCTTAGTTTATTTGCAGCACCTGCCTATCCCAGTTTATGTTGTGATTGTGAATTTGTCTTGCAGGGTTGGGTGCTCCTCCTTCTAGCTGGACACCCTTAGCTATTGGTGGAAATATCTGTGCACTGGTTGCTAAAGAGGATCAACTCTATCTTATTGACCAACTCGGACAATGTCAACCACAAGTAAGTGCTGGCTTCTGGTGTCGGTTTGTTTATAGACAGACAGTGGGATAACTACACCTTCACCATTATGTTTAAAATGAGACTCATCCCATTATACATCCCCCAAGCCAATTTTCATTGACAGTTTGTTCTGAGACATATACCCATGTACCAAAACTAAGACTGAATCATATTTCATTTATCAGTAATTCTTTATACCCTCTTTTGTCTGTTTCATCCATCCATCTGTTCTATGCCAATCCCAATTCTTAGGACATGCAAATCATATATTAATATAGCGATGTATATGAACAGGGAGGGTAGGAGAGTCTATCCCAGCCTCCCTGTTGCTACTGAGATAGTTATATTTACCTCATTGCCGCTGCTAACATAGTTTGTGTCATCATCCCCTCCCTTGGTCAGAGAGCCCAACTCTGGTAGAGCTCTTTATGCTTTAATTACATATATTGTAAATATTTCATTGCTGCGGTGCTAAGTACCCTTTCATACTGGAACAGCCCTTCAATTCCTGGGGAGAGGTATTCATGAGTTACACCAGGACAAAAATATTTCACATTATGTCTGTACATCATCAATTTGATGGTAGTGTGATGTAGCTACACTGGGATAATTTAACTAAAATAAAAAGCCTACCATCATTTTTTTTCTATGTTTTAGCATATAGACATCAGTAATCCGGATGTAGTATCTTATACTGAGATGGCTGTTTCTATGAATAATAAATATATAGCTCTGTTCACAGCTACAGGTGTACTGTGGATTGGCTCTGCGGATCTGCAGGTAATGGTATTAAATCTCGATTAACAATTCATATATTACCGCTTAGCCTCTTAAGTGCAGTGTATGGTTACTATTGTTGTACTGGGTTCGTTTGAAGACCCCAGATGAGTGTTTGCTGAGGGCCAGCACTCGGTTCAGGCCCAGCAGTCAATCTCTGAGGCGATCAAATAGGTATCTGGTTCAAGATGGCTTGGTTTTTGTGAAGAACACGTGGTGTTATTCCCGACAATGGAGAGCTCAGTTCAAACGGGTCACAAGGGGAGACGGGAGAGCTCATTTGTGTAAGAAAATAATACATATTGTAGTATCTTGATATATGCATGTAGATAGTTTAAGGTGTCAAACTGTTTGTTGTGCTCCTAGTATCGCCGCTGTACAGTGGTCGCGGCATCCCAAACTGTTTGGAGCCTTAAACTAGTATGTGGATTAACTTTACTTTATTCATTGTGGTTGTAGAAATGTTTTTGCGAGTTCGATACTAAGAGAACAAGTCGTCCAACACAGCTGGTATGGTGTGGTGCGGGTGCTGTGATGCTTTACTGGGAAGGTCAGGACTTATTGCTGGTCGGACCGGATAAGGACTGGATCACATATCCCTGTGACAGCAGTGTTTGTCTTATTCCTGATGTAGATGGTGTGAGAATCATCTCTAATGACCTACACGAGTTTGTACAAAGGGTACCAGGTAAGTGACATGTGTAACTTACTATTATCTTGTGTACTCAAGAAGTTTCACAGGTGGTCAAATTACAATGATGCTATCAAAGGTAGAAAATGCTTAAACCGCGCATGATCCAAAATTAGCATTTTTAGTGTTGTAGCATTCCTAGTACGTTAACTGATGGTTCCTGCAAATTGCATGATAAGGGTTTATGAATTCTAATATGTCATAATTTTATATCACGGTTATACATTGTAGAGGTTACAGTTCAGATATTTCAAATTGGTTCTATCGCTCCGGGTGCTTATCTCTTTGAAGCTGAGAAGAAATTCAAGGTGATTATCTGACGACTTTTAAATGTTTATCCGAGAAGAAAGTTAAAAAGAAAAACGCTTAGCGTATCACATTTAAATTACATATGTGTACTTTATAGATTTTTGCATCCCACATGATGGCAGAGAGATGATCTTGCATTTAATGAGATCCTTCTGTATTTTTAGCAACTAAACAAAGAGGCTAATGATTACATAGATAGCATAGCTGATCAGATGATGTTAGCTGTGGAGCAATGTATAGAGGCCGCAGGAAATGAATACGAGTCTGCTAAACAAAAAGACTTACTCAGGGTCAGCTCATGGTATTGCTTGTAAATTTTCATGTTATTTTTTCTATGTGAGATGGGACGGAGATTTGAGCATTGATAAATTGTCAAATGTTAATTAATTAAATGCTAATCAATTTTATTTTATTTTTTAGGCAGCATCGTTTGGAAAATGCTTTGTGAACACATCGTCCCCCGATCAATTCAAAGACATGTGTCAGATATTACGAGTACTAAATGCTGTCCGCGATTATACTATTGGTCTGCCACTCACAATGAAACAGTATCCTTTTACATTATCAGTTGGTTCTATAAGGAAGTATATCTGAGTAGTTAACCCCGAAATTCTGGAGGTAAAAAATCATGGTCTACCGGTTTCATTGATTCTGCTGTTTATCATGCATTCCCATAATACCCAGATATGAGCTATCACGTTATAATATAGGTCTTGATGAATTATTCAACGGCCAAACCTTGTGAAGCACTACATCCAGGTCTTCATATAATAGATTCAACCACTGGATCACAATATTGTATCCATCGTTGTGATTATATATGCATTTCTATTGCCTATATTCCTATATAACCTAATTTAACTAACTCGTAACTAAACTATTCCTCTGGAATTGTCTGTCTTAATTGTAAGGGATGACAACTGCATCAAACTGACCAAACTTTATCTCATTGACCAAATTATAAGGTAAAATAATTTATATATTTATCTCACTGGAGCAATGAACAATGAGAATATGTTTGCATGGATATCATTGATGTGAACAACAGGGCTGACTTGATTTGAAATCATTTTTATTGAGATAAGTTTCCTATACCTAGGCATTCAGATATAACATGATGGGAATTGATACTTTGATAGACAAACTAGTTTATAGACGACAGTATTTACTCGCCAGGAAGATGTGCCAATACCTTAAACTGAAAGATAAAGAAGTCAGCATACTGGCACATTGGGCTTGTTACAAGGTACCATAACAGTACTTACATATGTACATATAATATATTGTACACTCTATTCTTAATTTGGTGCTGTCTATGTAATAGGCCCTGGTGATTGGTAACATTATTCATTTTCTTTCTTTTAAATGTAGAGTTTTTACTGCTTACAAAGCAGATAGACGTTCGTATCACTCATTTATGTTAGCCACACTGGCATACTCGGTAGTAATATTTAACTGTCTATCAGTATGATACACTATATGGAAAATTAGTAGAACCTGCTTTACATTTAATGGCTATTAAAATAAACGATTAAGATGCATATTTAATCACTGCAACCTTATGCGTACTGTTGTCCTTTTTGCACAATTGGTCATACATAATTTGAATATGTAGGTGGAAAATAGTAAAGATCCTGATTATAAGACAGCAGCTATCATTCAGGAAAAGTTAGGAGACACCTCAGGCGTATCTTATAGTGAGATCGCCAGCCGAGCTATAGAACGTGGCAAAACTAATCTGGCTATCATGGTAAGTCACTCCACAGTACCGGTACCAGATATTTATCATGTATCGTGATATCTCTGTCAACAACTTTGGGGTATACCCAACACAATTCACTGCATGAATTATGGCTCTAAGACAAGAGAATCTGTCAATTTTGCTTTGGTTTTCAATCATTTGTCTTCTACCAGTTTGCTAGGCGTCTAATATCGAATTCATTGTAAACAGTTGTTATTATCATCTTTCAAGAATTGTATTAGTATATTAGTTACCTGCATACAAAAACAATAAGTAATAGTGAAATGAGCTTTAGTACTCTGTGGGTAGCGTCATTTGTTTTCCATGAGAATGTGTGCTCTTGCATCATCTTCCTTAGCGTGGCGATCCTTGTGGTATTGGGGAATTTCGTTTCTTGTGAAAAAATCGTTTTCTACTATTGCTCGTCTACCATAGGGTGGATTTTTGATAGAATCCCTCGGTATGGCATCTTCTAATTTCCAGCCGTAGTCCCAGGAACTGCAGAGAGGGAACTGGTATTTGTTTTCTGGTATAAGTTGTTTCCGCTCTTTGAGGTACTGATGACGTCCCTTCCCTTGTTTGGAGAAGCCATCATAGAGTTGAGCTCTCACCGGTTCGCTCACTGGATACATGTCAAAAGCCTGCAAGCAATAGTCAAGATGCATGATTTTACGTTGGAATTGCCCACTCTCACGCATTCTACAAAAACCTAAAGCAATTTCTCCACCAAAATTAGACCATTTGAATGAGTTACGCGTGATATTGCTGCCCGATAAGAAAAAAATTGCCCCACTCTACAATTGGCAAGTCGTGTCAGGATGTAGGCCTACAGTGTATGACAATAGAGGTGAAAATGCTTAATTTTATGTTTCTGTAATGTAACATCATAATGTCGGGGCACCAATTAACCTTTAGTGCCTAAGCACATTCTACATATAATACCAAGCAAAGGCTTCCCTCATTCCCTCCATTGAGTTACATTTTGAGATTCCGGTGTACTAAATTGAGAAAAAAAAGCACTTTGAGTACCACCTCTGTCTCCTTTTTCATGTATACATGTATAGAAATTGTATGCTGCAAGATTTTAGCCTAGAGTGATTTTGTCCTTACAATAGAATTTAAGAGCTGAATTAATTCAGTTATAACTTATGGCTAGGCAATGCTTCTGTTCTGATTCGATACTAACGCTGGGTCGAATCTCAATTTTTTGATCCTCTACACCTTCGATCATTACCCTACTAGGTTCAATTCGATTCAATTTCTATTTCAATATTGATTTCATCAATTTTCGATTCATTTTCGGTATGAAACTCGCCAGAAGATAAAATCATGCAGCTCGATGATGGAACCATTCTAACATGTCCACTTTACTAGGAATGTCTACTTCTGACTGTGAAAATAATGCCAGATTTATATTCCACGTACCTATAAACCCCTATGAGCAACTGGTTGCCAGCTTAATACTAAAAATGCGTAATAAAATTGATAACTTTGAGTTGTTCCCACCTGCAAAAAGGGGACAACTCCGAATTTGCAACATTGAGTTTGATGATGTACAGTCGAACTGGTTCACTACGGTCTGATTCGATAAATCGATTATTCCCCCAGCATTATCCAATATTACAGCATATATGAGAATGAGCTGATGTCATGTTCACATGACAAAAAGTAAGAGATGAATGACCCTACCTGAAAAGACTTAGATTTGGCCAGCAGTTTATCTGCTCTTGCGATGGCTGTTCTATCTAGAGTCTGCTGGGTTGAGCGTGCTGATCGTTTGCATACTTTATTCTTGTCTATAGGCGGTAAATGGCTTATGTCCAGGGGTTTGATTGCATTTTTCTCCAGGCGATTTTTGAACACCTCAAACCTTTTAGAGTCACCTGTAAATGGATCAACAAACCTTGTAAAGAATTTCATGCCGCATCGATCTGCAGTCTTTTTATGCCCTTCTTTGTCTCCTGATTGACTGGCAAAGATTGTGGCTGATGCTGACTAGAGGACTGTATTTGTGAGTTATGATGTGTTTGCTGCTGACACCCTTTCTTTCCCATGTACAAATGTACATGTGTGCTGTGTGTATTCACTTTGCATATATGCAACATGCTGTGACCAAGGGGTCCGATTTATGTACCATCAGAAAGGTTGTTGGATCAAAGTGTATGCACTCAGATGGTAAAGTGACGACCTGAACTAAATAGGTAGGTTGAGATGGTGAATACATAAACGCAGATTGACATACAATGTATGCCTATTGTCACTTACCCATAAGATCTCCTTTCTTAGTTTTTTCATTCCATAAAAGCCTGGTGATATCCTCCTTATTCACTCGCTCAGTCCATATGCGAGACTGTGCTACACTGTACATATTCAACGTCATCTTTATCTCCTCTTCCTGGTGATAAAGACTCCAAACAGGGCACTTAATTTCACTTTGATGCTACGATGATGCAGTGTAATCTTTATTGTGTTGTCCTCGTTATAGTTGTCCTCTTAACAGCGCACCTTATCTTTACCTCGTGGCAACAAAGCCGACAAAATGTCATGGTGTATTATATTACTTGTGTTAGTTTGTTTTGTGTTATGTTATGCAAATCCAGACTCATTCCAAATATAAATCGAGAATAGAAATGGTTTTATGACACCACTTTGATTCAAATATTTTTGTTTCAAAATAAAATATCAAACACTACAAATTCTGTGTTGACATTAGTGATACGGTTTTATGGTTTAATGTGTTCCTTTCGTTCCCGAGCTTTCCTCCTTGAGCTCATTTGAAGGCATTTCAGACCAAAAATTTGATGTGCAACAGGTTTTTTCTTAAATTGTACGTTCTAAGATCCTTGGTAGCTATGCTGGCTGGTTGCTAGACATAAAAATTAGAGCATTATAGTATTAGTAGTGATGGTAGAATTTGGTATGGTTAATTTTAGCTGTTAGATCATGAGACAAAGGCAGCTAAACAGATTCCTCTGCTGATGAAGATAGAAAAGTTTGAAGTGGCCTTGAAGAAGGCTATAGACAGTGGTGACAGCAATTTGAGTAAGATTTATTTTCTGATATGCTTCACTGATATAATGTACTTTACTTTAAATACAGATGTACGTAAATTGTAGATTGTGTGCGACAAGATGAAATGGTATGAACATATCCACCCACTGAGTTGAATCATTCAAATCAGTGCATCCACCTGTTCCAACTGCCAAAATATTGGTTGGGAATTGGTGATGACCAGCTCGTGCTCACCGTTTGCCTTTATCGGTTGGCACTTATGACGCCTGGGATGATGAATTGTCTAGCCGTACAGTAGTTCATTCACAGATCATTATATTTATGTACATCAGTTTGCCTTAAATTTGTTGATATTGAATTTTGTAGTTTATCAAGTGATATATGAACTTAAAGACAGACTATCAAACGTTGCAGACTTCTGGATGGAAATAAGAAAATCTCCAACAGCTCTCACATTGCTTATGAAGGTCCGCTCAAGATTTTCATTTTCTGTTTGTGGTTTGCTTATAGGTTATAGATTGCAGTTTATTACCATTCAGATAAAAAAAAAATTCCCCATGGCATTATTGGCAATGCTGTGCCTCGTTCACTGTACCCCTCCTGTCCTTGCGGCCTGTATCATTAGTTTATATCTCATTTCATGTGCAAGGAATTAATGAAATGCGCTTGCATCGGTAAATGGCAATAGATATTGCTCATATTCCTGTTAGTATTGCAACAATGTGGCCAAATTCAAATTGGTTGGAAATTTTATAAAAATTCTGTGTATAAATTTGCTCTCATGTAACAATAGATGACAACTCCTGGTGTTTTTGTTGGTATGGTAGGTGATTGTAACT
>ERZ1740070.2468-NODE-2468-length-10635-cov-18.327599_pt1 | contig 10635 bp, 5 predicted proteins | sample MGYA00581734_ERZ1740070 | MGnify/ENA primary metagenome ERZ1740070 (study PRJEB43018, sample SAMN04849744) | marine metagenome | isolation source: floating plastic debris | place: Pacific Ocean | collected 2008-09-01 | study: EMG produced TPA metagenomics... | reverse complement strand
TCGCTGTTAAAGATTTCGCGGTAGTAGCCCTTGGCAGGAACGCCCACACGATAGTGGCTGTGGGGCTGCGGGGTAAAGTTGCAGACGGTGACTATAAAATCATCGCTGTCTTTGGCCCGGCGGATAAAGGCGACAACGCTATGGCTGTTATCGCTACAGTCAACCCACTCAAAGCCCTGCTGATCAAAGTCTTGGGTATAGAGGGCGGGCTCACTGCAATAGGTGGCATTGAGCTTCTCCATAAAGGCTTTCATTTTGGCGTGGGGCTCAAATCCCAGCAGATGCCATTCCAGATCTCCCCAAACGTTCCACTCACTCCACTGGGCAAATTCCATCCCCATAAACAGGGTCTTTTTACCGGGGTGGGTGAACATGTAGGTGTACAAACAGCGCATGTTGGCCATTTTTTGCCAGTCGTCACCCGGCATTTTGCCAATCATGTTGCTCTTGCCGTGGACCACCTCATCGTGGGACAGGGCCAGCATAAAGTTCTCGCTAAAGGCGTACCAAATGCTAAAGGTGACGTTGTTTTGGTGGAACTGACGGAACCAGGGATCCATGCCAAAATAGTCCAGCATGTCGTGCATCCAACCCATGTTCCATTTGAGGTTAAAGCCCAAACCACCTACATAAGTAGGCCAAGAGACCATGGGCCAAGAGGTGGATTCTTCAGCGATGGAGAGAATGCCAGGGTAGTGGCTAAAGAGCAGATGGTTTACCTGACGTAAACAGTCGGCTGCTTCAATATTTTCACGACCGCCGTAGTCATTGGCCACCCACTCACCGGGTTTCCGGTTGTAATCCAGATAAAGCATAGACGCCACCGCATCTACGCGAATGCCATCAATGTGGTACTTGTCAAACCAGAAGAGGGCATTGGCCACCAAGAAGTTGCGCACTTCATTGCGGCCATAGTTGAAGACCAACGTGCCCCATTCCTTGTGCTCACCCTTACGGGGGTCAGCATGTTCATAAAGGTGGGTGCCATCAAAAAAGGCAAGACCGTGGCCATCTTTAGGAAAGTGACCGGGAACCCAGTCGACCAATACACCAATGCCATTTTGGTGGCACTGATCAATGAAATACATCAGGTCTTGGGGGGAGCCATAGCGAGATGTGGCCGCATAGTAGCCCGTTACCTGGTAGCCCCAGGAGCCATCAAATGGGTGCTCCGCAATGGGCAGTAGTTCAATATGGGTAAAGCCCAGTTCTTTAACGTAGGGAATCAGCTTATCGGCTAACTCACGGTAGGTGAGAAAACGAGCACCTGGCTTCAGGTCGGCAACGGTGACTACTGGCGCATCAGTGCCGTCTGCCTGCTTTGCCGGCTGATCTGAGGATTCGTGCATCCAAGAACCCAGATGTAACTCATACACCGAGACGGGCTGCGTCATGGGGTCCTTGTGACGACGCTCCTCCATCCAAGTGTCGTCCTGCCACTGATGGCTATCTAGGTCTGTAACAATAGACGCTGTCTTAGGCCGCACTTCCTGCTGAAAACCATAGGGATCAGACTTTTCGTAAATGTGACCCTCGTGGTTTTTAATTTCATATTTGTAATGGGCACCAACCGTCAGTTCAGGGATAAATATTCCCCAGATACCGCCGTGGCCAATACTCATTTGGTGCTGGCGACCGTCCCAATCATTAAAGTCACCCAAAACCGAAACGTTGCGTGCATTGGGTGCCCATACAGAAAAGTAAACCCCTGCTACACCATCAATTTTGGTTGGGTGAGCGCCAAGCTTTTCATATATACGGTGGTGATTACCTTCGCCAAACAAGTGGGCATCAAACTCAGTAATCAGAGGTGACCGAAACGCATAGGGGTCATAAATAACATGCTCGTGGCCGTCTGCTTTGTAACGCAGCTGATAGCTAGCCAGGGACTCAACCTCAAGAACGCACTCAAAGAAGTCACCGTGATGCTCGTTAACCATCAGGACTTCCTGGCGGCTATCGGGTAGAACCACCCAGGCAGACTCAGCTTTGGGTAAATAGGCGCGCACGGTCCAAACGTCTTTGCCATCTACTTGAATACGATGGGGGCCAAGAACGTCAAAGGGATTGTGGTGGTAGTTGCCGACAATCCGGTCAATTTGCTCTGGGGCCGTTGTTAGTGCCATAGGAGTCTAAAACCTAGTAACCGCTGTATATAAAAAGTGGGTGTTGCTGATACTCGGGAGGATTTAACCTAAAAAATCCTGACAATTGACATTCATTTCAGAGCGATTCATCCCAATAAATCAGCAACGACAAAAGTGCTATCTAAAAAATGGCGCGCTCAACTGCTGCAATTGCTAAGAAAAAGCAAAGACCATGAAGTTTAGGTTAACAGAGCGTAACAACAATTGCTCGGTCTATGGCCGTGGTTTTTTTAGCGAGAAAGGCATAGGGAGGGATGAGCTATGGGTTGTGGGTTATGCTCTGACCTAATTCAGCCTCAGGGTAAAAACGGAATCACAGGCTTAAACGCACGGCGGGCCTGGAGTAGAAAAATGACGTAGCGAATGTCGGAATTGAGGGTGAGCGTCGTTTGGGGGGCGGCTAGGTCTGCCTGTAGCTGAGCGTAGTCGGCAGGGGACAAAGGGGCGCCGTTTAATGGAGATCGGGCTTCAAAAATAATTTCAGTCCTCAGTATTTCTTCTGGCACATCGGTGGCGGGGGGAAGCACAATCTGGTCTATATTGGCCCCTGGAGTAGCTACTGGTAAGGGAGCTGGCTGCCTGGACTGGGCCATGGCCTGGTAGCTGAGGTTAGACCACAGGCCGAGACAGCCGACGGTCACACCTAGGACATTTAGCCAGGGCACCATGGGGAAAGATGGAAAATTTCCGCTATCGTAATGCATCGCTATTGAAGACTGCTGCTGTGGGCAGCGCTAAGGAGTTCTATGCCTAGCTTTTCTATACTTAGTTTAAGGGGTCGTCAGGTCAATAATCGACCACTTAGGCGGCTGGGGTTTTCTTGCCTTTCTCAGCTGATGACCTGGGGGACTGCCCTGGTCCTGCTGACCATTGCAGCTACACCGACCATGGCCGACGCAATTCTTGAGGAAGACGTTGAGTTTCAACCTACCCAAGATACCTACACGTTTACGGCTGAGGCAGGGCAGGCGGTCATCATCGAGATGGTGAGCGAGGAGTTTGATACGTTTATCACGCTGCTGAACCCGGCAGGGGACATTCTGGAGCAGAACGATGACTATAATGGCACCCCCCAGGCCACGATCGTGATAGAGCTGCCGGAAACGGGGGAATATACGGTCCTGGCGGGTTCTTTTTACGGTCAGCTGGGGGGTAACTATCGGGTTTCAGTGAAACTGGCTACTGATTTTCAGCAGGTCTATGACCGGGCACTGGAGCTGATGCAGTCGGAGGATTATGGCGAGGCTGCTGAGGCCTATGAAGCGGCGACGGTGCTAATGCCCAACGACCCCAATTCCTATTTGGGCAGAGCGGATGCTCTTCTGCGTCAGCAGGCATTGCTCCTGGGGGAGGAGTTTAGCGGGCCTGATGATTTGGCCCCAGAGCTGCGGGCAGACATTGTGGAAAATTATGAGAAAGCGGCTCAACTCTATATGGCTACTGGTGAGAGGGATTTTGCAGCGCTAATTCTAGAGCAGGCTGAGTTTATCCGTACAGGTGAAGAACCGGGCCAGGTAAATTAGGAACTACAAGCGATAACGGGGCAGCACGACTGCGGTTCACTGTTTGGGTTTGCAGAAAGTTGGCTGTTTCTTTACCGAATTACTAAAACCTTCCGGATTAATGTCGGTCTTTAAGAATGTGTGAATGAGTAGATGAACCTTGACATACGCCCTACAGAAACCTGAGACATCGGGTGCTTCTATAGGGTGTTTTTCTTGTTTAAAGGGCAACGTCAGTCAAAAAATGAAAAAAAACGCGCACGCTTCTAAAAAATGAGACCACGATGAAGTTGCAGGCAATTTCTCATAGTTGGGCTCTGTGGTTCACGGGTCTGCAACACCATGGGGAGATGAGGAAAGAATCACCTACAGTTGCTCAGCATCAGGGTTGATTGAAGTTAGTCGGGCATTAATTAACCTGGATAAAATCCCGTTTTCCAGGGATAGACAACAATGCTTTTAATATGACTTAGAGAACTCACGCGTCAGTGGCACCGGCACTGTAAGATACCCCCTTGATCTTGACTCAATCATGTTTTGGCAGTAGCTCACCTCAGAATGATCACTCTACCCTTGATGTCTTAGACGCTGCTGCTGACAGGATGGTAATTGACTATGGTCAAAACGACTAGGGGATTATTCAGTGTAGGCCAATCGTTATCGTTTAGAGTTTGTTCTTGACGGTCAGCAATGGTGCATTGATTGGATTGAATAACAGTTTTCTTGTCAGCTAGGGCATAGTCACCAGGACTGGCATAGCAATCTATGTTGCTACTTTACATAGGTGCCAGATACGAATCTGATGATGTGTAACAGAGTTGCCATGATGCGTAAAATCTTTAGTTTCTCAGGCTATCTCTATTGTTAGTTTCTGCAAGAAAGCCTGGCTTATGAGACCTCGCCTGTATATGTCAAGGGTAAAATCTATGATTTTAAGAGGCAAAAGGTGAATTACTTAGAATTAGCATCCTGAACTACGTAGAAACGTCAGACGAGGATTTAGAAGTATACAGAAATAGCCAAAATTATTTTGGCGTAATTTAATGGCGTACGGGGTTTGATGACAGCGTATCTACCAAAGTCAATCAATGGTTCTGACTCATAAATGCAATGTCTAAAAGGCTTCGGTTGGCAATGGGACTTGAGCACGTCCCCAGAATCATCAGTACTTAGCAAGATATTTGCCATTGCTGATTTAGGGTATGAATCGATTTATAAGATCTGCAATGTCCCCATACTTGATAGATAAAATCAGGTCGGGGATCAGCAACGCCAGATATTTAACTACCTGTATAAAACAACCAAGTTAGTTTCCACAGACCTCAAGGTAGACTCACGGTATAATCCCGTGTAAAAATCATCACTAATGAGTTCTTAAAACTGGATGATCGTCCTACCATGTCTGCACAAGCCCAATCGTTAGCTAACCTAATTATTGATGTATTGGGAAATAAGGGAGGAAGATTCTTTGGCTTATTCAAGAAGCGTCCCAATCCACAGACAAAGCAGTCTATTTTGTCTGCTTCTCAGACGTATCTGCATAGGTTTAGAGAACGACATGGTCAGCTTAAAATACTTGGCATGAATAAGCCCGTAAGCCTGGATTCGGTTTACGTTCCCGTACGACTTTTAGAGGATAGTGAAATTAATCGTTCTATGTCTATAGACGACATGGAAAAGGCATGTCGTGCCAGACATGAGCGTAGGTCACTATCTAGGTCATCCCAGCAAAAAACAGCGATAGATATTGCCAATGAAATTCAGTATCTATCAATTATTGGTGCTCCAGGGGCTGGTAAAACTACCCTACTGCGAAAAATTGGGTTGGAAGCGCTTAAAGAAAAAACTGAAACTCAGTTTCAGCATGCGTGTATGCCCATTTGGATTGATTTAAAGAAACTGACTGAAAATACGATTGGGTTTCAAGAGTACATAGCGCATGAATTAGAATCCTTTGACTTTCCAGAGAGTACCGAAATCACAGAAAATGCCCTAAAGAAAGGTCAATTTTTAATTCTGTTTGATGGTCTAGATGAAGTTTCATCCAGCAGTCGACATCAGGTGCTTGACGACATTGAGACGTTTGTAGAGCGCTATGAAAAGAATCGCTATGTCATATCATGCCGAGCCGCAGCCTATCGCGCCCCTTCGACAAGTTTTCGCGAAATAACGCTGGCGGGCAATAGCCAAGAACAAATAAAAAACTTTATCTACAATTGGTTTTCCTCAGATGAGGTAGGCAACACTGAAGCGGCGGAAACATGTTGGAAGTCCCTACGGAAATCGGATAATGTTGCGGTACGAGAGCTAGCCCAAACACCATTGCTTCTGACATTTTTATGTTTAGTCTATAGCCGCTCCTTAACCTTCTCTGGCAATAGAAGTATTCTCTATCATCAAGGACTGCGTATTCTCTTAAAAAAATGGTTTGAAGAGAAACGTATTTCAAAAGAAGGTATCTATGAAGGTCTACACGTAGAACTTGAGGAAAAGCTGTTAGCTGAGATCGCTTATAAAGCGTTTCGAGAAGATAAGCTGCTTTTTACTAAGGTTAATTTAGTCAATCACATTCGTGGATTTTTACTAAAGGAACTTAATGCCCCTAGTAATCTCAGCGGAGAAACGATATTAGATGCGATTGCTATTCAACAAGGTATTTTAGTTGAACAGTCCCCCGGTATTTATTCGTTTTCTCACCTAACCTTTCAAGAGTTTTTGGCGGCCAAATACATCCATGAAAACTACAACAACCAGGCTCTCTCAGAGATGGTGCGTCTCTATGCCAATGACAAACGTTGGGAAGAGATATTTCTGCTAGTTGCAGGTCTTAAATATGATGCGACCAATGCTATTAATCTGCTGCTCTATCTTAATCAAGTAGCCCAGGGCTTTATCAATACTGAGAAACTTAGCTCATTATGGCTATGGGCGGCCCAGGTGACCGGAGATGAACCCAGTTCTAAAAAACTAGTTGAGAAGCGAGCTAATGTCCTTTACCGTGCCTTTCACTACAGTCGGATCCTTGCCCAAAGCTCTGAGCTGAAGGGAGAGTTAGAAACGGTTCAGGCTCTGCTTCAGCCGCTGATCTACAATCTCAGGGCCTCTAGTGATTTAACCCTGACAACGTGTTTAATCAATGCGTTTCACACGGTAACAATCCAGATTAAAGATACCAACAAACTGGGTAATTTAGCGTCAAGAAAACGCATTCAGCTTGAGCTCAAGAAAGCTGTCAATGTGGCGAAGCCCCTTGCTAATAAGATCCGCAAGAGAGCCAGTGTGCGGAGTATGCGGTATTTGAAGAATCACGAGCAGCCCTCTTCTCTTGATGAAGATCTAAAACGAAACGAAATTTTTGCAAACTCTGACTTTTTGACACTGTTTGAGCAATTAAATCGACTGAGTCTAAACATTCCAGGGACTAAATATCCAAGCCATGTCCACAAGCGATTTTTCGACGAGCTCAAGCACGTATGTCTAGGCATTCTCAAAATAGATGAGTCATGGCTGACAATCACCCCAGAAGAGGCTAGGGCGTGTCAAGACTGTCTCTACGTTACGCTACTCATGTTGAAATGTAGAAAAGAGGCAAAGCGGGTATCGCCTGAACTCTGGGAATCGGTTGAGGGACAGATTTTATCCCTGAGTGTAGGCGGATATCGACCAGCTATGGTGGTAGCGCAGAGCTTTTTAGATCAAGTTGGTGCCATCTCCAAGCAGGAAGACGAGGGTAACCTACTCGTTACAGAAACCTCAGACCAATTTGGATTGAAACCCCCATTTTTTGTGTCCGTTGTGTCAGAGAAGCTCACAAAAAACAACATTCATGAGCTTTTCCATCGGTCTGATGAGATTAGGGCCCACAACTCAGACTTGGCTGGGATTATTATGTACGACGCTGTGCCTGAAATGGCCGCCAGAGAACTCATTACAGATTTAAAGCTGCATCAAGATTTTAAGGTCATACCCATTTCTTTGGCAGAGGTAGAGCAGATTTTACCCAATGCTGATGAATGTCAAGATGTTCTTTCTAGTCATATTCGTCGATATACCGACACTGTTGATTTCTTTAAAGATAAAATAGCAGTCCGTGACAAGCTGCTGTTTTTTGGTCGAACAGAGCTACTGACTGAATTAGTCACTGATTTAAAGAACAATCAAAACGTGGGTCTGTTTGGTTTACGTAAGTCAGGTAAATCGTCTGTTGTACATCAGCTATCTTTAGTCTGTCAGGACCATGCTGTAATCTACACAGATTTGAAAAAATATAGCGATATTGGCTATGGTGTGGAGCTACTAGATGAAATTCTGCAAAATCTTTATCGTCTAGCTAAGAACAAAAATTCGCTATTGGAAAAGCCCCCTACGCTGGCTGAAAGCGACTATCACATCAAAGATGCATCCCAGGAGTTCTATCAGCACTTTAAAAAACTGTCTAAGGATCTTAAGGGAGTTGGCTATGAGTTGCCGATTCTATGTTGCTTGGATAATTTAGATAGGGTTTTCCCACGATCTAATGAAAAGTTTGAAGAGAAGGCCGAAGAATTTAGCTTTGTGTTTGGGGCACTACGGGCGTTGAATCAAAAAGAGCAGCTACTGTCGCTGATGGTGACGGCAGTGCGACCTCAGTGTAATCGAATTAAGCAATGGGACTTTTCTGAGACGTCTAAAAATCCGCTACATCGATTCTTTAAAGAATCTTTTCTAAAACCATTTTCTATTTACCAAACCGCAGCAATGATCAATGGTATTGGCAGTTTAATGAAGTGGGAGTTTGATCGCCAGACCATACAGGCAATTCATCGGCTAAGTGGCGGACATCCGTTTTTAATTAGAAAAATAGCCGGTTTTTTGGCAAATAAGGCGAATGCTCAAGCTGAGATACAAGCGAAAGGACGCATTTCCTTTGTTTTTGCTCAACAGAATTTGAGAAAAGTATTTCGTGACCAGTCCCTAAAAGCTTATGTTGAATACAGTATTATTGGTGAACTTAGAACTTACAACTCAAAACCCAAGGTTCATCATATTTTGAATGCGTTGAGTATGATGACGACGGCCTCCAACAATACTGATGGCTGGCTAAGGGCAAGAACGTTGTTGGCATTTTTGTCTAAGAAGCTAAGTATTTCCGAGATTCAATGTTTGGATGCGGTCCACATTTTGCAGAACCTGGGAATTGTGGAACAGACTGTACATGCCGATGGTTATGATTGTTACCGGATTCGGGTTTTACTGTTGCATCAGTGGTTTCAGATGCTGAGAAAGGCGAAGAGTGCTTGAGGGTAGGCATAACAGTAGTCATAACAAAAGAGTTGAAGCTGGGTATAGGGTGACATGCTGCTATGAAACTAACTCATGGGCTATTAATTGCTGGGGTGATCGTTGGCCTAGGGGCGCTGCTTTTTTGGGGATATCGGGCAGCGTCTGCACCGTTACCTGATGGGTTTCCGTTACCTACGGCGAAGGGTGACGTTGAGATTAAGCAATATCCAGCCTATCGGGCAGCGACGGTGCAGGTGCGGGGTGACCTGGCCAATGCCCCATCCCGTGGATTTTCGCCGTTGTTTCGCCATATTAGTGATAACAGTATTTCAATGACGGCTCCGGTGGAGACGCGGTATCCGACGGCAACGTTGGGGGCAAGTGCGATCGCAACTGGTGATGCAGCCGTTTCATTTTTATATCGCAGTTTGGATGTGGTGCCGGAAGAGGTGGCCCAGAATGTACGAGTGGAGGATATACCACCCATGGTGGTGGTCAGCGTTGGGATGCGGGGTGGCTATGGCTATGGGGTATACACGCGGGGAGTACAGCAGCTGCAAGATTGGCTAGCAATGCACCCAGAATATGAAATAACGGGACCACCGCGACGTTTTTTCTATGATGGGCCGTTTATCCCTAATGGGTTGAAGCGGAGTGATATTCAGATTCCAGTACAGCGGAATTAAGAGTAATCTGATCTTCAGATTTGTATGGACGTAACTGGATTCGAACCAGTGACCTCATCGATGTCAACGATGCGCTCTAACCAACTGAGCTATACGTCCTTAACGGGTTATGAGCATACCATGGTGGCTTTAGGTGGGGCAACGATTTTAGAAAGATTCCATAAATTGGAAAAGCCAGGGCAGATAGCCACATTCATCAGACCCGCTAAATTCATCTAGGATAAATCAGGATTTAGAGGGCATGACATATGGAGTGGCGAGAGGTGGCGGGTAATTGGCTGTTGGTACCGTCAAATCCGGTGGGAATTATTCATTTTTTGGGAGGGGCTTTTGTGGCAGCGGCTCCGAGTGTCACCTACGGTTGGCTCTTGGAAAACCTTTATGAGCAGGGCTATGCCATTGTGGCAACGCCATTTATTAATACGTTTGACCATGGTGCGATCGCAACCGAGGTACTCACCACCTTTGACCAGGCCATGATTTACCTGCGTCGCCAGGTGATTGGAGATCGCCATTTACCTATTTATGGCATGGGCCACAGCATGGGTTGTAAAGTTCACCTGCTGATCGCCAGTCTTTATAATGTTGAGCGCGCCGGCAACATTCTGATTTCCTTTAACAATTACCCGGCCCGCAAATCTATTCCCCTACTTGAGCAGTTTGTCCAGTTTGCCCCCGACTTTGACATTGAGTTCACCCCGAGCCCCGGGCAAACCCTAGAGCTGGTTCGCCGTCGCTACACCATTGGCCATAACCTGCTGATCAAATTTCGAAAAGATACCATCGACCAAACCTACGACCTCAGCGATGTGCTGCACCAGCGGTTTCCGCAGCTGACGGCCATTAAAATCCTCAAAGGGACCCACACAACACCCATTGCCCAGGATGTGCGCTGGCAGTCGGGCCGGTCGTTTACCCCGTTTGATGCCTTAGGACAGTTTGTAAAACAGGAGTTCTATCGAGATTTGGGACAGCTAAAGCAGACAGTGGTGCAGTGGTTACGGTAAACGCACCGTTGGTTACGGTAAACGCACCGTT
>ERZ1740070.2464-NODE-2464-length-10641-cov-3.680616_pt1 | contig 10641 bp, 10 predicted proteins | sample MGYA00581734_ERZ1740070 | MGnify/ENA primary metagenome ERZ1740070 (study PRJEB43018, sample SAMN04849744) | marine metagenome | isolation source: floating plastic debris | place: Pacific Ocean | collected 2008-09-01 | study: EMG produced TPA metagenomics... | reverse complement strand
AATCCCAAACTCAACCTACAATGGCAAAGACCAAAGCTATACAAGACCCTACAACGGGCAGAATGATGGGTAGCGAGAAAGAATGCAGCCCAGACCAAATCAGAAAGCAATTCGTCAAATACAAGAAATGGGTCGATGAAAATCCCATTATCAAAAAACATCCCAATCCCAAAACAGGAGGCACCATTGATATTGAGATTGACCGCCCACTTACCCAGAACGGTTTTTACATCTGGTTAAAGGACAAAGGGGTAACTGGTAACGGACACCAGATTTTCTTGAATTGGGAAGGTCGATATGCTGAATTTGTTGAGGTGTGCGAATATATCAAATCGGTTATTCGTGATAACCAATTGGTTGGTGCTATGACTGGTATTTACCACCATAATCTGACCGCCATGTTGTTGGGGCTTGCCCAAAAGAAAGAGGTAAAGACCGACAATAAAATCGAGATAGATTTTTCGGATGAGTAAGACCAGGGTAAATATCAAACGCCCTAACCTGACCGACTACCAACACCGATTCCTTTACAACGATTCACGTTTTACGATAATAACAGCTTCGACCAAGGTTGGTAAAACATTCAGTTGTATTTGGTGGTTGTTTGAACAGGCCCATAAGCCATCTGTAAAGGATGGCTTTAACTTTTGGTGGGTAGCACCGCCCTACAAACAAGCTGAAATCGCCTTTAAGAGGATGAAGCGCAAAGTACAGCGATTGAAGCAGTACACCGTGAACAAGAACGAACTCGTAATATACTGTCCCAACGGTGCTGAAATCCACTTCAAGACGGCAGCCGACACAGACAATCTTTTTGGTGAAGATGTTCATGCTGCAGTATTCGATGAGTGTTCGAGGGCTTCTTCCGAAGCATGGTACGCACTGCGTTCCACTTTGACCGCTACCCAAGCCCCCTGTAAGTTGATTGGAAACTTTGGAGGTTCAACAAATTGGGTCACGCAATTGGCTCATAAAACCAAAGACGACCCAAACTATTCCTTTTACAAGATAACCGCTTACGACGCAGTTGACGCAGGGATTTTGCCACTTGATGAGGTCGAACAAGCCAAAAGGGACTTGCCAGAAAAGATTTTCAATCAACTGTATCTGGCAGAAGGTGGGGACGAAGAGGGGCAGTTAATCGACAACGAGAGCATCCAAAAGCTTTATACCAACATAATCCAAGGAGGAATAAAATACATTACTGGTGATATTGCCAGACTTGGGAAGGACAAGACCGTACTATTTGTCTGGGACGGTTTAAAGGTCATCGATATTTTGGTACTGCCCACATCAACAATTACGGATACAGTGGCTAATATCAAGTTCCTAAAGGCAAAGCACAATGTCAACTTAAGCAATATTATTGTTGATGAAGATGGCGTTGGCGGCGGTGTCGTGGATATACTTGGTTGTAGAGGTTTTGTAAACAATTCAAGTCCCGTGAAGATGGCGAACCAGCAACAGAACTTCGCAAGCCTCAAAGACCAATGCTATTACAAGTTGGCAGAGATGATTAACGCCGATGAGATTGGTTTGACCCTTCCTGATGAGGTAAAAAGACTTCTTAATGAAGAACTGGGGCAAGTAAGGTTGCCCTTTGAGGTCGATACAAATAAAATCAAGCTTCTTTCCAAAAAAGATATCAAAAAGAATATTGGTCGCTCCCCTGATTACTCCGATGCTCTTATGATGCGGATGTACTTTTTGCTTCGCCCGAACTACGGACAGTACCATATTTCAGTAGTCTGATTTTGTTCCACTTTTCACTGTTTCCTGTTCCTTTGACATGAAGCAGACAATCACCATACCAACGGATTTAAAGGACATTACCCTTGACCAATACCAACGATTTCTTCGTGTTGTGGAGGGCAATGAAGATGAAACCTTTATCCGTCAAAAGATGGTCCAAATCTTTTGTACCGTACCCCTGAACGAGGTGGATAGTATTTCCATGGGTGATTTCAGGGAGATTACCAACACGATAGCCCAAACCCTTGAGCAAGAGCCAAAATTGGTTCAAAAGTTCCAGTTGGGGGATAAAAAGTATGGTTTCATACCCGATTTGGATAAAATTAGCCTTGGGGAATACATTGACTTGGACAATTCCCTTGGTGACTGGTCAAAAATGGTGGCCTCCATGTCCGTTTTATACCGTCCGATAACCAAGGAAAAGGGCAAAAAATACGAGATAGAACCTTATAAAGCAGAGGAAAACCCTTATTTGGCTAGTATGCCACTTGATGCGGTCATTTCTTCCATGCTTTTTTTTTGGATTTTAAGCAACGACTTACTGAACTATACGCTGAAATCTTCACTAAAAGCAGCGAAAACGAAGGAAATTCAGGAGAGGTTAACGCCAATTTCGCAGCAAAATGGGGTTGGTACAGCTCAATTGTCACACTCGTTAACGGAGATTTTACCAGAATTGAAGAAATCACTAGCCAAAACCTTCATTCCGCCCTCCTTCACCTTTGCTTCCTAGCTGATAAGGCAAGAGCCGAAGCCCAATTATTCAAACAGTCCCGAAGAAGATGAGAAACTACTACCAAGTACTAGACCTACTTAGAACAAAACTAGAATCAGACCCATTGGTAAATACCATTACACAAGGTGACATTACCCTTATCGACCTGGACAAGAAAAACATCTATCCGTTGGCCCATATCCAAACGGGAACTGCAACGCTTGAGTTGCGGACAATCACCTTTTCCATTACGGTGTTTGCAATGGACATCAGGGACACCAACAACACCCCAAGGAAGGACAAATTTGTTGGGAATGATAATGAGATTGACAACATGAATTCCATGCTTGCCATTTTAAACAGGTTGTTCAAGTCGATTGCAAAACTGGAAGATGATTTTTCAATCAATGAAAACCCGACCTGTGAACCCTTTTACGAATCAAGGGAAAATTCCTTGGATGGATGGGCCATAACATTCCAGTTGGAGATACCGAACACAGAAATTTCAATATGCTAGTACCGACCGAAACAAAACAAGCTTTGTCGAGGTTCGCCCGTGAAGTGGTTCAGGAATCAAGAAAGAACCTTAAAAAAAGAATGCGAGCGGAAAGCTTGCCAAGTCTTTGGACTTTGATTTGAACGTTGGCAAGAACTCATTTGGTCTATCCTTCCTGATGGAGGAATATGGACAGTACCAAGACAAGGGGGTTAACGGTTTCCTTCAAAATCATGGGAGCCCATTTGGTTACAGAGACAAGCGACCACCTTTGAAAGCACTTGATAGATGGATTGTCCGCAGAGGAATAGCCCCAAGAGACAAAGACGGTAAATTTTTGAGCCGTCAAAGCTTGCAGTTCTTGATTAGTCGTAAGATTTTCTTCGAAGGAATCAAACCTAGCCTTTTCTTCACCAAACCCTTTGAGAAACACTTCAAGCAGCTTCCAGAAGAAGTAATAGTTGCCTTTGCGCTCGATACGGAAAACTTTCTAAAGCAAACATTAAAAGATGATTCTAACACGTAGCCCTTTTTATATAACTGCTCCTATCACCCTTGGTACAACCACGGCTGTAACGCTTAACCTAAAGGTTCAAACTGGTACGGCATCAAATAGCCTATCCGAGATTGATTACACCATAACGAAGAATAGACCGCAAACAGGTACAACTTATTTGGATTTTGAGGTATCCAACCTCATTAGGGACAAGTTTGAATACGTTCCCCCGTTTTCCCCAACTTTCGGTGTTTTGAGTTCAGAGCAGAGCAACATACTTAGCTTGAATTACTCTTTGGATTATACTGGCTCATCGGGGGATACGCAGGTATTTCAACAATTGGTACTAGACGGTTACGGTTATTATTCCGAGGGTGCCAACCCAGATATCCCCGATACCAAAATTCTATTGGCGAATGACTACTACTATGTTAACGCCAATGGTTTCTTTTGCATCCCTTTTATCAATGATGGGACTTTTGCGAATGTCATTGTTGACGGAGCACCGTACAACCAAACTCCAAGCACCAATATTTCGAACAAACTAAAATACGTCTGGTTCAATCTAAACCAGTTCGACGATACTGTCACCGTTCAAATAGGAAGCAATTCAATAGTTCTTCAAAAGCAAGAGGAATGCAAGCATACGCCCATTGATATGATTTTCTTGAACAAGTATGGAGCATGGGAGATTTTCACTTTTTACAAGACCAAAAAAGAATCCTTGTCAATTTCCAAGGAAAGCTTCAAGAACAACTTTGTTGCCAACGGTACTTACGAACAAATCAAACACACTTATCAGGACTACAACAAGAATGGCAGGGAAAGCCTAAAGCTTAGTTCTGGATTTCTTCCAGAATCCTACAACGAAACCGTCAGGCAGCTTCTATTATCTGAGCATGTTTTTTTGGTCAATGGGGGCAACCCAATTCCTGTTGTCTTGGAGACTTCTTCTTATGAATGGAAAACCAGATTGATAGATAAGCTTATCAATCACGAAATCGAATTCAAATATGCATTTGATGTAATCAATAATATCTAGTGGGCAATAAAAGTATTGACATATACATTCAGAATCAACGCCTTGATTTGTTTGAGGACGAAAATATTGTGGTGAACTCATCGGTACAGAACATCAATGATATATCAAAGGTGTTTACCGATTTCAGTCAATCTTTCACTGTCCCAGCCTCACAGGACAACAATCGCATTTTCCAACACTGGTACAATGCCGAGATAGACGAAGGTTTTGATGCCAGAACGAAAAAGGGTTCTTCGATTGAAATATCGAAATTACCCTTTAAGGAAGGTCAAATAAGACTTGAAAACGCAAAAGTGGCGGATGGTCAAGCCATTAGCTACAAACTAACTTTTTTTGGGAATTTGGTAAACATATCGGACCTATTTGGTGACGACGAATTGGGAGACATGGATTTTTCCGAATATGACCATACCTACAATCCTTCCAACGTAAAAATGAGAGCCAATGCCACGTTTTCCAACAAGGACTTTATCTATCCTCTGATTGGGACAAAAAGAAGATGGTACTACAATAGCGATGCTTCAGACAATACTTTCTTGGAGAACTTATCGAATATTGCTCTTCATAGCGATTCTTCAACCGACACTCATGGAATCGATTGGACTGAACTGCGACCCGCCATAAAGGTTAAGACCATTTTGGACTAGATTCAAACAACTTATGGTTTGACCTTCTCCAATGACTTTTTCGCAGAGCCAGTTTTTGACAACCTATACCTATGGCTCCATAATACTGATGTCAGCTCGGAATTGTCCAACTCCGTAGTCGTTACAAACTATGAATCGGTTGGTGACTTTCAGCAGGACAAAGGAACATTCAACAATAGCACGGGAAGGTACGTAACGACGGACCGAGGTAGTTTTCTTAGACGAATAGAGGTTAGGGTTGATAGTTCCGATGGGAAGCCGTACACGGTTCAGATAATGAACAAAGAAAACGTGTTGACCGAAAAAACTGGAACGGGCGACATAGATATCAATTTGGATTTACCAGCAGGAGTTGAAGAGGGTTCGGAGATACATGTTCGGTTCAAGGCTAGTTCGGCCAAGCTCGTGGACAGTATTAATATGCGAATAAAAGAATTGAGTGACGATACCGTACTGTTCGTTGTTCGCAACGCAGACGTACAGATAACGGACATCATCACAAATACGGCTCAGTTTTTTCCAAACATGAAAGTAAAGAGCTTCTTTACAGGTTTGGTGAAGTTATTCAATCTGGCGATAATCCCAACAGGAGAAAATCAGTTCTTGGTCGATACATTGGATTCTTGGTATTCCAACGGTGAAGTTTACGACATCACCAGATACATTGATTCACGAGAACACGAGGTATCCCGTGGCAATGTTCTTTCTGGACTCGATTTTTCTTTTCAAGAAGAGGATACAATCCTGATTGAGACCTACAGGAAGTTAAATGGATACCAGTATGGAGATACCTTGGTGGAGCTTAAAGACCAAGAAGGTAAAAAACTGGATGGAGACCCACTGGAAATAGAGGTTGATTTTGGACAAATGATATTCGAGCGTTTAACGGATGTTCAAACCAACTCGCTTACCAATATCCAAATAGGCAGTGCTATAGATGCAGATATTTCGGCGACAGAGACTAGTCCTTTGCTGTTCTATGCAATTGAGCAGGATTTGCAAGACCCGTTATCCTATTACTTGTCGGAAACCCAACAGGAGGATTTTGGCAATAAAGCATACATGCCCAGCCATGTGAATGAATTTACCAGTAAGGACTTCTCAACGGTATTCAATGCGGAGCTTGATGAATATGATTCTACCTTGATTACCAATTCTCTCTTTAAACTCTACTATGAGGATTATGTAACGGATATTTTTGACCCCAAGCGAAGGAAGTATACTTACAGAGCCAGATTGCCCCAACACCTTGTTTGCAAAATAAGGCTCAATGACAGGCTTTTAATCAGTGGTGTTCGGTACATCATAAACAACATGGAAATCAATCTTACCAGTAACTTGGTGAAACTGGAATTGCTCAATGACATTTACGAATTCATTCCATCAAATCCTTCGCCTCAGACTATTCCAATTGCACTTACCAATGGGACAACTGTGCAGGAAGCATGCGATAGCACTGATTTCACTACCTATTACATTGTTGAGGACAATTTTACGAATGCCACAGGTCTATATGTCGACTCATTTGCCCAAACGCAAGCCAATGAAGCATGGTATTCCGATGGTAACCTAACACGGTTCTTCAACACCTCAAACGGGCTTCTGGAAAATGATACTTTATGCCCTTCATCGGGTGAAGGAACAGCATTCGATATCAGTTTGGTAGGTACAAGGACTGGAATCGATTCTTGCGATTTGTCCATCAACACTCAGAGATACTTCTCTGGTGAGCAAATTGAACCATTGGTAAATGATGTAATCTATGCCGACCTAAACCAAACCCAACCATTCAACGGAGACTTCGATTTCTACAAGATTAGCGAATCGAAATCCATTCGGATTAGCAACCTGGGAGTTGTTACCGAGGTTTTCTTCTGTTCAGGCGGTGTAGGAGGTGCTGAATAGCGCCATGACTTTAAACGACTTTAAATGATAGGATTGATACTGGATATTTTATCCACGGACACTTTTTATGGAATATCGGAGGAAGTTGATATAGCCAAAGGCAAGTATGCAGTTCCCAAATCCATTCCCCAAGCACTTAACCAAGCTAAAAGACAAATCAAATGGCAATCAAGAAGACCATTGACATAAACGTTAAGACCCAGCAAGCAGAAAAGAACGTACAGGGTCTGTCCAACGATGTGAACAAATCCGCCAAGGACATGAAGAGTTCTCTGGATGGGGTAGGCAGTATGGCCGACAAGCTTACAGGGGGTCTAGTAACCAAGTTCCGTTCGTTCACTGGAACACTTGGAGGGGTATCTAAAGGGTTTAAAGGGATAGGCGTGGCCATTGCAGCAAGCGGTATTGGTTTGTTGGCTGGAATAATAGGGTCTGTCATCACGGCGTTCAAGTCTTCAGAGGAAGGACAGAACAAGTACGCTCAACTTATGGGGATTATCGGCTCAGTTGTTGGGAACCTAACCGACTTGATAAGTGACTTTGGTGAATCTGCCATTGAAGCCATAGAAAATCCAACCAGGGCATGGAATAACTTCAAGAACAACCTTAACCAAGGATACCAATTCATAAAGAAACAGGTTGTTGACCGTTTCGCATCCTCTTGGACCATTTTATCTGGCGGCGTTGAGTCGGGTATCTTAAAGATGCGTGTTAGGTGGAACGAATTCACGGGTGATGCTGAGGAAGCAGAACAGTTAAAGACGGAATTGAAGGAGGTTCAAGAAGAAGTTGTCAAAGCAACTGAAGTAATCCAACTCAGAAACCAAGAAATCATAGATGGTTTCAATTCTGCAATCGAAAAGGTTAGGGAATTTGGCAGGGAGGTTTCTCAGGATGCCAAAAATGCCCAGAAAATAGCATCACAAAGGGCAGCAGCAGACAAGCAAGAACGAGCATTGATAGTTGCACGTGCCAAAGCAGATAGGGAGGTGGCAGATTTGCGTGATAAGGCAGCAGACAGGGAAAGGTTCAATACCCAAGAGCGAATAAAGTTTCTTGAACAAGCCGCAGCCGTCGAGCAAACCATAACCGCTAAGGAGATTAAGACGGCACAATTACTTTTTAATGCCAAGGTAGCCGAGAATTCGTTATCCAAATCAACAAAGGAAGATTTAAAGGAAGAAGCCCAGTTAAAGGCGAACGTGATTCAGCTTGAAACCAAATCACTTACACTTAAAAAAGCACTTACCGCCCAGATTTCCGCATTGACTGCACAGCAGACGGCGGCGGACGAAGCGGAAAGAAAACGACTTGAAGAGAAAGCAGCCAAAGAAGCCGAAATCGAACAAAAGAGGTTACAGGATATCCAAGCAATAAGACAGGAGTTCAAACAAAAGATTGAAGATATTGAGGCGGGGGACGAACAAGCCAAGCTTGAATTGGAGGAACAGCGAAAGTTGGCCGAACTGGATGCGCTAAATGCGACTGAGCAACAAAAAATAGAGGTTCGTCAATACTACGACCAATTGCAGACTGACTTGGAGAAGCAGCAATCCGAAGAAAGAATCGCCAATGCAATGGCGGAAAAGGAAGCAAAGGCACAAATCATAAATGCCCAAGCGAATCTAGCAATTCAATTTGGTCAGTTCCTTCAACAAATCGGTGAGGAAAACAAAGCACTTGCCGATACTGGTATTGTTGTTGAACAAATCGCTTCTGTAGCCAAAATCATATCGAATACTGGAATTGCCAATGCAAAGGCTTTGGCAGCTTCACCTTTGACTGGCGGACAACCTTGGATTGCCCTAAATACGGCTTCCGCAGGTCTTTCGATTGCTTCCTCTGTTTTATCAGCTTCCAAGGCTATATCCAAACTTGGCGGAGGTGGAGGTGGTCTCGAAAGGGACAATCCAGCAGGAGGAGGTACAAATACACCAACGGCACCTTCATTTAACCTAATCGGACAAGGTGGACTTAATCAGGTTGCCCAGTCACTTAACCAACAAAACGACCAACCTCTAAAAGCCTACGTGGTTTCCAAGGAGGTATCCACGAATCAGGAACTTGACAGGAATATTGAGGCTACCGCAACACTTGGTTAAGCCTGTCCCCACTTTTCGGTGTTTTTTGTTCCCTTTACATGGAGCATCCTATCTACGAAGTACTATTTGACCCAAATAAAGACAAAGGCATTTATGCACTTTCCGTTGTTGAAGACCCTGCCATGGAATCCATGTTCGTCGCATTGAAAAAAGATGAACACGTTGAGCTGCAATTGGCCGAGGTAGATTCAGAACAACGCATATTATGCGGTGTAGCACTCATCCCCAACAAACCCGTTTACAGAAATCAGAAAGGCAAGGAGTTTTATATAACCTTTCCAGAGGATACCATCAAACTAGCGGCCCACTCCTTCATTAAAAACCATTATAACGGCAATAGTTCAATTGAACACCAGGTACAACTTTCAGGTGTTTCGGTTGTTGAGTCATGGATAGTCGAAGATGCCAAAAACGACAAGTCGAATGCTTATGGGCTGGAAGCCCCAAAAGGTTCTTGGGTCGCCATGATGAAGGTTGACAATCAAGAATTATGGAACGACTATGTAAAGACGGGCAAAATCAAGGGTTTCTCGATTGATGGGCTGTTCTCATTGAACAAATTAGAACTAAACAAAGAACAAATGAGCGAAAGCAAAACTACCTTGGAAGTAATCAAGGAAGGATTTAAAGAAATCAAGGCCCTTTTTTCTTCACAAAAAGAAGACCAAGAAACTGAAACCACTACGGTTGAATTGTCTCAAGACAAGTTGAAAGACGGTACTGTAGTAGAGTTTGAGGGTGAAAAAATTGAGGCTGGAACTGCCCTTTTCATCGTTACGGAAGAAGGTAGCATACCTGCGCCAGATGGTGAACACGAATTGGAAGATGGAAGGAAAGTAACCGTTGCAAACGGTATTGTTTCCGAAGTCTCGGTTGAGGTGGACCAAGATGCTTCAATGGAGGAAATCCAACAAGCCCTTGCAAAACTTTCCAAAGAAGTTAGCGAAGAGCTAACCACCTTAAAGGCTGAATTAAAGAGCAAGGACGAAGAAATCGAAAATCTGAAAACAGAGCTTTCGGAAACTCCTGCAACCAAGCCTATCAAACCAGTTGAAACCCAACTTTCAAATACTCCCAAATCTTTGAAGGAAGCAATCAAGCAAAACAGAAAATAACAATACTTAACCTACTAAACAATGCCAACTACAAACACAAACAACCAAACTTACCAAGGTGAAGCTGGTACTATCGTTAGGGCGGCACTTCATGAGGCCGAGACCATCAAGAAAGGATTGGTTTCCTTCGCACCTAACGTAAGATATAAATTCAACATCCCTTCTTTGAGCGATTCAGGCGAATTCTCAAATGCATCTTGTGGATGGAATCCAGAAGGTACTATTACCTTGGATGGTAATTCGGTTACCGTAAAAAGAATCATGGCACAAAGGGAAGTTTGTAAAGAAACTTTCATTTCTGCCCATAACGAATTTGATGACATTCATGAAGCAATCATGGAAGAAAGAATGGAATAAGCAGCCGAAAAATT
>ERZ1740070.2463-NODE-2463-length-10641-cov-10.665785_pt1 | contig 10641 bp, 10 predicted proteins | sample MGYA00581734_ERZ1740070 | MGnify/ENA primary metagenome ERZ1740070 (study PRJEB43018, sample SAMN04849744) | marine metagenome | isolation source: floating plastic debris | place: Pacific Ocean | collected 2008-09-01 | study: EMG produced TPA metagenomics... | reverse complement strand
GTTATAAGCACATAGTTGTGCCGCTTTGGTACCAAGTTACCTCTTTGGATTGTGCGGGGTTTACGTGACAGAGACGGATGAGGTCATGCTGTTTTGCTGCGGTTTCGGGTTCGTCATCATACATCTTAACCATAGGAATACATATTCTCATATTTTTAATAAGTTATGAAAAGTATGCTGTCACAAAGGCTATGAAAGTTTTGCTTGAAACTACTAACAACAACAGTGAGTCACAGTTGGTACGGTGATGTTGTGGGCATGGCTTTGTTGTAAGATCACAGGGCAACCCTTCCGTTCCTTTGCTACCGGGGTCTACTATGTGGCCTGTAGATGGGAACATGGTACAATTGCAAGCAGTGGTGGCCTTTTGGTGAATACTGCCAATGGATCTCCCAGCCACCATTTCACCTGTTCAAGTTCCTGTACTGAGCCACAAGAATGTCGTTGCGAGCGAAGCGAGCAACAGCAGACTTGTTGATGATTAAAGATGAAGTCGTACAAATGCGGGGTATTTCATTGGTCATACCTTTCCCTTACTGATGACATGAGTGAGCAAGTTGATATGTTGTATATAAAGATCTGACTGCATTGCTACAGCTGCTGTACTGTCTGCACTTTCAGTAGAATAGGAATGCATCCCACAATGCAGTGCACTGAGGTACCTGAAACTCTCACTCACAAACTACGAGCAGAACAATATATTTGTGTAAGTGCGATAGGCAGAGAATTGTTATCACATGGCAAAGTTCTGTTCTGAGCGGTGGACAAACCAAGTTCTGGTTTCTGGTAAATCAGTAGTTCTTTGATCATAAACAGAATGTTAAAGGTGCCATCTGTATTTTGCCTAATGGAACCACAAACCCAACAAAGACTGATAGCTAAAATGCCAAACATTGATTCGAACTTCCAATTCACTTTACCCAAAATTAAAATGCGGTCTCACTTTTATGGTGTGACAGATTCAACAATCAGTATACAAGCCAGATTTGTTTAAAGCCCCGCTATTATATATAACAATCTTTCCGCTAAGCGCTAATCTTGATTACCATAACAGTCTTCGTAAGCTTCACCATCAATTTTCCCAAAAGTCAGGACTTATAGACTCAGGATGGACTTTGGTAGTGAAGTAACCATCAATACTATTGTTGCGCTCAAATATCAAGAAAAATAATGAAAGTACATTAGGGTTCACAATACTAATAATGATTGACAAATACTTGTTTGCAGTATTTCTCCACTGTGTCATGTCTATCTTTGTTCAGATCTGACATATGATCCAATAATACTCTCCATACTGTTAAGGCTTTAGATAAATTTCCTACCAGATCTTCATGTAGCTGCAAAAATGCATATATACCCAATTTAAAGAATTAGCTAGTATGGAATTGCAGACATAAAACACAACATTTTTGCCACTCCATGGAGAAATGATAAAAGTGGGTACCTTATTCACAGGGCTAAAATATTTGTTTTCCTTCACATAGCTAGTAATAGCACGTTCCACCAAAGTTTCCATCACTCATTCAGCGGTCATGGTGATGAGGTATTTTAAAGTTGCTAGAATGTCCTGAGCAGCTTATAATGATTCCACTCACACACATAATAATTCCGCCAATATAGTACATCAAGTATTTTTAGTCCATGCATACATGCATGTTATAGGCAAAAAGACTCACACACATATACATACACATAATGTATGTGAGTAAACAAACTGGCCATTTAAATCCAATACAGTCTGGAAAGTATGACAACCTTCGCTCACCTCAACCCTCCTCACACTTACCATGTTATGCAGTTTAAGGAGACATGACTCCAGCTCACATTCACTGAGAGCTGATAGAAAACTGAGTAATAATCTCTCATACACACTACTGTTCTGCTTTTCAGTTACACTGCTGCCTCGTGTGATGGTGACAGCAGCACTGCCGGCAGCATTAGCCAGTATAACATCACACCACACAGTTACTGTGTCGTACAAGTCAGTATTGTGTACGGCAGAGCAGCTAAACCATGAGCCGAGGTATACAAATACAGCTGACTTCTCGCTGTCTGTCAGCTTGTGTGTCTTCTAAAATATACAAAATGGCGCATGGCAATGGCTGTCAACCAGCACCTAACAGTGGCTGTCAACAAGCACATGACAGTGGCTGTCAACCAGCACCTGACAATGGCTGTCAACAAGCACTTGACAGTGGTTGTCACCAGACCTGCACGCACCTGTTGCCCGCTGACTGCTGTGATGTTAGCTGATATATGATAACATCCAAGACAAATACCTCAAAGGAGGAATAAATTTTTTTCTTCCTTTCAAGTAGCTAAAATTAGTGGAAATGTCTTCGGTAACAGATTTTAATGCAACTAAAACAAACTCTAGCCTATATGAACTCTTTGGTATATTATAAAATAGGGAACATACATTAAGCTGATGACTGGATAGTTCCATAAGTACGTATATGTGTCATCACTGGGCTGTTGTTTCAAAGAAGTTTGGGACTTTTCGCCAGACAATTATTTCTTATAATTGATCATTTTACAAATTGTCCACCCTATAGATAAGATAGGATAGCAGTAAGGAGATGTCCAATAATCAGGGAATGATATAAATATAATCATTTCATAGCATTGATTGATTAATCCACCAACATGAGCTAATATATTTATATCAATAATTGAATAGGCCTAAAACAGACCACCGGAATCATATAATTTTAATTGGAACCGCACTATGCCATGTAGGGTGGGAACTGAAATTACAAGATATAAAAGTTTCTTTCGATATTCACGGATTAAATGTTTCGTGAATTACTCAAGTATTTTTGAGCCCTAGCACAAGTGGCTGTATAACTCAGTCGTAGAGCGGTGGACTTGTGATTGGAAGATCACTGGTCGGGGCAGCTAATTTAAAGTGGAACTCAACCCCAACACAACTAAATTGGTCCGGTAAGTACCTTTTCCGGTACTAGACAATACCCCAAAGTGCAAAAAGTCCAAAAGCAGACATTGCCTCACAACATCCACATAAACTCAACAAAGGAGTTTTGCTGTTCCATGAGCTGATTGGGCAATGATCTCAAATAGTCCTGGGAATAATATAAAAACGGAGGCAGCTCACTGTTCCTTTCAATGGAATACCATTTTCTTTTCCTAGGTCAATTTGATTTTGTTTGAGCAGCCATCTTTTTTTTACTCCCACAACGTATTTGGGGGTATGTTTAATCATAAGAAAAAGTGTCTAATTAGCTCATAAGCCCAATTTGGATGTTCAGGGGGTTGAGTTCTGTTTTAAGAATGTTTACAATACTTAGGTATTGCTTCGCAATTTTTGGCAGTCGCAAATTTTGCGACCATTAATTCCAATGAATGTTTTTTGTCCTGTAGGGTACCAATATACTGGCCTCGTTAAGTACATTTATTATACAAAAAGAAGCCAATTGGTCTAGGTCATGTACACACCTGATTTAGAGAGGATTGATGGATAACTAGCTTGGTGATGTCATCAGAGACATCTGAACACTGCTCCATAGTAGCACTAAGCCAGGCCAGTAAATCTTCATGCAATGCATCGCCGATGCGTAACTTTTTCTTTTTCAGGGCCGAGACTAAGTTCTTGCTACATCTCTTTATCCATTTATGGTGTGAATTTCCTGCAGCTTTGGACTGAAATAATTGCAATATATAGCCGATAAGAACTATAATATTACTCTCATTATACATTTATGGTGAACACTCACAGAGTAACGATACCCTGACATTTATTTGCAATACTGCACACAGTGATTTGATATGATCGGTAGCAATAGTTTGACCCTGGCGTTAAAGCGTTGCATAACCAAAATAAATGATTCAGACAAATTGATCAAATTTCCAGCATAACCATATCTTCAATACATAAGGAAAACGGTGTTATATGGGCATACAAGCGACAGGACGGCCAAGGAGTATGATGGTATTGTCTTACTCCTAGGCATGATGTGCTGCAGAAACCCTTTTATATCCCTAAACACTAGTAGATTATCCTGACAAGCCTGAAATTTGTGTTTGAGTAAAGCCTGGAATCCTCGGAATCAGCAATGTTTGTGAGTAATTTGTTCAGAAATGGTAATAGCAGATATCCACGGGGAGATATTTTTAAACTCAATCCATGTAATTACATCAAGATTAATACGCCCATCGCGTAATCGTATAATGATTTACCAGTTTATTTTCAGTCATTGACAAGACTGCCCTGTTTTAAACGCAGTCTATTTAAAGATCTCATCTCACTTATATAGTTTTCTTCATTCTTTTTCTCTTTTTTTTGTTTTGGCACTAGATGTAAAAAATTTTCCCCAAAATGATTTAGATTGGCAAATAAAGTAATGAAAAAATGTCAAATAAACTCCATTGACAAGGGCAAAGCCTAACGTTCATTGTTCAAAGCACCCCCTTCTACATGTATGCACATAAAAACATCATTGTCAAAGTAGAACTTCCTCTATAGTGAACATTTGAACATACCTGACTAGAAACTAACTGCACAAGCGATAGCAGTATTTTCCTGTTCAATCCTGCAAGCTCTACGTCCTTGGAGTCCATCTTTGCAGATCTGACATTATGTTCCAGGAATTCCTCAAAACTCTATAAACAATTCATGCAAGATGAGAATAAACAGGATATATGTGCCGAAATACATCTGGACTATTCTAGTGGTTGTTTTACAGGAAGTTCACACATAAATCGATTAGCTATAGGGCAACCCATGAGTAAAATAAAGTTGAATTTTAAAAACTTCATCTTATCTAAGGATAATTATGATTCTCTTTTTTGTTGGGAATTATCTTCCTCTTTGTTGTGGGATCACAACTTCTAATCTCCTAACTCTGACACCAAATAATGTCATATTGACATAATATTGTGTGAGCCTGCGATTTGCAAAACTGTACCAAATGAACAACAATGTTTGGCAATTTAAAAGGACTCATCAATGCTATACTCACATTGTCAAAGAAGTCGGTATGCTTGCTGAACATGTCTTGACTAGAGAAAACCTTGACAATCATGTCAGATAGCAGCTGCATATGTCGCCAGTTCTAAAATATCATTACAACATTGATCAAATATGACACCTACTGCATAAATTGTGTGGAATTGACTGAGTATTTTGAGCTAGAAAAATTAATAACTACAAAACTTAAATGGAGCACTCTCATTAAAATATGGAGATGACAAATAGGCGGCTGAACACAACACCGGCAATGTAAAATAGTATTAAACAACAGGACAAAACCATCAGAGGGCTGAGGTATCTTGTAAATTGAAATCTAATGCCTGGAACATTCACTCAGGGTGGGATGGATCAGGTACTTTATCAGGGTAGCTTTAAGCCATAACATCACAATAACACCTACCTCACTACAGCATGAGTCTACAGTATTTATCACTGCTCTGACATTCAGGTGATTCCACATGTCACGAGACTGAAACTGAAGTGACGTCAGTAAGACCTCCATCAGACCCCTGACAGTGTCCGATAGTTCTACTGCTGTCACTTGTGTAGCCTTCAGCTGAAAATAACCAATGAAGAGGATAATGTAGAGAATCAATTCAGATGGAGTAGTGGCATTACGGTCACAGCATGCTGCCACAAAATTAGTGTCTGAACCCTCAGACTAAAGATAAAGTTCCATAAATTTCACAAACATCATGGAAAGTGATAGCGATTGTGCCCAACGCATGTAGTAATATCATGACAATCAAGGGACCACAGACCGTCTAGATGCTGTAATCAAATCGTACTGACATTACCGACTTCAGGTTGACTGGGCGTGGCTGGAAATTCAAGAAGAAGAATATATTTTGAAAAGGTTGCTATCTTGCTCTACTGGTGTCTTCAAATGCCTTTTCCTTGGATGCATTCTTGACCAAGATTTGACTGAATTCATGGGGTTTGCACCAAAAAACCTTCTTCAAAGTAAGATTGAGTTTTGGGTTCAATCACCATAAATTCAGAAGTACTGAGAGAAAAACCTGGATGGTAGACGCTATTAATGTTGTTACACCAGTCTACACATATTTGAACACAATTCATCGAAAGCTTTCAGATGGGGTATGACACAATACAATTCTTCACTGACTACCCCTTTCCTTACCGAATGTTCTTGTTGATGATGTAAGAGTTTAATGAACACAAGGCTGAGGGAAATTAATGCGCAGATATCGTCTGCTCCCAGTTTATTGGTGACTGGTATACATTGCAGTAATTCTGAACACACTTTCACATCATCTAACTGTTGGGATGTCAATACAGGGGCATTCTCATCCAAAAGAGCAGCACTGGTCGAAGTCAACAGCCTACAAAACATAGAGCAGTGACAATATATGACAGGCGGTACAGTGTGGATGGGTACCTTACACATGTGTGATAGTAACTGACTTTGAAAACTGGGACAAGAGTAAGTTTCAGTTGCACACGGTCCTAATTGCGTATTACGCAAGCCTGTCCATAGGACAATAGGACAATATCAACATCTATTCAAAATCAAACATTAGATGAATAAAATAATCAAATATCGGAATAATTTAGGCAGAGATAACGCAAGCAAAATTGTGTCAGAGAAGGCAATACTAAGCCATGAGGAAGGGAGGCATTTTATTTTAAATTTTACAATAAAATAGGGTAGATTCTCCGTCTTGGTGATGAGGCAGGGAGTTGTTTTTTTGGTTTATTTGATGAAATTTATGTGAGGCAAGGAGGTGATTTATAATTTATTTCCAAAATTCCAGATGAGGCATGAGGGGTTTTCATTATGATCTCAGATAGCCAGATGAGGGAGGTGAAACAGATCTACTACATCATTTTATAATTTATTAATTAGACAGATCTAATATCTAATTTTGTAATTAATAAATTAAACTATGTCTGTATGAAAAGTTTGTGGGGTGTATATCCAAAATCAGAAATCATAGACTTCTCCCTGCCACGTTTAAACAATGAAGATAAATTGATTCATTTATTTCATTGGTTTATACTGATTTGAAGGGTTATAGGGACTGTCAACATTGCAGTTATCCTATTATTGATTGGAAAAAGCAAATGATGCTTGTATGCCTCTCAGTCGAATTCTGATTGGTTAGTTCATCACTCAGTAGAGAGTACTGCAAGATGATTGGGTGATATAAGATAATAATGAGACACATTGACATAAAAGAAATAAATTTCATAATTTGCATTGTTGACATGCCCTATTAAAGAGGTGGCTCAATAATGCCAATGATACAATACCTTTCAGTGTATACACCTTCATATTTGTCCTCATTTTTCTCTTCAAAATCCATTCTCAAACATGACATATACTTCTCCAGACTTGTTTGCTTTGTAGATATTGACTTTTTACGTTTCTTCGCTTGCGGTTGTTCCCTGGAACCGATATCACATACTACAACACTGATATATACAAGTACGATGCAAAAAATTGATGTGAAAGCAATTTCATTGGACCCAAGAGTAGTAGGTGTAATTGATTGGGGTCAACTCCACGGCTATTCGAGGTCTGCGCTGATTTATGCGTAATAGAGTTGCCTTAATATGGAGAGCTACCAGGGCAACTTTTCCAAAATACAGTAGAAGCCTGATATAAGGGACACAATGAGATTTTTGAAAGTGTACCCCTATATCAGGCTGTACCTCTATATCGTGATGTAAGAGTTGACCACATGAAGATTCAGAAAATATGGGAGATTAACTGTGCACCCAGAGAGATTGTTCTTTGCCATGTCCATATCGGCATTATCTCAGGCCGTAGGAAAATTCAATTCCTAGAATAGAGTCCTCCAGATTTTGATATTAAACATATTTTGTGCTCAGAATCAAAGTTCCAAGAGTTACCTTGCATAGGTACTAAATTCGCTACCAAAGTATTGGGAAAATTTCCAGAATGTACAGAACCTCCTTCCCTACCTAGAGAATCTGATGACAAAATTTACTTACTGTGAGGTATCACTCTGCTTGAAGAAGGTATCAAAATATAACACACTTTTAATCTTCCAAATGATAGCTCGATGTAGTCGAGTAAGTTCGGTACATTGCCACGATAACAGAGATCTCTTGACATAGTCACATACTTCTTTACTGCCGCTACAACAAAAGAACAATAATAATTAAAGGATACCAGCAAGTGTTTAGCACATAGGCAACAGACATTACATTGACCTTGGTTCCATGATTTCTTGAATGCCAAATTGCAGATTAAAAAATAAAGCTATGAAAGTACATATTCATCCATGCCTAGTCTGACAAAGAGCTATGACATCACAAGGTTGAGTGACCACCACATAATAGTTAAAGCAAGCAAATTAGAAATATCTAACGTTAGTTCCTATCTGCATACATTCGATTTGTGGATCATGGGAGTTCATATACTATGCTGTGAAATTTTAATGATGATCACACGAATAGCATCAGAATTATAAACAGATGTTTTGGTATACATAAAGGCGGGCTTTTGATAAATTTCTACAGCACTAAGAGTGCTCCCCATACATATTGGGAGGAGTAGCTGACACCGACTATAAGTTACTACAGCTCATCCGTGGCAAGATTTGTCAGAATACGCAGCCGCATAGGTTTTTTTATTTTGAATTTTTTATGGGTTCATGAAATGAAAGTGACAAAGAGAATCCCAAGTAGTAGTGGACAATCTTGAATGTTAAAGACCGCCCAATTCAACAACCAGAAAAATAGATAGATGTACATCAAAACGTTTTCATGATGTGAGTGCTTTTGCCATCTCAGCTTGGGTAATAAGCAAGAACACAGTTTGTCATTACCATACAAGCAAACAATAATATCCATTTGGACTAATTTTACTCATTTCCGCTAATTTTAAAGGTAGCTTATTTCATTAATTCATATATATTTTACAACGGAGAAACGCCCAAGTAGCAAATTTAAATATAGCCAGTACACCTGAAAAACTAAAAGAGTAAAACTGTTCACTACCTAAAATGTTTGCGTATAGTGTGTAAGCAATACCTTCCTTGTCAAGCTACATGGTAGACAAGGATTATTACCTGTCTTTACTAGGACATGATCTCTGTAGAGCCATGCCGACTGTATGTCCTGCAAACCTTCGTACAAGAGACGTGGGCGTAGTTATCATACTGATGTGAAAAGGTATGGTACTGTTTGATAGAGCAGTAAATACCGCAGGCTCAATCGTACCCTCATTCACTGATAAAACCTGTGGTAGAGCAAATACATAACATAATCAAAATAATATAATAGAAAACAATATATCGTAATCTACAAATCACTTCATCAAAGAGTATAATTTTATACTCTTTGACTTCATTGATCAAAATTTGCTTTCTCTTTCACCCTGGGATAAAGCAAGTATGTTTTGTGTATTGTTTTATGAAGCGCTGTCCCAGAGTTGGGGATGGGAGGGCGCGGTCAGAGGGAGTTGATTTCTAATAATTATGGCGAAGTTGGTTCAGTGAGAACAACATAGACAAAGCCTCACAATACAAATACCAAGAGTGATAAAATATTCTGCCAATACACATACATGTATATATGTGAGGCACTTTACCATCGTACACATTATCATACCTTATGACTCCACATCTCGAATGCAGTATGGCCAGCCCTGTAGTGATGTAACTCAGTCCAGATGTCAGTGATACGCGACAGCTTGTCAGTGACTGACACATCATCCGATGTCATCTGTGTGTGGTCTATACTATGACAAATGAGCTGAACCTATCAAAACATTGGTAGGAAACATAATTATGAACAAGGTAAAGTGTACTGTAGCGTTTTTATCCCTTTTCAAAGCTGTTGAAAATGACTTTTCTATTGCAGTGTCCCTATCTCGATGCAGAACGAATTACTAAGCAAGTATCAAGATTGAAGCCTTGTTCTAGAACTTTTCACCGTTTGCTGAAACCATTGTTTGATCAGTGATCAGTTCTCAACATAACAAATAGAATAACTGAAAATACGTAAGCTATATGACTGTCTTACCCATTTCTGACAGAAGTAGTCAAACTTTTAGAGCTGAGCGACAATTACCGTGATGTGGCACCACAAATAGATTTATTATTGAGTATGCTACCTACTGGTTGCATGATTCATTTCCTATTTAAAGCGTAGAATTTCTCGGTTGACCACTTTAAAACTACTACAAGAAGAATCACAATTGGTTTATGAGAGATATATTAATAAATTCATATCATACCTCAAGGTATCTGCACATTAAGTGAAGATCTGTAGAGAGCTGCGGTGAACAACTCATCAGTTCTTTGTTGAGCTGTAAGGCTAATTTTATATCAGGACTAAGTTTGGCCGTCTCGCTCCGAGGTAAGTACATATGTATCATACTAACAACAGCACATACTGCGTCCATTAGTAGCATATATACAGGTCTTTGGTACTGTATATGCTCAACCTGTTTATTCTACAAATACATGTACATACATCGCCAAGCTGTAGAGCCATCAGTGTCAATAGGGAGGTTAAGATTCTGACGTTGACGTGGGATACGAATGTGTGACATCATCAGCTTCTGTGTAATATGACGTCATACGCAGGGCTGGTTCCAGCAGGGGCGGAGGGGCGTAACGCCCCTAGCAAAATATGACCCGCCCCAAGAACTTTAG
>ERZ1740070.2461-NODE-2461-length-10648-cov-3.514491_pt1 | contig 10648 bp, 7 predicted proteins | sample MGYA00581734_ERZ1740070 | MGnify/ENA primary metagenome ERZ1740070 (study PRJEB43018, sample SAMN04849744) | marine metagenome | isolation source: floating plastic debris | place: Pacific Ocean | collected 2008-09-01 | study: EMG produced TPA metagenomics... | reverse complement strand
TTTTTTTCATGCTGAAGACGGCATACGAGATCGGGACGGTTGACTGGAGGTTCAGACGTGTGCTCTTCCGATCTTGAACAATTTCACTGTTACACGAACGCAAATCGCGGGGATCGTGCCTCGCAAAAATGACTGGATTTCCGGTCTGCTTAGAAAGCTGGAGTTCAGGCTGACACCTGACGCACATGGACAGACGCGTTTCTACAGGCTGTCAGATATCGTCGTTGCCTTGCGGGAACGCGGCATTCAAGAAAGCATAATCTCACGCTTGGTGTTTAAGTCAGAGGTGAATGCAAATGCGTGACGAAAAAATAGATCGCGGGCGAGCAAAAATTGAGACCATGGGGCCATCGGAACGCGCGAAGTTCGAAACGGCTTTCTCAGACATCGCAATCACGCTTGCAGAGAAATATGGCGAGATTGATGAGTTTGTCATGTCCAACATCAAAGCGAGGGCTGCGATCAATCTTGATTTACAGGCCCGCGTAGCGGGCGCGGCCTCACTTTGCTCGTTGGAAGAGACGGCGCAGGAATTGGCGGAAAGTGAACCGTGGCTAGGGGCGTATCTTGATAGCAAGAACGAAAAGCTGAAACGCAAAATCGCAGCTGAGGCTCTCGCGGAACTCCCATCGCATGTACGCATATCGATGTCGCGCAGTGGGGAGCTTGCGCCCCACTTGCAGAAGAAAGTCGATGAAGGTCTTGCCGACAGGCAGGCCCAACGCTTCGGCTGAAGAAAACCGTTCTGCGCGCCGCTTCTCCGAGGCGTTTAGAACGTATCGAGAGTGGAGCCATCATAACATCCGTACGGACTGCGACGGTGGCATCGGCGGTGGATTGTTTGGCTGGCTTCCAGTCCGCCGCCACTCCTCTCGTATTGAATACGCCCAGCGCAAGGCGTGCAGTTGGGTGTCCCGATTAACGCCATCCACCTTTCCTTTCCCGACATAGGAGCATTCGAAGATGAGGTATTGATGACCAATTACCTTCCGAAGGAGCCTGCGCATACGCAGGCATTTGAAATCGCGTTGCGCGATCATAGGACCATTTTGTGGGAGCTTCTGACATGCACTGACGCGCTTCAGGACGCCGTACATGAAGCACTGAAGGTCGGTGACGCCGACGGAGTAGAGATCGGCCTCACAGAGCTTGAAATCGCGCTTGGCTGCGGCACTGAAGCGGCGATCATCGTCGCAAAGATGGCAGGCCTCATGCAGGCAGGTGATGGACGTTGGTATAGCTGCCTTGAGGGCGCATGTATTCAACTTCACATTCCTCAAAATTTTCTGGCAAAGCATCTCCGTTCAGTAGCCAAGGCGGTTTAAGCAGTCGGGTCGGATGTGCAAAATTGTACGAAAGGCGTACAATTTCGCACAACAAAATCAATGACTTGACTCGAAATTGGCACTTGTGGTAACAAGGCTTCACCCCGAAAAGGCGTGCACTTGATCCGTGCACCATAGGATCTAGGCCGCAGCCGCACTTCATGCCGCGCCGCGCAGACCTCAATTTGGCGAGCTTGTCGTTAAAGGCGAGCGAATTGCGATCCTTAAACCGAACCAACTTAATCGCGCTTGCGCGGCCATTTCCGTTTGCCGGGTCATCGGCGCGGCTGATCGCCTAATGTTGCGCACTAACGAAAGATACCTGCAATGAAGCCAAATGAACTCAACGAACAGCAGCTTGTATGGAACCGCATAGATCAAGAATGGTGTGACCTTCCAGACGAGACTGACGCTGACGAAGAACTCTTTGATCAAATGGTCGCACAACAACACGAGCAGTATGGCGACCTGACAGAGTCATGCCCCGAAGCTCAAGAAATATTGGACAATTGGACCAAAGATATGGGCGAGGACATGATGCCGAAGTGGCGCGAAGCGGTGGATCGCTTTCAAGCCAAGGATAACGTAGTCGACATCATCGAACCTCTGGCACGCGAACAGGCTGCGAATACTGCAGACGGAAGCGCTCCCAACGAAGAATCGACCCACATCAACGACGCCGAGGTTCTGGGAGTAGAAACACCAGAGATGGTCGAACTACTCCAACAGGACGTGGTCTTCATGACCGGCGAACTCTGGGACCAAGGCGACCGCCGCAACACACCTGCGGGGAAGTGGAAGCGGAATGAAATGCCGTGGATGACCCTGCTTACCGCAGATTGGTCACCACTCACTAAACACGGAAAGTCCACAAACAAACAAGGCAAGTCTATTGTTCTGGGCGAGACCATTGATGGTAACCGAAACGCCGAGTCCGTTAAAAACCTCCATGCTATTGTCATCGACGTGGACAGCGGCCCAAAGGTTGATGACGTAGTCGCCAAGTTAGAAAAGCTTGGGCTGTTTGCGCTCGTCTACACGTCTTTCAACCATAATAAGACGAAAGTCGTTCTCAAGCACGATGACGTTGTGCGCAAGATGAAACTCGATGATACGCCCAACCGCGTTCAGGTCATCGAATACCTGCGTGTGCATCACAAGGATCGTTATGATGAAGACTTCCTCGAAAATATTGAAATCGTCGATGCCCGAAAGCATGGGCCAAAAGGCCTACAGATCGTTCTTGAGACACCACCGCTCCACAAGTTCCGGATTGTTCTTCCTTTGCAGCAACCCGTCGAACTTGCAGCCTTGGGTACAACAGCGACACAATGGAAGGATGCATGGGCAAACATCGTCACCGGATTTGTGGTCAACGAACTCGGTGTTTCCTTCGACTCTACCTCTTGTGACGTAAATCGCCTGTTCTACACTCCGCGACCTGCGGAGGGTAAAGAGTGGTATTGTGTGATCATTCAGGGTAAACCTTTGAATGTCGATGACATCCAGCCTCACTCCAAGAATGAATACCTGAAGAACCGAGACAACGATCCGTTCTCTGTTGGGGATAACAACGATGATCGTCCGCCACTTTGCCTGACCCCGTCTGGCAAGAGCTTGAACAAGTATCATTCTGAGTACAAAGACCGGTTCCTGATTACAGAACTGTTGTTGGCAGAATGCCCGGACAAGGTGCGCCGCGAAGTCGGTGACGGTAAGCTCGAAATCGAGTGCCCATTTGAGCATGAACATTCGACTGAGGGCGGTACAGGCACAGTCGTCATGTCACCAGAAGTGAATGAACACGGCGTGTGGACCATTTCTTGCCCACACGACGCCTGTCAGGGCCGTCATAAGCTTCAGTTCCTCGAAGAGATGCTTCGCGCTGAGTGGTTTCCGGAAGAGCTTCTGCGTGATCCTGAGTACCTTCTGGGCGGGGAAGACGAAGATGACCCCATGCACATCTCTTCAGACGTATCAAAGGTCTACACCGTGATGCTAGAAACAGCGGATTCCTTGCCAAAGAGTATTTCTATGGATGACCTCATTGCGTTAACGACAGAGTTTGCAAAGCGAGCGGATTTTGACGAAAACGCGCAGGCTTGTTGGACGGAGAAAGTCTACGAAAAAACTCACTTGGGCAAGGTGAAAGCCCGCAAATTAGTCGCGGGTGCAGTCAAGCTGGCCAAACGGTCCAAAAATTCCGGCACCGATAAAAACACCGTGCCAGATATAAACGAGTGTTCTGACCATGCCCTTGCTGATTGGACCCAAGATGCTTTGTCAGAGGTCTGCGATAGCAATGGTGACCCTGTTGTGTATCAGTACCAAAATGACATGGCGGATATCCAAAGTGGCAAGCGTCGCATGTTAACAGAGAACGAATCTGCGGCTGTGACAAACAACCATCTTAAATACCAAAAGACCAAAGAATCTGGGGATGTACGTGAGGTTTTCGCGCCAAAACAGGTAATCACGCACAATTACAATCGTACGGATAAAGTGTACCCGGAATTGAGCGAAGTAAAGGCGTCACCGTATTTCGGACCAGAAGGTCGACTAATTCTGCGTGAAGGGTATGACGCGCATTCCGAGACCTTTTTGGCGTTGGAAAATTTGGGAGTGCCGGATGTTCCCGCAAAACCCCGGCCATTCCACGTCATCCGCGCTAAGCGGCTTCTGACCGAGGTTATCTGCGACTTTCCACTGGACGGAGTTGAAAGCCGCCAAGAAATCTTCGCTCGTGGCTTGCTCAACCGTGGAGAACCTCTTCCGTCTTTTGCACATATCGTCTGCCTGATCATTGAGCGCGCTGTGAGACTGATGATTGACGGACCTACGCCTGTTTACACGCCAACTAAACCAGCACCCGGTACGGGCGCAGGCGCACTCATTGGGGCTGTGACCCTGATGGCCATTGGAAAAAAAGCGGCCGCAGAACCGATGCCCTCCGACGATACCGAGTATGCAAAGGTAATGGGTGCTCACATCAGCAATGCAAGCGAGTATTCTTTTTTTGACAACATGAATGCAGCAATTGACCTTGGAACTTTTGCATCAAATGTCTCTGAAGGTCGGGTACGTACCCGGCTGTTGGGGTCTAGCCGCATGATTGAAGCAGAAGTCCGTCACACATGGATTGCAGCGGCTAACAACATCAAAGGCACAACTGAAATCCTCCGCCGCATGGTTATGATCGAACTCGATGCCAAAGTTGCAAACCCGGAGCAACGCAAGCCCGAGGGTGGTTGGCTACATGCTGAACTGCCCCGATGGATCAATGAGAACCGCGCAGACCTCGTTTGGGCTGTTTTGGTTCTGGTTCAGAACTGGATTGCCAAAGGTATGGTCCCTTGGGAAGGGCAACCGAAAGCTTCTTTTGAAGCTTGGAGTCGTGTGATGGGTGGCATTCTGCGTGATGCTGGAATTCGTGGCTTTCTTGAAAATGAAAATCGTTTGCGCTCATATGGGGCTACGGGCGGCGACAGCGGTGTTGAAATGCTTATGCAGCATTTGGCTTCCAATCACGGCAATGGTACATTCTTTCGCGCCGGTGGTACCTCCGCTGTACGTGGGCATGAAGAGCAATCCGTCTTTAGTCTCATGAGCGAGTTAAACATTGCTGATGACGGTAATCCTCTCTTGTTGACAGCTTGGGGTTACAACCGGGAGGACGGGAAATTTCTTCAGTCGCGCGGCATCGCAACTAAGTTTCGCGATGCTGCCAGACGGTCCTATGAAATTGTCGTCTACGAGGGTGTAAATTCTGAAAATGAAGTGAAATACTCGGTCAGCTTTACTGAGAACCCGGACCCTAAATCACCGCAGCAATACTATTGGGTAATGAGCAAGAGTAGGATTGCGGAGTGATATGGAACCCGCGTGAGCGGGTCACGCTTTTGCTCAAAAGTTTGGTCCGTATTGCGGGCGTGCGAGACCGATTTTTGCGGAGTTGCGGACTTGTTGCGGACATATAGGCACGCAAGCGCGCAGCCGAATAAAAACAATGACCTAGACGATCATATTTTACCTTCGCGGGCCTGTATTTGATTGTCTTTCAGACAAGAGATCTTTTAATTTTACAACCCGCCGCGCCGCAAAAATGTGGAAATGGAAAAAAGATTTCACACGGAACGGAAACACGCTGATTTATGTCCGCAAGTCAGCAAATTTTCCGTAAGGCACTGATATACGTTTGGATTTCTTGCGGACTTAAACCCGCGCATGTCCGCAGCACGTCTGAATAATAAACGAGGCGTTCAAACCTTCAATTTTTTCCGCAATTGGGCGAATATTTGCCCGCGTAGCGAGCTACACGGCTGCGGTTAAATTGCTTCTGGAAACTCTTCTACTGTCTTGGCAGGCCGTTCTTGTTCCGCTGCTATCATCGCCAGTGTTTCATGATATTCCTGAGCTTCTACCCCGGTAACGATATCCGCATCCGGTGCGATCTTCTCTAATTCTGCTGTGATCTCATCAAGAGCCACCCGGAAGAACTCTTTCCGCCCATTTGCCCGGTTAACACGCTTCTTATCGAACACATCATGCAATCCGCGTTCCACAGCAGGTGCGTCTTCGCAGTAAACCATAGCGTGCGTGTCGAAGAGGAAAGGCACGCTTGCGTCACCAAGCTCTTTGACCCTCTCCATCGGCTCAAGTCGGCGTGTCATGCCGATCTTGTAGATTCCTTCGCCGAACGATCCAATATTGGAAATTACATAGATGTGCCCAGCGCGGGTTTGCTCCGCCATAGACTTCGCGCGCTCCGCTTTCGCACGAGCTTCTTGTAACTCTTGGCTCAACTGCGATATCTGCGTTTCGTACTTTTCCGCATCAACACCAAATGCCTTGGCAGCCTCTGCCTTTGCCTGATCGAGCAGCTTTTGATACTTTGCTTCTTCTTTTTCAGCAGCGGCTGCGTCCTTCATCAGCCTTTCCTCTTCCCGTTTCAGCCTGCGCAAGTCCGCTTCATGATCGCGCTCTTCCTTTTGCTTTTCGCGATACTCGTGGGCAAGCCAAAGTTCTTTGAGCTTTAGCTCGAAATACGCCGGGTTAATCGAGATGTTCAGCGTCTCATTGAGTTTGTCGATCTGATCGTAGGCACGCTGGATGCGCTTTTCCATGGTGTTGATATTACGCCATGTGACATTCGAAAGCGCGGCGTCACATTCATTATTGAAGGCGCGCAAGCTCAACCGCACAGCCCTATCGGTCATCTTCTTTCCTTCGCGCTTGCTTCCACCTACTTCCCAATCGGTATAAGCTCTAATGGCCGTTTTGGCAGACACCATTGCTTTTTGTTCGGCCCTAACCGCCTGTATCTGGGCTTTAAATTGATCTGAGTCTGAGAACTGGAAGTGCGGGCTGTAAACACCGAGCTCAGCGAGAGCAATTTGTTCGTCATAAATCGAAACCTCTTTTAGTAGCTTGTCATAGACCTTTCGCTTCTCCGAATAAGACGAACGAAGTTCAGCTATCTCTTTCTCAGCCTGTTCGCGCGACGCGCGCACTTTCTCGACCTCCGCTTCGATATCAATAACGGGCTTGTATCGTTGATGGAGATGCGCCAGTTCCGCATTTGCTTTCTTCAGCCGAGCCCGTGCTCGCAGCCAAAGAAACAAAAGAAGGAATGGTGCGATGAGGATTACCAGAACGAAGACTACTGAAATTGTTTCGCTGGACATCAAAGACCCCGCTAAAAGAAGAATTTACGCTCAACATTCAATCATAGCGTGATGATGCGCAACCTTGCTCTCTCAAAAGAACCGCAAGAGTGAACAACAGATTCTGATTTACTCCTGACAAAGACTTATCATCGCTTCACATTTTGTTCTGCGATTTAGCATTCAAAGGCATTTCGGTCCTTTCCAGTCGCACGAAATGAACAAAAAGTGAACACAAAGAAAGTTAACTTTTGCGCTCATCATAAACGGCCATTTTGTATCAATCGTTTGTTGATCGACGATGCAGCCCGTCGCAACCCAACCTTCCTTACACTCGGCCATTTTTTCTTGCGGAGTTCGAATTCTACGCACCCGCTATCATCCACTTCAATAAGCGCGCTCTGCGCACGCCAAAAATTCCGGTAGCTTCCTCGTTTGCCTCGAACACTTGTGTCTCTGGATTTTAGCTCGGCTGATTGAACCGCAGCAGGCGGGTGTTTGGCCGACCAGCGCAAAGTGTCCCTTTTAAGTATACTCATAAGGAACGCCACAAAATTCACAAAAAGTGTGCCAATAGACTTTAAATATCACTAATCGGACACCATATTTTTAACGGACAGTCAAATGAGACAGATTGGATAAAAATAGTGAGTGAACGAATAGGATATGCACGAACGAGCAGTAGGGGCCAAAACATCGATCTACAGGTGGATGCGCTGACGCGCGCAGGCGTCAAACGAGAACATCTTTATCAAGAAAAAGTATCAGGCACGTCCCGTAACGGCCGTGAGGAGCTTGAAGCGTTATTGCACCGGGGAGTGCGTAAAGGCGACAAACTGGTTGTTACACGCTTGGACCGATTGGCCCGCTCGATGCGCGACCTAGTAAACATTGCTCACGATCTTGAGAAACGAGAGGTCGATCTGGTTGTCCTTGAACAATCTATCGACACCAGCACGGCTGAGGGCCGACTATTTTTCAATATGCTCGCGGCAATAAGCCAATTTGAGACCGAACTGCGAAAAGCCCGCCAGCGTGAGGGAATCGACGCAGCGCTCGCAAAAGGACCAGACAGCCCTTTCAAGGGCAGGCCCCCTTCAATCGATGGCGAAAAGATCAATACACTATTGGCACAAGGGAAGACGCCGACAGCGGTAGCTAAAGAACTTAAAATTGCCCGGTCTTCGGTCTATCGTTACTTGAACAACGCCAAGAGTTGAATGAGGCGTACATGGTCAAAGCAGCCGAATGGTTCACTTTGATAGCGAACATTGCGTAAGCTACCCTATGAATTCGTCTTCCCGCGTCGCATCGATGACGGTCCTAAGAATGCCAAGCGGATCAGCATTCATTGCTCGGCAGTATACGACAAGTTCCCGCAAGTCGATTCTACGACTTCCACTTTCGGTTCTTGCGATAAAGGACTGATGTAAACCCAGACGATCCGCGAGTTCCTGCTGACTAAGGCCTGCATCTTTGCGAGCCGCTTTAATCGCCGCTATCAGCGCGCGTTGGCCTTCGGAACTGATTGTTTTTACTTTTTTCATTCCAGTTCCCGCAGAGTGCCGGGAAAGGAATAAATGCTAAGATTAGATTATCTGAAAACAGCATAATTTTGTTGCTGATCGGTCAACGATCCGCCACAAACTGCTTACAAGCAGGCACAACCTGCGATTTAACTGAGAGAGGCAGACATGATAAAATTCAACAAGTTCAACATTTGTAATCTAATTGGAGCGACGGCGCTGGTGGTCAGTTCTTTGGTGCATTCGGCTCCCGCTTATGCCCGTGATCCTGCCTGTGCGGGTACCGATCAAAGCGTTTGCGACATGCTCGGAACGTTGATCATCGCAAAGGGGCGCGGATGTCATCGCATGATGTCGGTTTCTCCACTAGGAAATGACGGTTGGCGCGTAAACTGTGTGGTCAGCTCATCAAGCAGCAGCCGCGTTACTTATACGCTCCAGTTCAGCGCGGATCGTACCAGCTATACTTTGCATTGATTTTTCTGACGACGGGTTGTTCCTTCCAAAAATCCTATTTTCTGGGGGCAAGATTGGCCCCCAGTGTATTTTCAACCCCAGTTGATAGAACCGGATTTACTCCGTCCCAAGTTCAATACATCGAAACAAATCTTCCAAGTTTGCCCTTCCTTTTGAAATGACAAAAAAGATACTGGCTACGCAGATTGGTGTTTGCTCTTTTATTTCAGTGCTGAGGAAAACTCCTATCGGAACGTCGGAGTAAATCGCCACTTTGCGCCGGGTGGACCATCAAGGCGAACCAACCAAAACCTTACAGCCCATTACGTTGGGCAAAGTGTGGATTTTGGGGTGAGATTGGTGCCCGCGTAGCGGGTCGCACGCCTGACCCTAAAGCCATCGCTTAATTTCTATTGAAACAATGAGTGAAAGCGTGTTCAGAAACTTCGCCAAATTTGTTCTCATTTAGGAAACAGGGGGACCCAAAGGTGGGATCTGTTTCGTTCTCAGAAACGGCCCCGCACCTGCACGAATCTGCCAGATCAACATACAAGTTCACATTCCAAATTCAGGGGACCCAAACGATTCCAGTAGGTAGAGTTATTTTGAAAAACCTGTCCTCGAAAAATTGCCCGATGTTGGGCCTGGCTTCACATTACCTTCTCCGGCAATGGCTCAACAAATATGCGAGTCTATGGGGCTTTAAGTAGTCGCACTATCTTCCGGTTCCGTTTCACGTTCTTCATTTAATCCTCCCCACCACGGCAGCAAATCCGCCAACTCTTCGGTGAATGGATATATACGTTTGGAGTGCTCTTCATCCATCGTGATATCATTATAGACGCTATCCAATCTCCAGCCCTCATACTTCTCCGTTCTGATTTGCTTCAATGTCTCTAAGAAAGTGCTTTCTTTCGCGGTCGATAGCATGTGCTCAAGGTCGGGGACGGCTGCAAAAACAATTGGCTTTTTGTCCAGTTCGGATATTTCAGGGTCTCTTTCTGAAGCCATTTTTTTGGCGTCAGCCAAAACTTGGTTTCTCAGGCTTGTCGCCATCGTCAGCCAGTTGTCTAAGGTGAGGACTACGCCAACCGAATCCAAGTCTAACGCCTTTCCTACGTAGCCACGACGGCAATGCGAAAAGAAACGCCACAGTTGGAAAATGGCTTTGACAATGTCTTTGTACCCGCGCTCTTCTATCGGGTTTAGTCCAAACATCGCTTGTTGCGACATTCGAGTTGCCTTGCATTCGACAACTGCAGAAATGGATCCGTTTCTGCTGCACAAAATATCGGGCGTATCATAGTCGTTGGGCTTCTTTCGATACTTGAATTCTCTTTCCCAATCTAGACCACTAAGGCTTTGCGAAAGGTGCCTAAAACAGTATTGCTCAAACCTTCTGCCATAGTCTTCGCGAATAGCCCAACCGCCTCCGACAACATCATAGAAGACGCCTGCTGTTACGCGTTCCAATATTAGCTCAGGCAAAGGTGCACGTACACGTTCGCCCCTTCTTCCGAAAAGTAAACAAGGTGTTTGTCGCAAAATGCTTGGTTTGTCGGCAGTATGAATAACCTTACGTCGATGATCTTTCGCCAATTCGGCAGCCTTCGGAAATGGCAGCGCAATCATCTGCAAGACTTTCTCGACTTCTTCCCATTCGACACCAAGTGTTTTC
>ERZ1740070.2460-NODE-2460-length-10651-cov-4.362684_pt1 | contig 10651 bp, 10 predicted proteins | sample MGYA00581734_ERZ1740070 | MGnify/ENA primary metagenome ERZ1740070 (study PRJEB43018, sample SAMN04849744) | marine metagenome | isolation source: floating plastic debris | place: Pacific Ocean | collected 2008-09-01 | study: EMG produced TPA metagenomics... | reverse complement strand
GCCCTCAATTTCTTCATTGTTGGGCTCATTTCAGGCGGGGAGCGTAATACCGAAATCGAAGCCATCCCCGCTTATGATCCTCAATCTGAGCCGCGCACAGGCGCCGATGTCGACCTTGCGCTGCAATCCAAGCTCGCAGACACCTATCAAGGGCCGCAATGGGCTCGCTCGTTCCGGTTGCAGCAATTGCGTCGCCTCAAGGCGGCAGGCGATCGCGAAGTCGCTTATTACCAACCACCCGCGCTTGACCCTGAGGCTCGCGCTTACATGGACGGGCTTTGCGTCGGTGAGTTCGTCCAGAACACCTGCATCTCGCCTAATGACCCGGCTTTAATGCGTCAGTTGAACGGTGATTTTTGGTTCGATCCGAGCCATCTCCTGGATAATGGTACCGCAATCTATAATGCCTGGCTGATCGACCAGATCATTGCCTCCAAAGTCTTGGAGACCGCGCGGTGATTTTTACCGATTCCGCCTTCTTCATCTTCCTCACTGCTGTCTTCGGGGCCTATTGGCTTCTGCGCGGTAAAGAAAGCCGTCTCTCGCTTCTCCTGTTCGCCAGCGCGGTTTTTTATGGCTGGTGGGATTGGCGTTTCCTCGGTCTAATCGGCTTTGTGATCTTGGTCAGCTGGGCAGTCGCGGGGTTTGCAGCGACGCGCGCACCAGGCGAAAAGTATCGTCGCTACGCTCTCATTGGCGGAATATCGATCAATCTCTCTGTCATCGCCATCTTCAAATATTTTGGCTTCTTTGCAGACAGCGCGCGCACCATGCTCGCTTCGGTTGGCGTTGATCCTGGCTGGACCGCGCTCAATATTTTGCTCCCCGTCGGGATCAGTTTTTATGTCTTCCAAGCGATCTCTTACATTGTCGATGTCGCGCGCGGCGACCTCGCGCCCGAACACCGTCTGCGGCGCGTGGCGCTCTATATCGCCTTCTTCCCACAATTGGTGGCAGGCCCGATTGTGCGTGCGGCGAGCTTCTTTCCGCAAATGGAGCGGGCCAAGACTCTTAGCGGAGCCTTATTCTTTGCGGGCCTGCGCGCCTTTGCATTGGGCTTCGCTTACAAAGCCGGGATCGCGGACAATCTCGCGCCGTTCGTAGACCCGGTCTTTGGCAATGCGTTCATTGAGGGTGACACCGATCTTGCCCTTTGGTCGAATGCGGCGCTGATCGGCGCAACCCTCGCTTTTGCTGGCCTCATCTATTTCGACTTTGCGGGATACTCCCTCATGGCCATTGGCGTCGCGCGCTGGTTCGGTTTCTACATCCCGAAGAACTTCGACTACCCGTATGCGAGTCCATCGATTGATGACTTTTGGCGGCGTTGGCACATCTCGCTATCATCTTGGTTACGCGACTATCTCTACATTCCGCTCGGTGGCAATCGACAGGGCGAGCTGAAGACCTATCGAAATCTCATGGCGACTATGGTGCTTGGCGGCTTGTGGCACGGCGCAGCATGGACCTTTGTCGCGTGGGGCGCGCTGCACGGGACTGCCCTCGCCTTTCACCGCGCGGTCTTCAAAAACAAGTTCATTGTAAATGTTGCGCTCGGTCTGATCGCAACGCAGTTTTTCGTCCTGCTGACTTGGGTCCCGTTTCGCGCCGAGAGCTTTGCCGATACGATGACGATTTGGTCGGCCTTCTTCAATCTGCGCGACGGGGGAAGCAGTCACCTCTCGGCTTGGGTCTGGATGGTCTTACCGCTGATCGCGCTGGACGCCGCTTTAGGTCGCGGTGCGCTCAGTCAGATCAAGTCTATCCGTATCTTGCGCAATCCTGCGCCGTATTGGGGAGGGGTTGGCGTCCTCGCGGGCATATTATTGGCGCTTTATCCTTTGGAAGCCTCTCCCTTTGTATATTTCCAATTCTAGTGCAAGGATGTTGCAAACGGGGACCATGTGCACACGGTTAGATTGCGTTCGCAGTCAGATTGCGGCACACAAAGAGAGTAGCTGGGAGATCTTCCATGGGCCTTAGCCGCCCGACACGCGCCATCACCATAGACGACGTCGCCGAGAAAGCAGGAGTGTCTGCAAAAACGGTGTCGCGTGTGCTCAACAATGAGCCGAATGTGCGCCCAGCAAAACGCGAGCTGGTGATGAAAGCCGCGCGTGATTTGGGCTATCGCCCGAACCCGGCTGCCCGGTCATTGGCCGGCGCGCGGTCCTTTCTCATCGCGCATCTGCATGACAACCCGGTTCCGGAATATGTTGCGGCTGTGAATGATGGCATCTATCAAGCCTGCCGGACCCAAGGCTATTTTCTGCTTCCCGAAATGGTTGACCGCACCGCCCCAGACTTTCTATCGCGGCTCGAAAACTTCCTGATGATGTCGCGTGCGGACGGGGTCGTGCTCACCCCGCCCCTCTGTGACGACCCCGATATTCTCGGCCTTCTAAAAGAAAGCGGCACCGCATATGCGAGCCTGTCGCCTGCGCGCCAGCCTGAAGCGACCCCTGTCATCCGTATGGATGACCGCCTCGCCGCGAATGAAATGGTTCGGCACCTGATCGAGCTTGGCCATAAGGACATTGCCTTCATTGCTGGCCCTGTCGGACACAATGCATCGACCGGGCGACGCGAAGGATATTTGGATGCGCTGTCTGATGCGGGCCTCAAAGTGAACCCAGCGCACATTGTTGAAGGCGACTATTCTCTCCGCTCAGGCCTTGAAGCGGCGGCGAAACTGATCGAAGCCGCGCCGCGCCCAACAGCGATTTTTGCCGCGAACGATGATATGGCTGTGGGTGCGATGACGGCTGTCATGGCGGCAGGCCTGCAAATCCCAGGTGACATCTCCATCGCGGGCTTTGACGACACGCGACTTGCCTCTGCCGTTTGGCCTTCGCTCACCACCATCCGTCAGCCCGTCGTAGAAATGGGGCGCCGCGCCGCAGAGCGTCTTATGACCTCTGAACCCGAGACGGCGCTTGAAGAGGTGTTCGACTTCGAATTGATTGTGCGACAATCGACGGGACAATACCCCGGCTAGTTGCCGATTTCTTAGATCAGATTGCTTGCCCTTCCGCGCGACGTTGGTAAATCCTTCTCCATTATATGGAGATCCACGATGCGCTTGACCTTTTTAACTGCTACCGCCGGCGCTGTTCTCGCCGCTTGCGCAACCATCAGCGAGACGCCAAGTGCCGCGACAGAGACAGAAGCGAGTTTGAACACACCCATGGAAATTGAGACGGTCGCCGAAACCGAAGCAAAAGCGGACGATCCTTATCTTTGGATGGAAGAGGTTGAAGGCGAGGCGGCGCTCGCATGGGTGAATGCGCAAAATGATCGCTCGCTCGATGCGATCAAAGCGCTCTCCGTCTATGACGACAATTATGCCAAAGCGCTTGATCTTGCGACCTCGGATGACCGCATTCCTTATGGCCGCGTACGCGATGGCATGGTCTATAATTTCTGGCAGGACGAGACCAATGTCCGAGGCCTTTGGCGTCGCACCAGCTTGGCAAGCTATAAAACCGAGAGCCCAGACTGGGAGACGGTTCTCGACTTCGACCAACTGGCCGCAGATGAAGACAAAAACTGGGTCTTCAAAGGCGCCAATTGCTTCCGCCCGAAAGGTGAGGATAAAACGCTGTGCTTTGTCGCTCTATCGGATGGCGGCAAGGATGCCGTGATCAATCGCGAGTTTGACCTCGACACGAAAAGCTTTGTCGCGGGCGGGTTCGAAACCAAAGAAGCCAAACAGGGCGTTGCTTGGATTGACCATGACACCGTCTTGGTGGGCACCGATTGGGGCAGCGACGGGTCAACCCTGACCGAGTCCGGATATCCGTCTTCCGTTCGTCTATGGAAACGCGGACAAAAACTCGATGAGGCACAGGAGCTTTATGCCGGACAAGCCTCAGATGTTGGCGTCTGGCCGTGGTCGTCTGAACTCGATGACGGGAACATGATTTATGGCGCGGTGGAAGCCGATACGTTCTTTACCTCGACCTATTGGTTGCTAAGTGACGGCGCGCCCGTCGCCTTCCCGATCCCGCAAAAATCATCCCTGGGTGATGATTACAAGGGCATGCAATTCGTGACGCTTCAAGAAGACTGGTCGGTGAATGGTCAGGACTTCAAAACGGGCGACTTGGTTGCGTTCAACCTGCAGGACTTCCTCGACACCAAAGCGCTGCCGCCGGTTGAGCTCGTCTTCCGCGCCAATGCGCGTCAGGCGGTGAACGGTGTCGCGGTCTCTAAATCAGCCGCCCTGCTGTCGATCAATGACAATGTCGCCGGGAAAATCTTGCGGCTCGAGCATAGCGAGGACAGCGGCTGGACAACCCGCGATGTGGCGCTTCCAGGCACCGGACAATCGGGCATCGCCTTTGCGGATAAGGATGAGGACACGGTCTTCGTGAACTATGAAGGTTTCCTCAGCCCAGACAGCTTACTCACGTTTGATGTAGGGACGAACACCACCGCTGATTTGAATTCGTTGCCGGCAAAATTCTACTCGGACGGTCTCACTGTCCAGCATATGGAATCGTCGTCTGCGGACGGAACGTTAGTCCCTTATTTCGTGGTGCATCGCGAAGACATCACGCTCGACGGGACGACGCCAACGCTGCTCTATGGCTATGGCGGGTTCGAGGTTTCTATGCGTCCGAGTTATAGCGGCGGCATTGGCCGGATGTGGCTGGAGCGCGGCGGCGCGTATGTTCTCGCCAATATTCGCGGCGGCGGCGAGTTTGGCCCGGCCTGGCACCAAGCGGGCCTGAAAGGCAATCGCCAGCGCATCTATGATGACTTTATCGCGGTCGGCGAAGACCTGATCGCCAAAGGCGTCACCGCTCCAGACCATCTTGGCATTATGGGCGGCTCGAATGGCGGCCTACTCATGGGCGTGATGATTACCCAGCGCCCTGATCTCTGGAATGCTGTGGTCATCCAGGTCCCGCTGCTTGATATGCTGCGCTATCATAAACTCCTCGCGGGCGCGTCTTGGGTCGACGAATATGGCGATCCCGATAATCCCGATGAACGCCCATTCTTGGAATCGATCTCGCCTTACCAGAATTTCGATGCCAGCGCCGATTATCCTACGCCGCTCTTTGTCACCTCAACCAAGGATGACCGCGTACATCCGGGTCATGCGCGAAAAATGGCGAAGCTGTTCGAAGACGCCGAAAAGCCCTTCCTCTATTATGAGAACACTGATGGCGGCCACTCGGCTGCGGCGAACCAGAAAGAACGTGCCAAACGCACGGCGTTGGAGTTCACCTATCTCCATGATCGCCTCTTCCCGAAAGACGCTGCGGAATAGATAGACTCCTTTTCAATCGAGCGTAGACTGGCGACATGGCTTCTACGCTCGATATTACCCCCGTTGCTGGCGCCCTTGGCGCTGAGATCTCTGGTGTCGACTTGTCTGAAGACTTGTCCAATGCACAATTTGACGAGATCCACCGCGCCTTTCTCGATCATCATGTCATCTTTTTTAGAGATCAAAACAGTCTTACGCCGGACGCACAGAAACGCTTCGCGCGGCGCTTCGGGACACTGAATGTTCACCCTTATGTCCAGGGCATGGAGGGCCATCCGGAACTCTTAGAGATTATCAAAGAGCCCGAAGATAAGCTGAATTTTGGCGGCGGCTGGCATTCGGACATGTCGTTCTTGGAAGAGCCCGCGCTCGGCTCCATTCTCTATGGGGTCGAGATCCCTGCTTTTGGCGGCGACACCTTGTTCGCCAATCAGATTGCGGCGTATGAGGCCCTCTCCGATGGTATGAAAGAGATGCTCGGAGGCCTGAATGCGATCCACTCCGCCAGCCGCGAATATAGCGCGAGAGGCCAATCGGCGCAGGCGCGCCAGTCTATGCAGTCTGAAACCGCGACCGATGCACCAGAGTATGAACACCCCGTGGTGCGTACGCATCCGGAAAGCGGCCGCAAAGGTCTGTACATCACTCCCGCCTTCACATTGCGCTTTTCCGGCATGACGAAACGAGAGAGCCGGCCATTACTAAATTTCCTGTTCGAGCATTCGCGTGACGAGCGCTTCACCTGCCGATTCCGCTGGAGCCAAGGCGCGGTCGCGTTTTGGGACAATCGCTGCTGCTGGCATTATGCACTGAACGACTATCCGGGTCAGCGTCGCCATATGCGCCGCGCCACCGTCAATGGGGATCGCCCGCATTAATAAGGGGCCAAGCTATGACGGATACAGTCGACCGCCAGTCACTCTCTAACCGCCTTGTCGGGATGGCTCAATCCAGATGGCTCTTATTGGTCTTGGTGGGCGTCGCAACGATCGAAACGACGGTTGTTCCGCTGCCATATGAGGCCCTGTTCATTGCGCTATGTCTCGCCTCCCGGAACCGTATCTGGTTGTTCACGCTGGCATCTGTATTGGGCAGCGCGATTGGCGGCTCGATCGTTTATTGGATCGGCGCAACCTATTTTGAGGCAGCGGTGGCTTGGCTTGGTGCAGGCGATTTGGCCGCGACCTATTCGGAACGCTTCGCCGAGCGCGGCGCATCCTTCATCTTCCTAGGCGGCACAACACCCGCCCCCTCCTACATCATCAATCTCATCGCAGGCGCATCTGGATTCCCATATCTTGAGTTCGTTTCGATTTTTTCTGCGAGCCGATTATTGCGGTTTGGGGTGCTCGGACTGTTGCTTTTCTTATTTGGAGACCGTCTCATCGCGAGCTGGAATAGGCTTCCCAAGATCGTTCGACGCGGACTCATGGTGGGTCTCATAGGGGCCCTGATTTACTGGTTCGTCACGGGGCTATCGGGCTAATCGCTCGCGCAGCGGCACACCTTGCCAACCGGCAATCGTCTCGCCAAACTCTCCGGCATAGAGTTGGGAGACTCCTTACATGATTAAGCGCATTCTGTTTGGAGCGGGCGGGCTCCTTGTACTATTGACAGGCGTCGTTTTGGTCCGCACTTTTATGTATGGCGGCGCGCCGCAAGACGTCCGTGAGATCGTGCTGCCCGATGTCCCCGCATTTGATGAGACTATTGCCGCCGAAAGGCTTGGTGAAGCCATCCGCTTTCGCACCATCACGGTTGCTCCCGGCGATCCACGCGTTGGCCAAGAAGATCCCTGGCTCGACATGCAAGCCTGGTTGGAGGAGATCTATCCCGCCTTCCATGCGGCCGCGACCAAAGAGACTATTCCTGGCGGCTTAAGTCTCCTCTTTACGTGGCAGGGCAGCGACCCAAGCCTCGATCCGCTACTCTTGATGGCGCATCAAGACGTGGTCCCGGTCAATATTGGCACCGAGGAGGATTGGGACGCCCCGCCTTTCTCCGGGGCGATCCAAGATGGCTATATCTATGGCCGCGGGACCATTGACGATAAAGGTTCCATGATCGGCCTGCTCGAAGCTTTGGATGCGCTCGCCCGCGATGGTTTTGCCCCACAACGCACCGTGCTGCTGATGCTGGGTCATGATGAGGAAGTCGCAGGCTCGGGCGCTGCAGCAGGCATTGAACTTCTAAAATCGCGCGGTGTCTCGCCGGTCATGGCCTTGGATGAAGGCTTCATGGCGGTGGAGAACAATCCCCTCACCGGATCGACCTTGGCCTTCATTGGCATTGCCGAGAAGGGTTATGTGACCTTACAGCTGACGGTCACCGCCGAAGGGGGACATTCTTCTACGCCGCCGCGCAATAGCGCCACCGTTCGTCTCTCGCGCGCTTTGGTTGCGTTGGACGAGAACCAGATGCCATCGGATTTCTCCAAGCCGCCAGTCTCAACTTTGTTTCAGACAGCAGCAGACGACATGCCCTTTGCCTTGCGCATGGCCTTCGCCAATCAATGGCTTTTTGGCAGCATGATCGATAGCCAAATGGGCGCGATCCCGCAGGCCAATGCGATGATCCGCACCACCACAGCTCCGACGATGTTGGCTGGCTCAGCGAAAGAGAATGTGCTCGCGCAGCGCGCAACAGCCATCATCAATTTCCGCATCCATCCGAACGATACCGAAGAGAGCATTATGGCGCACGTCAAACGCGTTACCAAAGACATTGAAGGCTTGGATGTCTCTCTTGGACGAAGCGGCATTCGCGGCACCGGCGCGTCGCCGGTCAGTCCAATGGATAACCTAGCCTATGGCGTGCTCTATGCTGTGGCCGCCGATTCGAGTGGCGCGCCCGTGACACCAGGGTTGGTGTTAGGAGCCACCGATGCGCGATATGCCAGCGCCATCACCAACAGCGTCTACCGCTTCATGCCTGCGGTCATGTCACCCGAGGACCTGTCGGGGTTCCATGGCACCAATGAGCGGATTACGGTTGAGAATATGGGTCGCCTTGCCAAAGGCTATGCGCAGATCATTGTGGCGATGGACGCCAATCGCGACTGAGCGTTAGAGCGCGGCGATCACCGCATCGCCCATCTCGCGGGTCGATAGAGTGCCGCCAAGGTCGCTTGTGCGCGCGCCCTCATCGAGCGCCTTGCCAACAGCGGCAAACAGACGGTTCGCCGCCTCAGCGCGGCCGAGCGACCAGCGCAGCGCCATTTCGAAGGAAAGGATCGCCGCACACGGATTGGCTTTGCCTTGCCCAGCAATATCGGGGGCAGAGCCGTGTACGGGCTCATACAGCCCAGGCTTACCTTCAAAGCTAAGCGAAGCGCTCGGCAGCATACCAATTGAGCCTGTCAGCATAGCCGCTTCATCGGACAGAATATCGCCAAATAGGTTCCCCGCCAAGATGACATCAAATTGGGTCGGGGCGCGAACCAGTTCCATTGCGCAAGAATCAGCAAGTTGGTGGCGCAATGCCACGCCTTCGCCTTCAGCCTCGTGAAGTTCCGTCACGGTTTCTTTCCAGAACTGGCCGCTTTCCATGACATTGGATTTTTCCACCGAGCAAACCTCGCCGCGGCGGCCGCGAGCAATCTCGAAGGCGACGCGAGCCACCCGGTCAATCTCACCTTTGGTGTAGCGCGAAGTCTCATAGCCAAAGCTCTTATCGCCGATCCCCCGTTCAAAGCCGCGGGGCTCGCCGAAATAGACACCAGAGGTCAGCTCGCGGACAATCATAATGTCCAAGCCTTCGACCACTTCGCGCTTTAAGCTGGAGGCGTCCACTAGGGCTGGAAAACAAAAGGCCGGGCGCAAGTTCGCAAATGTGTCCATCCCTTTGCGCAATTGCAGGAGCCCCATTTCTGGGCGGAGATGGCGCTCCACGCCGGCCCATTTCGGCCCGCCGACGGCGCCGAGCAAAACCGCATCGCTTGATTTTGCTTTGACCAGCGTATCAACGGTGAGAGGCTCCCCATGCGCATCGATCGACGCGCCGCCAACCAGACCCTCTTCAAACGCGATATCCGGCGTCAAGATTGCCGCGACCCGGCGCGTTTGTTCAATCACTTCAGGTCCGATCCCGTCGCCGGGCAGTAAGAGCATGGTTTGGCTCATCGAATTGTGTCCACAAATATAGAGTTTTGCGCCATAGATCAGGTCGATGGCGCGGAGTCTACTGCGACCAATCTGCTTGATCTAAAGCGGTAGCGGCTCTGGCTCGGCCTCATACATCCGAACTTCAAGATCTTGAGGCCCGACCGCTGCCAAAGCTGTGCGGAAGACCGCCATATGTGGCTCGGCAAAATGACTGACCAGAGCCTCTTTATCTTTCCAACGCTCAATGATGCGCAAGATATTGGGGTCAATCAGGTCGCGGCTATAAGCATATTCAATGCAGCCCGATTCTTCGCGACTGGCTTTGATCATGGCTTCCATAGCCGCCTCAGCGGTTTTCCAAGCGCCTTCGGGGATGCGGGCACTGCCTTCGATGACAATCATTCTATGACCTTGATTTTGAGACGGAGCGTTTCGGCGACATCTTGCGGCGAGCGCTCATAAGATAGAACCAGATCAGATCGCCCAGGTGCGAGGGCTTCGAAGACAAACATCTGATGTCCACCGCTACCGGTGATGCCCTCAGGTGCAGGGTCTGCGAAATAGCCTTCTGACAATTGATCAAGCTTTGAGGCGTCTATGTCTTTGAGGTACCAATAATAGCCCGTGGTTGGGTTTGAATCGAGCTTCAGATTAAGCTTGCCACCCGGGCGCAGCGTCACGTCTGTCCCGGACGCGGGATCAGTAAAGGTCTGCACCGGAGCTGCCCCCTCAAGACCCTTAACTTCAGGCGCGGTGTTCAAAATATCCGGGACACAGGCCGAAACCAGCCCAAGCCCCAGCACAATCGCGAGCAGCTTTTTCATGAGGCAGTCTCCAACCAAGGCGTCGCCAACTTGCGCTGCGCCTCAAAGGCACTGATGTCCCCATCCGACTGCAAAGTCAGAGCAATATCGTCTAAGCCCTTGAGCAGTTTCTCGCGGCGGCCCTCATCAAATTCGAAGCTGTGCTCCACCCCGTCCGGTGTGGTCACGGTTATGGTTTCGAGATCGATCTCGAAGACGCTATTGCTGCCGCCAGCCTGAGCCGCGAGCGCCTCGCAGATCTCAATTGGCAGGGCAATCGTGAGAATGCCATTTTTACCGCAATTATTGTTGAAAATATCCGCAAAACTCGGCGCGATAACGCAAGTGATGCCCTGATCTAACAGCGCCCAAGGGGCGTGCTCCCGCGATGCGCCACAGCCGAAATTCTCGCCCGCGATCAAGCCGCCTGCATTTTGCTATTCTGGCTTGTTCAACACAAAGTC
>ERZ1740070.2459-NODE-2459-length-10655-cov-6.413774_pt1 | contig 10655 bp, 7 predicted proteins | sample MGYA00581734_ERZ1740070 | MGnify/ENA primary metagenome ERZ1740070 (study PRJEB43018, sample SAMN04849744) | marine metagenome | isolation source: floating plastic debris | place: Pacific Ocean | collected 2008-09-01 | study: EMG produced TPA metagenomics... | reverse complement strand
GAAGGAGATAAGCAATACACTCATAGGGTTAATCAGGATCGCCAAGTGCTAGCCAATCAAAGCCTATCAATAGCGTTTGGCAAGCACCAGGCATTAAAAGAGCTGACGCTGCAGCTTTCGTCGGGTGAAGTTTATGGTTTGTTGGGGCCTAACGGAGCAGGTAAAACAACGACCATCAATATGTTGAGCGGTCTAATGCAGCCTGATACTGGTCAAATACTGATTGCGAGACAACCAGTTTCAGAGGCTACCAAGCCATTGTTGGGTGTGATGCCTCAGCAGAATTTGCTGTATCAGAGTTTGACCTGTGATGAAAATCTACGATTTTTTGCCAAGATTTATGGCCTCAATGCATCTATGCGATCGCAGCGCATCAAAATCTGTTTGCAAGCGGTCAATCTTGCCGAGCGTGTCAATAGTGTTGTTAGCTCCTTGAGTGGCGGTATGCAGCGGCGGCTAAGTTTGGCTGTCGCCATTGTGCATCAACCAAAGTTGGTAGTTCTAGATGAACCAACGACAGGGTTAGATATTGAGGCCCGTTATGAAGTTTGGGAGCTAATCCGTCAGCTCAAACGTCAGGGGGTGACAGTTTTACTGACAACTCATCTGCTGGATGAAGCAGAACGCCTATGCGATCGCATAGGCGTTCTTAAGCAAGGACGGCTATTGGTGCAAGGGAGTCTTTCTGAGCTTTGCAATCATGTTCCAGCACAGGAGGTGGTTACGTTGCAAACAACTGATGAAGCCGCTGTCATTGAGCGGGCAGCAACCCATGGATTTACGATGCGCCGCTACGATACCCGTCTGGCGTTTTGGATTCCTGAGCGACTAGACCTCAGAGAATTGCTGGCTAAATTTGATGGTCTTCCAATCGATTCGATTGCTCGTAGCCCAGTCACCTTAGAGCATATTTATCTAGAGGTAACCCGTTCGAGCTGCTAAAGCGTCTTTCTGCCTGCTGCGAAGGGTTCAATCTTTTGCTCAAAGCACGTTTGCAGAAGTTCATCAGGGGTTTATGTTCATTCCCAAAACGTCTTGGGTAATCTATATCTAGTTCGAAAGAACAGTTATGACCACTGCGTTTGCAGCTTAACTCTAAACCCTATAAAAAGCTGACTTTTTAGCAGTTCTCCCTATACAGAGCTATCTAAAGTGCGGGGCGTTAGCGTAAGCTAGCGCCCTTCGCGTTTGGGTTGCCGTCTATGTTATCTGACACAGCGAATTTGCTTCAAGCTGTTACCCGTGATGCGTCTGGATGATAGAACATGCTTTTCTAGGGCTAGGCAGATTTACCTGATAGGTGGTTAGATCCGCTTTAGGCAAGGATTACATTCTTAAAAAATGTTAAATATAAGACGTTCTTTAAAGTTACTTTAAGTAACCTCACGCTGGTTTTATGGACGTTGGTAAAACCACAGGCTAATTTAGATTCAGTTCATACGAACAAACTATACAGAAACCTAACTATTGGCTAAGCTCCCTTGTATCAAGGTGTTTAGCTAACCCCTTATACGCACGTTTTCTATACTGAAAATATAAAAGTGACTAGCCCTCTGCTGTTAAGTGGAGGGCTAATTGCTTTAAGGTCCTAAAACCGCAGTCTGATAATTCCGTCTACCATGGCGTTAGCTCTAACACCCTGTCGATAGTGAGATTGACGAGTATGGCTAAATTATTACTTGTGCTGATTCCGGCATTTATGGTGGTTGCGATCGCAATTCTCTCGGTCCAGAATGCTACGCCTGTCTCACTACAGTTGCTGGCATTTCGTTCTGTGGCCCTTCCCTTTGGGGTGTGGTTGGGGTTAGGGCTAGCCGCTGGCATGTTAGGGACTGCTGGCGCACTGAGTGTTTTTTCAGGCAAGCGACGGTAGGGGAAATTAAGTAAAGATCGCCCCACCCATCAGTTTTGTGTAGCGACGATTGAGTTCTTTTTTGATCAGTGGCCACATCTCAAGAGTAGAGTCCTGCTGAATCAGCTGTTCCGCTGCTGTCCGAGCAAGTTCTAGCACCTCTTGATCATTGACCAAGCTGGCAAGAGCTAAGTCAGGTAGCCCCGACTGACGGGTACCCAATACTTCACCAGGGCCACGAAAACGCAAGTCCATTTCAGCAATAAAAAAGCCGTCCTGAGACTGCTCTAAAACCCGCAGACGCTGCAGTGCAGGTTCGCTTTTACTGCTGCTCATTAACAAGCAGTACGATTGGTCAGCGCCTCGGCCAACACGCCCCCTCAGCTGATGCAGCTGAGATAGACCAAAGCGTTCTGCATGTTCAATCAGCATGACGCTGGCATTGGGTACGTCCACACCCACTTCCACCACCGTGGTAGAGACCAAAACTTGAGTGTGGCGATCTCGAAATTGTGTAATGGCAGCATCTTTATCGGCAGAGCTCATGCGACCGTGGAGCAACCCCACCTTAAACTCGGGAAAGACCACATCGCTCAAGCGCTGGTGTTCTTCAATCGCAGAACGCAGGTCTAATTTTTCGGATTCATCAACCAGGGGCAGCACGATATAGACCTGACGACCCTGGGCAATTTCGCGGCGGATCAGGTCGTAGGCGTGGTTGCGATCTCGAGCGACCAATAGAGTTGTTTGAATGGGTTTACGCCCTGGCGGTAGCTCATCAATTTGACTCACATCGAGATCTCCGTGCAGGGTCAGCGCCAGAGTCCGTGGTATGGGCGTAGCCGTGAGGGTAAGCACGTGAGGATTCTCACCCTTTTGTTGGAGTTTAGCCCGCTGTGCCACACCAAAGCGATGCTGTTCATCAATGGTGACTAGACCCAGGCGATCAAACTTCACCGGGTCCTCAATGAGGGCATGGGTTCCCACTAAAATCGGCAGCTCGCCAGTGATTAACTGGGAATGAATCTCTCTACGTTTGGCTGTTTTGGTAGAGCCAGTCAACAGCTCTACAGGCAAGTGCAGCAGATTAAACCATTCCACCAACTTACGGTAATGCTGCTCTGCCAAGACTTCTGTGGGAGCCATCAAAGCCGCCTGATATCCAGCCTGGATGGCTGCAAGGGTAGCCACAACGGCCACAACTGTTTTACCTGAGCCCACATCCCCCTGCACCAGTCGATTCATAGGTGTTGATTGCTGCAGGTCCACCAAGATTTCCTGCACAACGCGACTTTGGGCACCCGTTAGGCTAAACGGCAGCACATCGTAAAACTGGTCAATTACCTCCCCAGTTGGGGCCATGTTAATTTGAGTGTGTGCCTGCTGCTGTTTGCGACGTGATAGCAGACCCAGCTGCAAATAGAAAAACTCATCAAACACCAGACGCCGACGGGCAAGAGCAAGGGCCTCGCTATCTGGTGGAAAGTGAATATGGGCAATGGCCACCGGCAGCTGAACTAACCCATGCTGCTCTCGTAGAGCTGTGGGGAAAGGGTCGCGAATTTCGACAGCAGCGGGCAGAGCGGCGACCACTGCTTTCCGCACCAGTGGAGCTGGCACCCCTTCTGTTAAAGGGTATACCGGTACTATACGACCGACAGTGTCAGAATCAATGGCTTCTTGAGAATCACCTAATACCTCTAAGTCAGGATCATCTAAGGTGATGCCATACTTTCCTTTTTTGACTAACCCTGAGGCAGCAAGTGTGGCTCCAACCGGGTAGAGTCGTTTTTGGCGCTCTTGCCAGCCTCGGTTGCGAAAGCGTGCTCCAGCAAAAAAACGATTTAGTTTTAAGGTGCCAGTGCCGTCATAAATGCTCAGTTCAAAAATAGTGAGTTTGGCATTACGGGGGCTATTAAAGCAATTGCAGCGTCGCACGGTGCCAACAATCGTGACCGTGTCACCCGCTTTGAGATCGCGGATTTTGACCTGGCGGGCATAGTCTAGATGATCGCGGGGATAGTAGTAGAGTATATCCCGCACGGTATACAGTCCCAATTTAGCTAGCCGTTCGCTATTTTTTGGGCCAATGCCTTTGAGATAGGTAATGGGCTGATCGAGAGGATGACCTGAGCGAGGCAGACTTGGTGCTTTTGCAACTAAGGATTTTGTATTGGGGCGCTTGTTAGAGTTGCTGGCAGCGTTTCCTGATGCCTCATTGGCTTTAGGACTTGGCGGCTCAAGCAGCTGACGACTTTGCTGTAAGAACCGCCGAGTATTGGCAACTAAATGCTGCCGCTGTGCAAAACTTAGGGCGCTGTATTTGTCAAAGTCTTCTGAAAGGGTGCTCCAGCGTTCTTGATCGATGGGCGGCAGATAGCTGGGGGACTTTCGTAGGCTATCGCGCAGAAACTCGCTAAATCGTTTTTGATGACCCTGCAGGTCATTGAACCCAGTTTCAGCTTCGACACTGAGGGCTTTCTGAAGACGGAGCCAGTCGGGCTGCTGATCGGCCATTAGTCGTTGGTCCAGCTAGCTCTCCAGGCATCTTCGGCTTGTGCGATCGCAAGCTGTCGCTCAGCATTCTTATAAGCATGTCCAACATGCTTTAGATGGGCCATTTTTTTACGAATACGACTGCGCCAAACAGCGACATTAGTTTCGGCAAATTCAATTTCTGAAAGCCGTAAATGAATCATGACAAAATCTGGCAAAGACTCTAGCTGTAAAAACCGAGGCATGGACATAGGCTCTTTCGAACGCTCGTCCTCTGACTCATCCGCTTCGCGTTCAGCCACATCATCTCCAGCAATGATGGCTGCGGAGATTTCGCCATCAGACCAGTTTTCGACTTTTGGCTCGTCATCGATATCAGATGTATCATCATCATCGATATCGGACTGTTCATCGTCTTTGGTAAATCTGCTTTTGTCAGGCTCGTGCAAAATTTTTATTGCCAGTCTGACCAGATTCGGTGTTTTCATCGGAATGTGACCCAGACGCTCTGATTCTGATGCAGCTGCCAATAGCGCGTGGGGAACCTCTGGCATGACCTGGGCTTGTTGCAAAACCTCATTTGCCTTTTCTGAGACTGCTTTGAGCACATCTCGAATTGCTTTTTCGATTAAAATTTGTCGCCGCATAATTTGAGCCGGCTGCATAGGGCCTGGTGCTTCATCCTCTGACGGTGCTACATTTGTCGGCTCAGTGCCAATGAGTGTGCGAATATCGGCCAATAACTGCTCTTGCGATCGCTTTGCTGGCGGCTCCTGCTCAGCAGTATTTACATCATCCTGTTCCTGTGCGGGGTGTTGTTCAGCCTTATCCACGTCGCCCTTGTTTGCCTCAGACTCGTCTCTAGCTGAGGCTGCTTCCAAAAATAGCTGTCGGATGACGGCTAGACCATCTTCCTCTGCCGGTCGTAAGCTAAACTGCTTGGCCGTTTTCCATTTCTCATCCAGCTCAGCCTGAATGCTATTACCCAGCTCACGCAGCTTTTTCTGTAAACGATCGCGTTGCGACAAACTAAGTTCTAAAAAGCTTTCAGGGTAGATTTGAGTGCAGATGTGATAAGCCGCTAGTACTAGCTGACGCTTACTAGCTTGACTCAAAATATCTAAATATTTATCAACTAAGGATTCCAGCTCAGTGGCAATATCAGCAGTCTGTGTCTGAAGCTTTGAAAGCTGCTGTTCAATATGACCACTTGCGTTAACCATTAGCGCAGATATTTAGACAAACGAATTACAACGGAACCAGCACTGTTTAATGCTGCACATCCCAGTATAGGCTCTATGACCGATGGCTCCGGAGTTTCCCGATAACCCGTGGCAAAATCCAGAGTTTGTTAATCCTATAGCTTTGCGCTCATAGTTCACAACAGTGGTGATCGCTGAAAGCTTTAGATAACAACAGCCATGTGCGGCGCGAACTGTTGAATGCATCCAGCAGCTCGCTATAGATGCTTAAGATGCCCAAATAAAAAATGGCAGGTAAGCAATTAGCAGACCTGCCTCACCAGTTAAGTTTGTTCTTGGGTAAATGCTATTTCTTTTTCTTTTTACCCTTCTTTTTATCGGTTTTAGGTGCGTCTTCAGACTTTGATTCTTTAGGATCTTCTTCCTCTGCCTTGGGCGCATCTGAAGAGGCTTCTTTTTTCTTTTGACCAGTCTGGGCCGCTACTTCTTCTGCGAAGTTCTCCTCTTTCTTTTCAATGCCTTCTCCCAAAGTGAATCTTGAGAAACGGCGAACTTGAATGTTTTCACCCAGTGTTGCAACGGACTGCTTAATCAACTCTTCGATAGTGATGTTTTGATCTTTAATGAAGGGTTGGTCCAGCAGAGATAGCTCCTTCAGGCGCTTCTCAATACGACCGTCTACGATCTTGGCACGAATATTTTCAGGCTTTTTCGCTAAATCCTCTCGACCCATTTCAATCTCGCGTTCACGCTCAATGGACCCTTGAGCGATCTCACTAGTTCTGACAACCTCAACATTAGGGCACGCTGCAATTTGCATGGCAATATCGCGGGCTAATGTTTTGAACTCGTTTCGACGTGCAACGAAGTCTGTTTCGCAGTTGATTTCGACGAGTACACCCACGCGACCGCCTGTATGAATATAGCTTTCAACTAATCCTTCAGCAGCTACTCGACCTTCTTTCTTCGCAGCCGACGTAATTCCTTTTTGACGTAGCCACTCGACAGCTTTCTGCAGATTACCGTCCGATTCCTGGAGAGCCTTCTTACAGTCCATCATGCCTGCGCCAGTAGTATCGCGCAGTTCTTTTACTTGCTTTGCAGAAATGCCTGCCATTATCTCCTCCTACACTAATAATCTACTTGCAACAAAATCTCTTTACCAATGGTGCGACGCCTAAAGCATTAACAGCCGATGCCCAGCGAAGGCTCAGCTGCTAATGCAGGGTTCCAAAAAAAGGTTGCGTCGTTCTATTCGCTCTCTGCTACAGGCGCAGCATCTGCTACAGGCGCAGCATCTGCTACAGACGCAACTTCTGCTACAGACGCTGCTACTTCATCCACTGCAGGGGCTGCTTCATCTGCTGCAGGGGCTGCTTCATCTGCTGCAGGGGCATCTCCAGCAGCAGAAACATCTGCCTCATCATAATCATAGTCTTCTTCGGCGCTTGGATAGTCGGCGTAAATGTCGTCCTCACTACCCTGCGGTGCTTGACCATGGGAACCTTCGTAGATTGCATTAGCCAAACTACCAAGAATTAACTTGATTGAACGAATTGCATCATCGTTCCCAGGAATGGGGATATCTACCACATCTGGATCACAATTGGTATCTAGCAGCGACACAATAGGAATGCCCAGCTTTTGACATTCTTGGACCGCATTGTACTCGCGCTTAATATCCACCATGATCACTACGTCTGGCAGACGCCGCATGAGTTTGATGCCACCTAAATACTTTTGAAGCTTCTCCAGCTCACGGCGCAAAACTGCAGCCTCTTTCTTTGGGCGGAGGGCTAAAGCGCCAGTTTCTTGCATACGCTCTAGCTCTTTAAGGCGCTCTACACGGGTCTTAATAGTAGTCCAGTTGGTGAGCATGCCTCCCAACCAACGCTGGTTGATATAGTAAGAACCACAGCGCTTAGCTTCCTCAGCAACAATGCCAGCTGCCTGGCGTTTGGTGCCAACAAACAAAAACTTTTGCCCCTTCTCTGAAGAGTTACGCACAAATGAATAAGCACTGTCGAGCAGCTGCGCGGTTTGAACTAGATCGATAATGTGTACACCGTTGCGAGCGGTGAAAATATATTGATCCATCTTTGGGTTCCAGCGGCGGGTCTGATGACCAAAGTGAACCCCTGACTCAAGTAATTGAGCCAATGTTACAACAGGCATTAAATTTTCTCCTTTCGGGTTAAACCTCCACTTGGTGTGCATTTCAGCAGCAGGCTACCAGCTCTAAGTAACCTGAAATCACTGAAACACCCGAAATATCCAAGTGTGTGAATTTTTGACAACTAGACTAGAGTAGCACAGAGTATCTGTGTACGTATGCTTCCGTAACGTCAGCATCTTGGCCTGCTATGTGAACTTGCAATTTTGGGTAGTCTGTGGATGATTAGTAAGTGTGTCTACAACCTGAATGTGGCACAGGCGTATTTCCTTGCTGTTGATCGTTTATATCTGAAGGCTTTTGGTGCTTTATGACTGATCCACAACGCCCCTCTCCAATGTCGTCTGCCCCTCCACCGCCACCAAAACGGGTCGCACCACCACCGCCGCCAGGTATGGGCAGAGCCGGGGGAGCGCGTGCGGCTGCACCACCTCCAATGCCAAAGTCAGCAGGCGGTGTCAGAGTTGGTGGCGGACTCACTCTGGAGCGAATAGTGCGAGAAGCCTTTGATAAAGGATTCTCTGATGTGCACTTGGGCGTGGGTGAAGTACCTCGGTTTCGCAATCGAGGCGAAATTGAGACGACTGACTACCCAGCAACAGATGAAGCTACGTTTTATGCCTGGCTGTCTGAGGTTATAAAGCCCGATCAAATTCAAGACTTTAAACAAAGGATGGATTTTGACGGGGCCGCTCATTTTGACTTTACTCGTGTACGGATCAACATATTCAATACGCTGCGTGGCCCGTCGTTGGTGATGCGTTTGATTCCGGTCAAGATTTTAACGATTGACCAGCTCAGTTTGCCCGTAGTCCTAAAAGACATCTGCCATTATCACAAGGGTTTGGTGCTGGTGACAGGTCCAACTGGCTCTGGTAAGTCTACGTCGCTGGCAGCGATGATTGACTACATAAATACCGACATGCCAAAGAACCTTATTACCATCGAAGATCCGGTGGAATTTGTTCACACCAGTCGTACCTCTCTAATCAAGCAGCGAGAAGTTGGTATTCATACGCTCGAATTTAAGAATGCTCTAAAGGCGTCTTTGCGTGAAGATCCCGATGTGATTCTTATTGGTGAGATTCGAGATCGTGAAACTGTTGATATTGCCCTTAAAGCTGCACAAACGGGCCACCTTGTGTTTGGTACCCTGCACACAAACAGCGCTGTGAAGACGGTTGAGCGTATTTTGGGTATGTACGAGCCCGAACAGCAGAGTGCTGTGCGAATTTCAATTGCTGAATCGCTTGTTGCGGTGGTTGCTCAGGGTTTGTGCCGTACTACTGATGGGAAGCGAGCGGCATTTCATGAAATTCTGATTAATACTGACGCGATTAAGGATTATATTCAGCGAGGTCAGCTGGATGAGGTAGAGGCTCTGCTACCAAAGTGTACATTTGACGGAATGTGCACAATGAATCAGTCTCTTTATGCACTGTATGAGTCGGGACGTATCACTGAGGAAACAGCCTTAGAGATGTCGCCACGTCAAAATGAGATGGCGCAAATGTTACGCGGACGAATCTAGCCTTTGGAAACATTTGATAGCTAACGCGCTCTATCAAGTTTTTCAAAGCTAATTGTTTCTACTCTGAGTCCAGCTGTGTTCTCCATGGCTGGACTTTTTGACTTAGCAGTGGGCTAAGCCAGTCGTCATAAGAAGGATATATGGGTAACCGAGGGCTTAAGGTATACCCGTGAGACTGTAAGAGTGCTTTTAATGCTGACAAATGCTGATGATGGTATGTCGGATTGACCTCATCAATCGGTCCGATACCGCCTAAATCTCGAGCACCAGCCTCTAGACAGGCGATCAGTGTTTTTGAGGACTGTACCAAGTTGGGCGGAATCTGAATTGTGATGTCGTTTGGCAAAATATTACGAGCAAGCTGAGTGGCGCTGAGCAACATAGCATCATCACAGGGGGGGCCGGGCAGTCGCTGACGTTCTCCGGGTTGATGGGGTTGCAGGATAACTTCTTGAATGTGACCGAAATGCTGGTGGCTAGTTGCGATCGCAACTAGCGTTTCTTCCCAATCTGTCTCAGTTTCGCCAATTCCTAACAACAGGCCAGTTGTAAACGGTACTTGTAATTGGCCAGCCCAGTTTAGCTGCTGGAGTCGAATCTCTGGCCGTTTGCTAGGAGCGTGCCGATGGACTCCATCTAATAGCTTAGGTGTAAGCTGTTCAAGCATTAGGCCCATGGAAACATTAACCTGCTTAAGTTGCTTCATTTCCTCAAAGCTGAGGGGGCCAGCATTTGTGTGGGGTAAGAAACCTTGTGTGAGACCGAGCTGACACAGTGCTTCTATGTGATATAGCCAAGCCTGACGCCGTGAACTAGCAGGGTGAACTTCCCCACTCAGAATTAGTAATTCAATTGCATCTAATTTTTTAAGTTTGCTATCTGCCTGTTCCAGACTTAGCCAAGTATCTGTACCAGGCCGGACTCGAAAATTGCAATAGCTGCACTCGTTAAAACACTCATAGGTCGGTACCAGCGTATACGCAGGGCTATAAGTAATTGTCACGCTCAAATCGACTACCCTCCTTGAGTAAGCGTTACAAAAAATGAGTGTTTGCTCAAAGCCTAAATGCTGAAAATAAGCTTCAAATAAAGTAGTTTTTTACAGCATTTAGCTGCTCGTCACAAACAAAAGCATTTATCTTAATAAAGACTGTAACTCTATCTGCAGGAGCATTTGGGCGAATTCGAATGCTGCTTAGAAAAGCTCATATTGCAATCTAAGAGCTATTACTCATAAATTCTCTCAAGATTAAAAAGTTTACAAAAATAGGTATTCCTTCTAATATAGAAACAAGTAGGCAAGTTTGCCTGCCGTCATACCTTGACAATAATCATAGGATTCATAAATCATGACAACTACTCTACAGCAGCGCTCAAGCGCTAACCTGTGGGATCAGTTTT
>ERZ1740070.2458-NODE-2458-length-10658-cov-4.017825_pt1 | contig 10658 bp, 9 predicted proteins | sample MGYA00581734_ERZ1740070 | MGnify/ENA primary metagenome ERZ1740070 (study PRJEB43018, sample SAMN04849744) | marine metagenome | isolation source: floating plastic debris | place: Pacific Ocean | collected 2008-09-01 | study: EMG produced TPA metagenomics... | reverse complement strand
GGAATTTGCGCTCGTCGAGAATGCTGAGTAGGGCGTGGAGGATGGCGGTGGATGCGAGGAATATTTCATCTAAATAAACAATATTCGCCTCAGGTAACATGCCCTTGGTTTGAGTTTCAAAGCGTCCTTCTTTGAGCTTAGCGAAGTCAATCGTGCCAAATAGCTCGGAAGGTTCGGTGAACTTGCCCAGCAAGTACTCAAAGTAGCTGCCGCCCATAACAGAGGATACGCGCTTTACGACGTAGCTTTTGGCGGTGCCGGGTGGGCCGATGATGATGAGGTGTTCTTGTGCGATCGCACCCAACAAAATGAGCTGTGCTACCGCATCTCTTTCAATCACATTTGCCAACGCCTGACGAATCCCAGCCTTAATTCGCTGGATAGTCTGCTGTAGTTCTGTCGACTCCATAGTCTTTTGCTTGTTTTCCTTACTGATTGCTAACTACAGTTGCAAGAGGTCGCTATCCTGAAAATAGACTTTCTTTCTATGAGTGTTTACTGTTTAGAACACTCTAAGGGCAGAGCCCAACGACTCAAACTCAACCGTGTAAATTCAACCGTGTAAATTCAACCGTGCAGATTCAACCGTTCAAGCCCAATTGTTTGATCTTAATCACTTAAAAAGCCATCGTTGCTAATGAGTGGTTTTACACATAGCAACGATGGCTTTTCTATGTTCGTTGTTTTTGACACTTCTCTCAGTGCAAAACTCTTACGTCAGAGGACTGAGTGCACAGAAGCGCATAGAGCAGCTAAGAACCTACAGCGTTATCAGCTTTTTTTGGTTAAACCATAAGTGCCGCGCTCTCCTTTGTACCATTCGCCATCGCGGACGCCGCCAGATAGAATATTAGAAATTCGATTGCGTGCCTTTAGGTACTGCTGTTTTGGCATTCCTTCTTTAAAGAGCGAGTCCATTACCTCTGCAATTTTGAAGGATTTATCCGGCTGAGTTTCTAGTACTATCCTGACAGCTTCGGGGACTGTTTTTTCCTTTACGCCAGGTCTAGTATATTTCTGCCAGCTGGCTGTTCTACCGTCTTTTTTCTTAGCACCTTTGGTCTTTTTGGCTTTTTTCTCTGCTGGTTTGGCTTTAGCAGTCGTTGTTTTTTTCGCTTTTGCTGCAGAAGCTGGAGCTTTTTTAGTTGCTGTCTTAGCAGGTGCTGAAGTAACAGACTCAACTGCAGCCGTTGCGTCTTCGCCAAATAGCGGAAGTACAGCGCGAACACCGTTCAGCTTTTCGCGAACTTCTTCTAACTGTGCAACTAATGCCTCTTCTTGGGATACCAAGTCAGAAGCAATCTCTTTGAGTTGAGGTAATACGGTCTGAGTCATAAGTGAAATCTTACAAATGAAATCCTTTCTTAGACAATAATATTAGCTTAATTGTTAATTCTCAACAACATTTTCAATTAATAACAATTGTATTTGTGGTACTCATTACCCTATCTTCTACTAATCGGCATACTGAGGAAGGATCTTAGACGCTCTGTCGTTTTTAATGTGAGGCTGTTTCTAATGCAGAGCTCATATACTGCTGACAGTCTCAGTATTTACAGACTGCTACAAAGGTCATAGATAAAGCACTGTATACACTGTTAAGGTCTACGTTGATTAAATCGTTTTCTTAGATTTTCAGCATCAAGAAGTGGTTCTTTCTGTTTTTTAGTGATTTCTGGGGACAGACTGTTGCTTGTTCTTTTCTTCTCGCCCTTACGAATAGGTTTTCCAGTATTGTGAGCCGTAGCTTTTTTATCGCTTGCTGTTTCAGTGTGTCGTTTCTTTATTTTTTTTGTAGTGTTTGGTTTGCTATGGGCAGGACTATTTGGTCCACTACGCATATTTTTTTGGTCGCTTGAGCGCATGCTTAGGCCAATTCGTTTGAGCTTTTCTTGAACTTCTAGCACTCTTACTTTCACAACTTGGCCAACCTGTACCACTTCTTTAGGATCTTTCACAAACTGATCGGCCATTTGAGAGATGTGCACAAGCCCATCTTGATGTACGCCAATGTCTACAAACGCACCGAAATTAGCGACATTAGTGATAACGCCTTCTAGCACCATACCCTCTGCCAAATCTTTGAGGTCATGAATACCTTCGGCAAATAGTGCATAGGTGAACTGCTCACGCGGGTCTCTGCCTGGCTTTTCGAGCTCGTTTAAGATGTCCTGGAGCGTAGGCTCGCCTACTGTTGGGGTAACGTATCTTTTTAAATCAATTTGTTTTATCTTTTCTTCTGCCTGAGATATTTCCACTAACGGGATTCCAGCATCTTTAGCCATGGTTTGAACGAGCCCATAGCTTTCTGGGTGCACTGCAGTATTGTCTAGCGGGTTTCTACCGTTGCGAATTCGTAAAAAGCCTGCCGACTGTTCGTATGCTTTGGGTCCTAGCTTACCTACTTTGAGCAGTGTCTTTCGGTCTTCAAATTGGCCTATTTCATTGCGAAAACTAACGATGTTATTTGCAATCGTTTTACTCACGCCCGAGACGTATTGCAGGAGCTCTACAGAGGCTGTGTTCAAATCCACACCAACATAGTTCACGCAGCTTTCCACTGTGTCGTCTAGTTTTTGCTTCAATCTCTTTTGGTCAACATCGTGCTGGTACTGGCCCACACCAATAGACTTAGGATCTAATTTGACGAGCTCAGCTAAAGGATCTTGCAGGCGACGGGCGATGCTGATAGCGCCACGAATTGTAATATCTAGCTCTGGAAATTCTGCGATCGCAACCGCGCTTGCTGAGTAAATAGATGCACCCGATTCGTTCACAATGACTGTGACGGGTTTTTGATCTCTAGATGCGAGTACCTCTGCAATAAAGTCATTCGTTTCTCGGCTTGCGGTACCATTGCCGATACCAATAAATTCAATCTTGTGGTCGTCAATCATTCGATTGAGTATTTTTATGGCATCGAGCCGACGCCCCTGACCCGAGTGAGGGTAAATCGCCTCATACTCTAAGAACTGACCTGTTTCGCTGATAGCCGCCACTTTACAGCCTGTGCGAAAGCCAGGATCAACGCCAAGGGTTGGCTGCATTCCAGCAGGTGCGGAAAGCAACAGGTTACGCAAATTCTCTGCAAAGGTTTGAATCGATTCTTCATCTGCCCAAGCTTTTTTCTCAGCAATGATCTCATTGGTCAAGGAAGTTTTCATTAGCCGATTAAATCCGTCTTTCACCAGCGCTGAGTAAAACTCTCTAAGTGTCGGGCCGGAGGCCTGTAGCTGACTAGCGAGCAGATACCTTAAGATTTCTGTATCATCAAAGCTCAGTGACAGCTTGAGGATGCCTTCTTTTTCTCCACGCAGGAGTGCCAGCAGGTTATGCGGTGCTATTTTGTTGACCGCATTTTGATAGCTGCGATACATCTCGTATTTTGTGCTGCCTTCAGGATAGCCAGCTTTTATTTTTGAGGTGAAAATACCTTTTTTAAGAAAAAATTGGCGAATGTAGGCTCTTAGAGTGGCCTGTTCTGCCATTGTTTCTGCCAAAATATCGGCTGCACCCTGGAGGGCTTCTGCTAGCGTACTGACGGTGTCATTGAGGTAGGGTTGTGCGATCGCATCTATGTCTGCAACTGATTTTTGTTGCGCATTTAGTCTGACAATTTCATTGGCTAAGGGTTCAAGTCCTTTTTCTTTCGCAATAGTTGCACGGGTACGGCGTTTTGGTTTGTAGGGTAAATAGAGATCTTCTAACTCTGTTTTGCTTCGGCATTGGTCAATTTTTGCCTGTAGCGCAGGTGTGAGTGCCTTTTGCTTTCTGATGACGTCTAGAATCGTCTTTTTGCGAGCAGATAAATCGCTTAAATAGGCATGTTTTTCAGCGATTTGCCGTAGCTGAATTTCATCTAACTCACCTGTCTTTTCTTTACGATAGCGAGCAATAAATGGTACAGTCCCTCCCTCCGAAAATAGAGCTAGAGCAGCTTCTACTCGACTTCTATTAATTGATAGGTCTTGAGCAATGAGCTGGGCGGCATCCATCATGGCAACTGATACACATATATACCAGGCCAATTTTATAACATTTATCCTAAAAAGCTTGACCAAAAAAGGGATAAAAGCAAAGCGTCAAACATTACCTTGCTTCTATCCCTAGATAGATAGTTGCTAAATTGTGAATGTGGCAGATGTGATCGAAGTCTCAGTAACTGATGCCCAATTGTCTTGTGCTAAACAGATCTATGCTTTAAGCGCTTGCTTCTTTTTAGTTTTAACAGCGAATAGCCCCAATCCAGCAAGGCCGAGCAAAGAAGCTGGTTCAGGAATATCCTGTGTCGTATCTACTTTTACAATACGAGCAAACAAGTTGGCAGAGTTGTTTCCATCTTCTTGAGAAACAAAGTCATTGACAATGCTGCTGGCAGCTACCTGCTGTGAGAAGCCAACAAGCTCTAATGTGTATTGGTCTCCTTCATACTCAAAGGCACTCTCTTGATCAACTGCCCAATCCCAGGTAATTCGGTCCGAGCATCCTTTCCCTGCATCTGTTGCGTATGCACAGGTCGTAGCATTGTTAAGCGTTTCATCAATATTGATATTAAAGTCGAAGGACTGCTTACCTAGCCCTGTATCACTAAAGTCAAGGTCTAAGCTTAGTGATGCATTCGTAGCATCAGTACCATTTGCCCAAATAGTTTGATTAAAGTGAGTGAGTTTACCAACACTGAAAACTTGACCACCCTCTAGCGCAAGGTTACTGACCCCGGCAATCCCTTGGCCACTTTTGATTTCGTCCGTTTGTGCTACTCTCCATCCATTGTCTACCCAGTGTGTTTTCGTTTCCGTTTTAGTCACCCACTTGTAGCTACCTTGGTCTTGCCATTTGCGCCGTCTTCTATTCCATTTCCATTTGGGAACCCATTCTACTTTCCGTGTTTCTACTTCGTAGGTTTCTTCTTCCCAGTTTTCTTGCCATGTCCAGCCGTTAACTGCGCTACCTACTCTTACTTGGCTTTCTCCATCTACATCGCGAAAGACGACATTGTTGGTAGCGTTGGCTGCTTCGCCACCTAGGCCCACAACGCTACCATTACTGAGCGTAACGTTATTCCAGGTTCCTTCAGTGTTCGCTAGGGAGAAAGCCTCAGCCGGATTCGCGGCAGCGCCAAGAGAAACAGCTATCAAGCCGGTTCCTATAAAAGCAGAAGATAAAAAATTAGATTTCATTGAGTAGTTTTTCGAGAATTGTTGACAAATGCGATTCACCTATTCAATCTATCTACTCGCATTAAAAACCTTCTTCGTCATATCTACTGATCTCCCGCTAAAGATACTGATAAGCACAAGTCAAATATTTAGCTCAGCGGCTACTTTTCTACCTAAATTTTGCGTGTAATTACTAAGAAAAGAGAGTGCCTTTTAATGATGATATGGCTGTCTCTAAAACCTCTTTAAGTATTCACTTGCAAAGCAATGTCGCTTAGATTTCCATGTTTTTTTGGTTGTTCATAGTAAGTATTTTTGATTTCTTTAACAGATTTATATTGCTATCTAGGGGATTACATCAGTATTTAATATTAGTTGATTCTGATATCTGCATTCTGTGAAAATACTGTAAAACTGACCTAGATTTTCTTTTAGACTGACAAATGCTCAGTAGTTTTACTGCATTGACTTTGAGGTGCTATGTGTTCTTACTGATAACAGCTTGTAGAGTTACTCTCTTTACCTCTAAAAGGCCGTGTAAATACTTGGAATTCGGAGTGGTTTTGAGGTCTTTGATGCGTTTGTGTACAGAGGTTTTTGTCTTCCTTAAATATTGCTCTCTAATTGTTTTTCTTTCGTCAATTTACAAGGCTGACCCTCCGCAAGCAAAGGACAAAACTGTTTTACTAGATGTAGCAAATATTACATCTGTCTACATCACTCGGAAATCTCATGAATATGCATAGCGTTATAGACAACAATAAGTGGTTTGCACTCGCCACAGGCATGGCCGTTACTACATTAGGAACAATAGCGCCTACAGCTAGTGCAGCAACCTACAACCTCGATTTTAATCAAGGCGCTGATGGTGGCAGTGTTTTGTACAATTCTAATGGCACGCTTCAGACTGATCAATGGGCTGACTGGGGGCTAACAAATATTAGCGGTACCAACGACCGTACTGACAAGGCTGCATTGTTCAATACATACGATACTGCTTACAACACTTCTCGAGGTCAAACAAATAATCTTCGCAAAGGATGGCTCAGAGATGATGACCTCCGTACCGGCAGTAACTGGGGTACAGCCGAGCTAGGTAATGTGCTGATTATTCAGGAGCAAGACAACGGAAATAAAAACATTTTCAACCAAACCGGTGCTTACACTGCTGATGATGAAGCCAAGGGAGGTGTTGTTGATTTTGACTTCGCTGAGGCCGTTGCTTTCAACAGTTTCTCTCTGCTAGATATTGACGATAATGGTGGCGGCATTATGGTTGAAGGTCAACAGGCAGACGGTAGTCTTTTCAGTGTTGATGTTGATGCACTTATGGCAATGCATCGCAACACTAATGGCTACGGTGATGATGACCACAACACTACTGCACAGGGCACTTCTGTTTCACTAAATGGTGTAACAATGACACAAGTTGGTAATAAGCAGGGAAATAACTCGCTGTTCCGGTTTGATGTTGACCAAGCTCACCTCACAAGCGTTCGCTTTAGCTATCCAGGAAGTGGCGCGATCGCAGGCATAGAGTGGAATACTGCTGAAGATGTTCCCCAGGAAATTCCAGAGCCTTCTGCAATGGTTGGTTTACTGATGCTAGGTTTTGCTGCTAAGCGGTTGAAGCGTGATAAGCATGATGCGATTGCTTAGTGTTGCTGTTGGCACTTATCTAAAATATGGATCTAAAATACGATGAGTGTTGAGCATTAGTGATTGCTTGGCACCGCCACAGCTACTGAAAGCCCCCTCTCCAGTTTTATTGGAGGGGGGCTTTTGCTCATAGAAGCTTCAGAGGCCGAAGCTTCTTAAGAATGATGGAACTAGCGGAAGTTTTCAGGGTTTAATGTGCGACTGGGTACTGCTGTGTTGCTTAGTGCACTCCCTGTGCCACCGTCTGCTGGGGCGAGAAATGGCTTTAGATTAATGCCATCGCTTGGTGAAGCTGCTGAAGGTGCGCCAGGCATTGGGAAGCCGTTGATGACATTGCTAATGTCTCCTAGGAGATCATTATCGTTGTTGCCGGTGAAGGTTGTGACGACCGTGGTATCTGTGCCGCCATCGGCCAAGGCTAGGTTCTCAAATACAAGGTCACGGGTAATGACAGGATTTTGACCGGGGGGAACTGTGAATACGATTTTACAGAGGCCCGGAAATTGTTCAGTTGTGGCACATACGGTGTCGTAGCCGTTTTCTGTACCTACTTGTAGCTCTGCTAAGCCTTCAGGACGGTAAGATTCTAGTCGCTCGCTGATGGTAAAGCAGCGTCTTTCGGCTGTCCATCCGCCACCCATTTCACCCGGTGTTGCCCAGGCATAGGCTGTTTCTGGTTGGTTCTCGGGTAAATACATTACGGTGTATTCGCCGTTGGAGAGTTGACACTCGAAACGAGTTTCTGTTGGAATCTGTGTGCCTTCGGCACCGGGCTCTACTTCTGGGAGTGGGTCGTTTGTTTGGGCGAAGCTTGGGAGTGCGATCGCGCCAAGTCCAGCTACGAGCGCGCTGCTTAATAGAAGTGCAGGTCTGAAGCGGGTGCTGAGTTTGCGATTAGTGTGAGCGGATATGGGTGAGTTTGGTGTGTCAACCATGGCTGGTGAAATCCTTCGTTGAAATACAAGTCGCTGAAAATAGTGAAATTGGCAGATACAGAGCCACCCGTACATACAACATTTTGGCAGTGTCTGGATGAACCCTTAGTTCAAGTCATAAGATTAGCGCGATACTCGTAACGCTGGGAATGTGTGTGGACAGTATGCATCAACTTTGCTAATTGGTTTAAGCTGTGTGATGATCTGCCTTGCTTTCAATGCTCCTCTTTCACTATGGTCACAACAGCTTCCTACGGTTCTTGGCGTTCTCCAATCACATCCGATTCAATTGTTTCTAGCTCTATTCGTTTGGGTGCGGTGCGCTTAGATGGCCCAGATATTTACTGGAGTGAATTGCGACCAACGGAAGGGGGAAGGCAGCTGGTCGTGCGCTACGGCCCGGAAGATGAGATTGGTAGTGTGACGGATTTAACGCCTGCGCCTTTCAATGTACGCACGCGGGTGCATGAATATGGCGGTGGTGCGTATTTGGTGCACAAGGGGGCTGTGTATTTTTCTAATTTTGCAGATCAGCGGCTGTATGTGCAGCGTGCGGGAAAAGAGCCTGAAGCACTGACACCAGAGGTGACGCCTGTTAGTGGTTTGCGATTTGCCGATGCGGTGGTGGATGAGGCGAATGAACGGTTGATTTGTGTGGTGGAGGATCATCGCCAGTCGGGAGAGGCGATTAATGCGATCGCAGCTGTTCCTTTAACGGGTGGAATGCCGAAAATATTAGTCAGCGGCAACGACTTTTATGCGTCTCCTCGGCTTAGTCCAGATGGCAGTGAGTTGGCCTGGATTACGTGGAATCATCCTCAGATGCCGTGGGATGGTACAGAGCTATGTCTCGCTAAGGTTACAGAAGATGGCAGCTTGAGCCGCCCTCAAAAGCTGGTAGGCAATATAAAGGAGTCGGTGTGCCAGCCTCGGTGGTCTCCTAGCGGGACGCTGCATTTTATCAGTGATGCCACTGGCTGGTGGAATTTGTATCGGTGGGAAGGTGAGCGGGGTGAACCTTTGTTTCCGATGGAGGCGGAGTTTTCTGGGCCGCAGTGGAGTTTTGGGCAGAGTAGCTATGGCTTTGAAGACAACACGACTATTTTGTGTGCCTATACCTATGAAGGTACGGTGCGGCTTGCTCGGTTGGATACGTTGGCGCGTTCTCTAGACGAAATTCCTACTTCCTACTGTGGAATTGGGAGTTTGCAGGTTGGGAAAGGGTTTGCTGCGTTTTTAGCGGCGAGTACCACTGCGCCGAGTGCGCTTGTGCGTCTGGACTTAACGACACTACAGACGACGATGCTGAGGCTGTCGAGTTCGACGACGATTGACCCTGGCTATATTTCTGAACCGGAAGTGATTTCGTTTCCGACGACGGGGGGCTTTAATGCCTATGGCATTTACTATCGGCCTAAAAACAAAGATTACGAAGCAGAAGTGATTGAACGTCCACCGCTGTTGGCAAAAACTCATGGAGGGCCCACTGCTTCGGCTTCTAGTGCTTTGAGCCCGTCGATTCAGTACTGGACGAGTCGTGGCTTTGCGGTGCTAGATGTGAATTATGGTGGCAGTACGGGGTATGGGCGAGCGTATCGCAATCGTTTGCAAAAGCAGTGGGGCATTGTGGATGTAGACGATGCCACGAATGGGGCGCTGTATTTAGTTGAGCAGGGTAAGGCAGATAAGGAACGCCTGGCGATTGATGGTGGTAGTGCGGGTGGGTATACGACGCTGGCAGCGTTGACTTTCCGGGATGTGTTTAAGGCAGGGGCGAGCTATTACGGTGTGAGCGATATGAGTAGCTTAGCGGCAGAGACACATAAGTTTGAGTCGCGCTATTTAGACAGCTTGGTGGGGCCATATCCTGAGAAAAAATCGGTGTATGAGGAGCGCTCTCCCATTAATGCGGTCGATCAACTGTCTTGTCCGATAATTTTTTTGCAGGGGGCAGAAGATAAAATTGTGCCGCCAAATCAAGCTGAGGTGATGGTTGAGGCTTTGAAGGCGAAGGTGATTCCGGTGGCTTATTTGTTGTTTGAGGGTGAGCAGCATGGTTTTCGTAAGGCAGAGAATATTAAGCGATCGCTAGATGCAGAAATTTCGTTTTATGCTCAGATTTTTGGGTTTGAGCTGGCAGACGATGTTGAACCCGTTGAGATTTTAGGAAAGATTGGGTAGTAGAGGTGAACAGTACGATGCCTGAAGATTCAGCGGATCAAGATTTGATGTTTGGAAATATCGCTGTAAGTGATATGCCAGAGTCTATGTGGCAAATGAAGCCGTGGTGGTGTCAGCCATGGTCGATTGTCCTTACGGGGATTTTCGTTCCAGCTTGTTCTTGGCTATTGTTGCATCGACTGTTGATTACACTGCCAGTTGCGGCTTTTATGGTGGGGTGGTGGCTGCTGTTTTTGGTGATTGTGCCAGCCCAGTATGCAGCAGCTGTGAAAGAGGCGAAGGCTAACCTGTAAAATTTGTAGGTTGTTTCACACGTATTCAAGCTTATGCCAGTCAAAGACAACGTTTTAGGATCGCTTCTCAAGCCTTGCTGCACTGACCCGATGACAGGTTTTTACCGAGATGGTAAGTGCCAAACGGGACCGGAAGATGCCGGCGTGCATGTTGTGTGCGCGCAGATGACGGAGGCGTTTTTAACCTATACAAAGGCGCAGGGAAATGATTTGAGTACGCCTAGGCCCGAGGCTAGTTTTCCTGGACTGAAGCCTGGAGATAAATGGTGTTTGTGTGCTGCTCGGTGGAAGGAGGCTTTGGATGATGGGGTGGCTCCGCCGGTTGTGCTGGAGTCAACTCATGTGGCTGCGCTGAAATATTTGAGCATACAAGATTTGAAAGATAACGCTGCTGAGTAGAGAGCTACTCGATGGGGGTAGGAATGCTATAG
>ERZ1740070.2457-NODE-2457-length-10659-cov-5.004527_pt1 | contig 10659 bp, 6 predicted proteins | sample MGYA00581734_ERZ1740070 | MGnify/ENA primary metagenome ERZ1740070 (study PRJEB43018, sample SAMN04849744) | marine metagenome | isolation source: floating plastic debris | place: Pacific Ocean | collected 2008-09-01 | study: EMG produced TPA metagenomics... | reverse complement strand
CACTGTACTCATGAAGTCCTAGAAAATATTGTAGATACGGGTTCTCTCGTATCTGGTCTATCGTCTCTCGGTCGCTAACTCCCAATTTCTCTTTGATAATCAATGCCCCCAACGCCATTCGAAATCCTTTCGCGGGTGCTCCCATATCTTCGCTAAACTGACTGGCATAGAGCGATTCAAACTCCTCCCATGGAATCATCTCGGCTAGGTTGACCCAACGATTTTTCTCCGATAACTTACCCCCAAACGGCAAATAAAAATCTTGGAATGATAGCTGGCCGGGTGATGATTGTCGGTACATTTCCCTGGTTAGGTGCAAGGGTTTCGAGCATTGTAGCTATTTCCCCGTGCACTTAAGCACGTCGCAATAGATTGAAACCCTTGTAAAGTCTGGGTGCCTGACTTTAACAGCAAACCCTACTTAAGGTTAAACTTCTGCAGCACATCGCTGATATTTAGCAGATACATTTGCCGACCATTGCCTTCATGAGGGGAGTCAATAACAACCTTTGCCCCATCGCGACTAATACGAGGATGTCCGTCGCAACGCCATTCACTTGTGAGATAAATATCTGGAACGTGAAAATGGCCTATATTAATCTTACTGCGAGTGGGAAAATGATACAAAAATATCTCTCTATCACCATTTTTGTCTACACCAACTGTATCTGTCACCAACCAGTCTTTGTTAGGAAGATAGGATTGATGTCCGTCATCTAGCCTCAAAATCGTCTTTCCCTTGCCAGAACCATCGTCTTTAAAGAGGCGATAAGCGCGTTTAGCGTGTATCAGAACATTTTCTGAATCTCGCCATTCAAAATGAGACGGCTTATTAGCTAAAAAGCGAATATCTGTTCCCTCTAAGTTGCTAGTATAGGCCATAGAGTTCATACTTCCTGCATGGCCTATACTAGTGTCTCGACCACGGGAGAAAAAGATGAATCGTTTTGCATCTGGACTCCACTGCAGGTGGTTAAAGTACAGCTTTAAGTTTTTATTACCATTCGGAAATCTCTTGGCTTCAATATCTGCTATTGATATAATTTTCTTGCGTTCACCGGACTCTAAATCGAGAAGATAGATAAAACTATCACTCGGTGCCAAAGATAATTTGTACGAATCAATGACACCTGCATATCCATACCCCTTTCTCATGTCCTGAATTCTTGCAAAATCCGTTCCTAGGGCAAACTTCCCATCTGGACTTATATGATAAATAGGATATGGAAGAGTACGAGTATCATGGGTTTTAAGATTTAGGATTCGTGAAACGAAATGATCACCCTCTCTATCATTCCAAATAACTTCTTGACTGAAGTTTGGGCGCCACTGAAGCATACAACCTTGCTGCCAAGACCAAGCTTTAGTCCGACCTATTTCAGTCCATGAGTTGTTATTTTCAAGATCTATAATTCCAATTTTTAATTCATCCTTCTCTGTTGGAGAACGATGTTCAAAGTCGACCTGCATTCCAAGCAAGAAGCGCCCAGTAGCATCAAATTGGTGTTTGTCATAATAACCGAACCAATGATGCCCAGGGCCAGAAGTAACTGGGGTAGCCGGAACGAAAAAATCTTCTTCTGCCCAAATAGTAGACGAGAAGGTTTCAAGCAGCTCACGTTGGCAACCTAAAATAACTCTTTTTGATAGATTTTTAATATTTTTCATGCCAGTACCTAATCAATAGATTATCCATTTAGAGACAGAATTAAGGCTTTATCCTCAATGAGATAATTTTCATCTATACATAAAAATTACGCGAAATACCTTTTCGTTTAGTCTTAGTGAACTCTAAATTTTATTTTTTAGGTTCATGATTGTTGGAATTTACAAGTTTGCCAATCTTAAACTCCTTCTTTGTAGTATTACTGTTATCCTGATTAGATAAAAACGTTTCCTCTGCAGGAGATTCAATATTAATAGCTATACCTAAAATTTCAATTCCTTGCTGATTTAACTGTTCGAGAGTTTTCATAGTTGATGAACGTCTGCTATAGCCAGGGCGAATCACATAGAGGACATTATTAATAACCTTATTCACTAATATAGATCTAGAATCTTTCAGCAAAGGTGGAGAAGAGACAATGACATAGTCATACGAGGAGCTGCTCATCTGGCACCTCAGGTACTTTTCAAATACTCCCTGAGCAATTGATGCGGCATCAAACTTTAGGTTGTGGGTAGTCTCAGATGCAAAGTATAGGTTTTTAGAAAGCCCGACAGGTTCTTGTAGACCTGTTCCGGTTCTAGTAGAATATAGCAGCTGGAGACTGTTGCACAGTTCCTCATTCATGTCGATTAATAATACTTTAAATCCTATAGAAGCAAGCGCATCAGCCAGCTTTACTGACACTAATTCACCTGATTCAAATGGTTCAGCATTTACTATAGATATACAGCTTCCAGGTGGTTGAGATGAGTATAGTGATGTTGCCAACCATGTAAAGTCGGGCTGAGGATGATCAAATATAACTTCATTCTCAGGGCAGCTGACTTTTGTAATTAACGGGAACTGAAAGTCTTTCAAGTCCTTACTTAAAAGCAGAGGATTACGTCGTTCTAGTAGCCAAATGATCGAGACATTAGCAAATAGGATGGCAAGCATACCATTTATAATTGTCAAAGCCAAGCTCGGCTTAATAGGAACTGGATTAATATTTGGCGGATCTAAAACTTGAATATTGGGGTATGAATTAAATGAATCTATATTGGCTTGCTCAGTTTGGGCAGCTAAGCCCTTGAAGATACCATCAGCAACCTCATAATTTCTTTCAAGCTCAAGTAACTTGCTCCTGGCTTCAGGTATCTTGCGTATATCTGTCTCGATCTCACGTATTTCTTGGAAAAGCTGCTCGGCTTGCCTTTGTTTGGCAGCTGCATTACTTTCTCCTAGCAGCATTTCTTGAATAAATTGTTCTTGCCCTTCTATACCAGTCGCAAATAAGTTTTTGGAAAATACCGAACTGTCACCAGATTCTTGAACATACGTCCTGATTTGACTTTCAAGACTTCTCTTAAGATCCTCTAATTGGCTTACTTCTGGATGTAAAGCAGTATATCTAGACAAGGCTTGATCAAGTCTGATGGAAGTCTCAACAAGCTGAGCGCGAACCTGTAAGTATCCCTGATTTTGATCGAGGCTAAGAGCCGTGATGGCAGCTTGAGGGGTAAGACCAAGACGATTCGATAACACCTCAACCTTATTTCTAAGGGCAGTCGCTTCTGAACCTACTGAGATGAATTCATTACGGACTGACTCTAGTAGTGAAATTTGAGCTTGTAACTGAGCTTCAGGGTCAATCAACCCAGTTTCTCGTTGAAAACTTTCAAGAAGCTGCTGGGATTTCCTTAACTCATCCTGTGCCTCTGAAAGCTTGTCTTGATTGAAATTGCTTACTGCTGCACTATTATTTTCTCTCAACTTATTAAGCCGATCTTGATAAGTTGAAATTACAATTTCTAATCTTTCTTGCGCAATTTCTGGAGTAGACGCCTCTACTAAAATATCAATTACAGGTGCTTGTTCTGCGGTGGTTACTTTAAATAGGTTTCTGTATTCTGATATTTTCTCAAACTCTTCACTCTCAGGATCAACTAACATTGCTTTCCTCATCACAATGTCACTCAGAAAAATCATTGTTTGAAGTCTAAGGGGATTAATCTGAGTTGAGAATTTAGGCGAAACATTCTCAAGTGAACCAAGCGGTCCTAAATCTGCCGTTAAGTTAGTATTGACATCTGCCAAGGATAGCTTTGCGTCAGCAGTCCAAGTTTCAGAATAAGTGGCTTTTCTAAATGCTAGGATGGCAGAAACTATCGCCATATTGGCGATAGCTAATATGAATAGGTGTCTTTTGATAGCCGCAACAAAGTTCGTCATATATAAGAAAGTATTTTCAGAAGTATATTTTCCGCTTTTATCTTGCTCCGCCTATAACTAGTGCTTGCTAGGCATAAATCTCTCATATATAGAATTAGAGATTTTCAAATGAACTGCTAGTAATAATCTCTGCTTCTATTCCCTAAGCACTCTTCAGAAAATACTCTTATACTTACCCTGAGTCAGGAAAAAATCAGAAAGTTCTTGCCGGAATGTAGCCAGTTCGATAATTAGAATATATAAGACGACATTGCAACGGCTGCTTTCACTCTAAAGCTATTGCAATTGAATAATTTCAGGGTCATTAATATCAATAGTTAGGACACTTTTTCGGGCAAACGCTGAAACCCTTGATTCTTCATTGACTCAGATATTGTAAAAGAGGGCTGAAACCCTCATTCTGACGCTGCTTATCAAAAATTGTCCGGAGTATTGTAATATAAGAATTAAGCTATCAACCCAAAACAATAAGCCTTCGTTTTTATCACCACATAGGTGAGAAAGATATAGCCCAGTTACGATAACTTGCTTGATCAGCCTCTACAAGAACTGAGCTAACCCATATGAAGAAAAACCATAAGTATATGGCCATCCAAGTTAGCGGTGTAGCTTGTAAAAGTGCGCACAGTAATAAAAAACCCGAAAATGCCGTTTGGCAGTTTTCATGTTGTGCGACTGCATATCTAAATAAAGTAGCTAAAGTAGAAATCAAGGCTAGACAGAAAACTGAAAAACCAACAACCCCGTGTAGATATAGAACGGCTGCATATGAAGAAAAAGAAGTCAGCTGAAGATACACGTCTTCATATAGCCAAACTTTTCCGCGTATTATACCCCAACCCAGCCAAAATTTATCTTGCCATGCTTCAATAGTCGCTTGAACAACAATATCTCTTGTGCTCGAAGAGTCAGCTCTAGCACTATTGAATATTTTCGCTGGCAATTCTATCAGTTGAAAAACTGTAATTGATACTGAACTACAGAACAAGAATATTAAGAAATTAAATTGCGCTGTTATTTGTCTGGCACGACTTGAACGAAAAAGAGAAACTAAAATAATAGACATGATAAATCCTACCCATGCCGAACGGCTAAAGCTGATAATAAGTGATGAAATTGAACCGGTAAGACCAATCTTTTTTAATAGGGGGTCTGTTTCATTAAGATTAATCAGTGATGTTAGTAATGCAAAAGCCCCAAGAATTGGGGGATCCGCAGTATGCAGGAGAGATCTTGGCAAAGGAATCCCAAAAAAAACAGAGACTTTAGCTGATCTCTCTAGTATACTGTTGGAGTCATCTCCTCCAGTGATAAGCTTTGAAAGGGTTGTCTTGAACACAGCATCATCTAATCCAACACCAAGCATTATAAGCTGGATTACTAATACCGCAAGGAAGACTATTGACATCCAGATAACAGCACGTGTGATAACTTGGCTTCTTACACGCGTCAAGAATGGGGTTGCAATGCAGCAAAATATCATAAAGTATCCCTTGTAAAGGGTTACAAAGCTAGCTGCCACAATTTTTGTACTTGCTTGAACATCATCTAGTCCCAATATAATTGTGATTAGCGCAACTACAAGCATTGCTAACCACGCCAGTACAAAAACTGGAAAAGATTTATCTAAAACTTCTTCAAAATTCAGGTTGATGGTCACTAAAAGAGCAGAAATACTCGGATAAAATAGTGGTTGTATACCTAAGAGCCACCAGAAAGGTGTCAGGACTATTGTCCAAAAGATTATTTTTTCAGTTAAAGAGATACCAGAAATCTCAAGAGGAATGCTTAGGCTAATTCTGCGCATAATTTCTTTATAGATAATGCTTATACGTATCAAATCCACCCTTTAGTAAACTTTTCTAAATGGGGTAAATCAGCAGTAATTATCTAATAAACAGCTCTATCTTAAAATTTGATATAATCATTATATTGTATCGGTTTCCTTTTTAATCAACTCCAGAAAAACAATCTGGGGAGTTTTATTGGCACTGAACTGCGAAGAAAATATATGCACTCAAACTTGATTCTAAAAGGGTTTTACCCAGAACCTGAGGGAGGATTAAAATTCTTAATGAATAAGGTTATGAGATTTTAGATTAACTGAATTAGCTTGAAGGCTTAACCGAGAATTTTTCTGATTAGAGGCAGGCTGAGCATTTGGGAGTACACAGCAGCGAGTGTCATAAGAGATCGAAAGTCTTTAAAAAAGATAGAAGCATCATTTTTCAATGATAGCTGAATAAATTCTCTAGCCTCAATGGCCTTATTAGAAGACAAACAAATTCGAGCTAAATATCTGTAAAGATATGCATATGCTGTAGGCATAATTTTTTCTAGCAAGTCTGGAGATTTTTCATATGCTTTTCCAAGCACCCTTTCTCTAGACTCGCGCATCCTATCAGTATTAAAGGATAGGCTGGTTGGCCTAACTCGGTAGTAGCATAAAATCTCTGGTACTCGGTGAAATGACCACCTGCGTGTTGCCGCTACTCTAAGCCAGAAATCAACATCCTCAGAGCTTCTAAGCGTCTCATCAAATTCGCCAACTTCTTCAGATATACAGCGTCTAAAAACTGCATTAGACCCATGCCCTACAAAATTTTTGCACATAAGGGCATATAGAGGATCGCGATAAATCGGCTTACCACTCATAGTCATGGGTGTTAGACGACCATCATCGCGTACTGCCTTTGAGGCACTATATACAACACCTACGCTAGGATTATCTGTTAACGTCTTAACATGAGTTTCAATCTTTTTTGGATGATATATGTCATCTGAATCTAATAGAGCAATATAGTCAGAGTCAGAATTTTCAATGCCATAGTTTCTAGCTGATGATAACCCACCATTACTTTTTCTAACTACCTTAAATCTTGAGTTCAGTGCGCAAAAATCAGCCGCTATATCATATGTATTATCTGTAGATCCATCATCCACAATCACGGCTTCAAAATCTTCAAAAGTTTGATTTTTTACAGATTCAAGTGCGGCCAGCAAGTAATTAGAGACGTTATATGCAGGAATAATTACACTTACACTAGGTTTCATTTTTAAGGATCACAATAGACTACTATGAAAAATAATATTTAAATATGTTTACTAGCAATGGAAAGAATACGCTTAGCGCGTCCATCCCATGTAAACTCTTTAACATCTTCAAAAGCTTTTTCTGCCAATAAATTACCAGCTGATTTGTCCGTAACTATATAGTGAATAGCATTTTCAAATGAATCTACATCATCAGGTGTTGCAAGTAATCCATTACATCCATTGGTAATAATCTCTCTGATATTTGGCAGATTAGAAGCAACAATAGGTCTCTTAGAAGCCATATATTCAAAGAGCTTTAAGGGGGAAGTTCCTTGTGATTCTTCCCATTTTGTACTAGTTGGAAGTATTAGAATATCTGAAGCAAGCTGATATTCAGGCAATTGGCTTTGATTTACATAGCCAGTCAGCAAAACATTTGTTAGGTTCTGTGAGTTACATATTTGCTGTACGCGATTGACATCTTCTTCCCAGCCTCCTACCAAAAGAAATAAAATATCTTTCATCCGAGATGCCAGCTTAATGACGGTTGGGATTCCTTTATAGTCATGTAGTTGCCCCGTATAAGCAACAATCGTTTTATCTTTTGGAAGGTCTAACTTACTTCTCACTATCTCTTTAGAGGCAAAATTATTAAGCCTATCAGAGTCTACCGCGCTGGGTTCAATGACAAGCTTTTCTGGCGGCAGCCCTTTTGAAATAGCCAAATCACCCGAAATATTTGAAAGCGTGACAAATGCCAGAAGATTAGGATGACCGAGTACCCATTCTTTGTAATGCTTGGTTTGATCTACTGAGTGATATTCCCAAACTACTGGCATTCCGAGGGCTAGTAGAGACTTGGCTATAATTGGAGTTCTTGTATAGACAAAATCAGGTGACTGACTTCTGGCATATAGCGCCGATAGCAGTATGTATGGTAAACCTCCATAATAATTTTCAGGAAATGTGGTTGGGTTCCTAAGATGTGTTGGAATTTGAGTGATTCTCACCCCTTCTGACAATCCATACCACTCACTAATATTATTTTTTTTACTTAGAGAGCGAGAACTAAAAACACCTCCAGATGTCACCAGAGTGTGATCTTTTATAACTCTTGAGAAGGCCTCAGCCATCTTCATGATTTGTACGGAATGTGTAGCTTTAGAGGGTATATCACCAGCAGAAATTTGGATAACCGAGTTAATGTTCACGAAAGCTAAATCTCCTCTCTAAATAATAAAAATGATTTGTTTTTCAATCCTTATTTAAAGACCTTTTTCTTAAAGCCGACAGCTACACGCGCGCTGATTTTGTAGTATTGACAGAAATAATTAGGAGAAAGAAATCGAATAGCCAAAACATATATGAATATAAAAAATATCTGTTTTACGACTATTGGGAGCAGCATGGAAACTCCTACGGCCAGAGCGGCAACCACAATTGGTTTTACCATCGGTAAAACCAGCTCTTTAATTGGCCAGCTGAAAACTTGACAGGATAGTAACCACCAATAGATAGTCGTACCTATTCCTAGAGTAATGAACCCTGCGATAGCTACACCTAACGTGCCACCATATTTAGCACCTAAGATAAATCCAATAACGACAAATGGCACGGACCGAAGGGATACCCTAGCGTTAATCCATGGCGCGCCCTGGGCAGAATTTATAGTCTTTAGTACAAGGTTTAATACCCTGGTATAGCTGATGACTAGTAGCCAAGGAACTAGCACTGCTGCCGATGACCACTGCTCACCAAATACCAGAGCAATCGTTGACTCATCTATTGAAAGCATCAGTAGCGCATATACTGGTGTCAGTAAGTAGGCTAAGTCTTTAATAACTGAAGACAGAGCCTTACGCCGCTCATGATCGCCAGAAAGCTTTGAAAAGGTCGGTAGTCCTAGACGTTCTACAACTGGCATAACAACTTTCGAGAGAGAGGTTGTTAATTGATAAGACAAGTTATAGTAGCCTAGACTAACTACTCCGAGCATTTTGCTGACGATTGCATTATCTAAATTATTGACGAAATAAGAGCCTAGACTGGAGCCAATTGTACCTGATGAAAAGGTGATAATTTCTTTTGATACTTCTTTAAATATTCTCAATCTTAAAAGTATTTTACTCTGGTACATAACCATGCAAATACTTACTATCCAAAATGCTATGTCGCCTAATGCAAAGGACCAGTAACCGAGATTATAAAAGGCACTAGCAACAGTTACTACGAGCCGAAAAAATGTAGCTGTTAGAGCAATAACTGCAACATTACGGTAGCGAGATTGCCGCATTAAAATACTTTCATATGTATAAAATATTCCGGCTAGCAATAAATTAAAAGCATAGACACATAGCAACCACCGCAGATTAGGCTCGTTAAAAAATGATGATATTAGAGGGGAGAAAACTGAAAGTATAAGACTAAAAAATCCACCGACTATGAGAGTTATAGTGAAGGATGTATCAAGGTATCTTCTATCTTCAATGCCCTTATAAAGAATAAAAGTTCCACTTGAAAATTGCGTAAATAGAATACTGAAAGACCAAAATATATATGCTGTAGCGATTATTCCATAATCAGAAGGATCAAGCAGTCTGGCAAGAAATAGCTGACTAATAATTGCACCAAACTGGCGTGAGAAATTTCCTATGGTAATCCATACGCTGCTCTTAAGAGCCGAGTTACTCCCCAAAGTCTTAACCTCATTTTTATATAGGATCTCAATAGCTTGAGCATTATATTATTCAAGCTATTAAGTAGATGGCCATAAGTAAACGTAGCTCTGAATCGCTAAGCTACTTATCTGGCAGGATTCGACATGTTGAATAGTTTTAGTTTTGGCCACCTACTTAAATACTGAATGTCCGCTAATCTCTCAGATAAATACGTATCAGTCTTTAATTTTCATAGGTTCAGTGTAAGACTTGCATAAAAGAACGTTCAGCAAAAATGCTGGGTTGCCTAGCAAATATCTACTAGATAGTCTTTTGGGTTCTCTACTCAGTCTGTACAACCACTCTAGGCCAACGTTAGTCATCCAATCAGGAGCGTTGGGCACCTTGCCAGCCAATCTATCAATTACTGCGCCACAAGGTAATACAACATTAGCTTCAATCTTATCTCGGTGCTGATGTATCCAATGCTCTTGAATTGGCATTCCCATACCTACAATCAATACATTAGGCCTCATCTTACTAATCTTTTCTAAGACATCAGCATTTTCCTCAGAATTCTCCTTGTCAAAATATCCATGGTAGCCTTGAATTTGAATTCCTGGATATTTCTGTTTAACATTATTGATTGCTTTTTCTAAAACACTAGGCTTAGAACCTAGAAAAAAGAAAGACAAATTATTATCCCGTGATTCTTCTAGAAGCCTAGGCACCAGGTTAGTTCCAGAGGCCTTGTATTCAGTTGATATATCTAGCCCTAGATAATTTACAGTCTTCAATATCCCCATACCGTCACAGCGGACAAAATTAGCTTTGTTCAAGTAATCATAAAACCAAGGCACCTGCATTGACATATTAAAACTGTGGATGTTGCATGAAGCAATAAACAATTTACTGTTATTTTTGCAGGCATATATCATAACCTGAATCAAATTTTTTATTGAAATAAAGTCAATTGGACGATTCATTAGGCGCACAGAAATACAGTTTTGTACTCCTGCTGAATCAGATTTTAAAGAGTGATTACTCACTCCGCCTTTTGAATTACTTGAAGAGCTGAATTCCATT
>ERZ1740070.2455-NODE-2455-length-10670-cov-3.795195_pt1 | contig 10670 bp, 9 predicted proteins | sample MGYA00581734_ERZ1740070 | MGnify/ENA primary metagenome ERZ1740070 (study PRJEB43018, sample SAMN04849744) | marine metagenome | isolation source: floating plastic debris | place: Pacific Ocean | collected 2008-09-01 | study: EMG produced TPA metagenomics... | reverse complement strand
CGGCCATTCCACTATTCGCATGCAGTGCCAATGCACGGTCAATGGCATCGATAACACGGCCGGCAACACCTTTGTCACCGCAGGCAATGTCGACGGCGACGTCAACGTGAACGGCGGCCTGGTCAACCAGTCCGGCGGCACGCTGGAGAACGACGTGACCGTGGCGGGCGGTACGCTGACCACCACGGGCGGCACGATCCAGGGCAACCTGACCCAGACAAGCGGTATTACAAATCTCGGCAACACCGTGCAGGGCGACGCCACCAATGACGGCGGCACCTTCAACCTGAACGCCTCCGGCGTGGTGCAGGGGACGTTCAACAACAACAACGCCTTCACCTTCTCGGCCGGGACGCTGAACGATGTGAACAACACATCCACCTTTACCGGGTCCGGCACCAACACCGTGAGCGGCACGTTCCTCAACGATGGCGGCACGGTCGAGCTGAACTTTGGCGCAAACCTGACCACCGGCGCGCTGACCAACCAGAACGGCGGCGCGATCGACATCGGCACCGGCGAGACGCTGAACGCCGTGGTCGACAACACCGGCGCGGGCACCACGACAACCGTCGCGGGCACGCTGGTCGGCGACCTGACCAACCAGTCGGACGCGCAACTGGTCATGTCCACGGGCGGCAACCTCAACGGCACGGTCACCAACACGTCCGACTTCGACTTCAACGGCGGCACGGTCGCGGCGGTCGACAACAACACCGGCGGCGACCTCGACGTGACCGGCATGGCCACCGTGACCGGCACCTTCACCAACGCCGGCGCGCTGGACCTTGCCAACGGCAGCAACCTGACCGTTGGCGCGGGCGGCAGCGGCACCCTCGTGAACGAGACGGGCGGCGTCCTGACACCAGGCGCGGGCGCAAGCACGGTGACCGGCAGCCTCGACCTGAACGCAGGCAGCACGCTGGACATGTCCGAAGCACCGGGCAGCTATACCGACACGACGCTGAACGTCTCCGGTGATGCGACGCTGAATGGTGACGTCCAGCTGGATGTGGTCCTCGACACCGGGTCCACACTGGGTGACACGATCGACGTGGGCGGCAATATCAGCGGCACCGTCGATCTGACCTTCAATGTCTCGGGCACCCCGGACGAGATCGGCGTGATCGACCTGATCACCTATGGCGGCACACGCGCGCTGTCCTTCGGAACGATCTCGAACCTGCCGCTGTTCGGCGCATTCGAGTACTTCGTGCAGGACGACGGGGTCGGTACGGTATCGCTGCAAAGCCAGGTCAACGGCGGCATCGGTAACCTTGCTGCCGGTATCGGCCTGACACAGGCTGTTGTCGGCTCCATCATCAACCGACCCACCAGCCCCTATGTCACCGACTATGTCGGCTTCTCCGGAGAAAGCCGGGCACGGACCAAGCGTCAGGCGGACACGTCGGCACCTTGCGGTCCCGGCGCATGGGCGCGGGCATCAGGCGGTAGCGCGGATGTCGAAGGGTCGTTCGTGGTGGGCGCCGGCGACGCCGTCGGATCATCGCAGGACCTGAACTACTACGGCATTCAGGCCGGTGGCGACATCGCCTGCTTTGACGACCGGTTCAACGGCTTCGACATGGCGTTCGGGATCATCGCCGGGTACAACACCGGCGATACGACCAGCTCCTCGGTCATCGCGAATTCCGACATCCTCGACACCACGCTCGAGACGGATTTCTCGCAGGCCTATGCCGGTATCTACGCCACCGCATCACGCGGGTCGTTCTTTGCCGATCTGCAACTGCGCTACGAAAACATCGACTACGAAGCGGACGTGACAGCGGACAACCCGATCAACGGGACACTGGACGATATCACCGACTTCTCGACAGACGGGTACACCGTGTCGGGCGCGGTCGGCTATTCCTGGCAGATCCCGTCGGTGGACGGTCTGGCCTTTGTCGGGACGGCAGGCTTCTCCTACTCCGATTTCGAGACGGATGCCGTCACGATCACGGGGACGGACGCAGGCGGCGGCGCAACCACCAGTGTGCTGGAACTGGCGGACTCGACCATCGAACTCGGCTTTGTCTCGGGCACCCTGTCCAAGTCGCGGGTGCTGCCGGATGAGATCAGCGCGATCAACTACTTCGGCACCGTCACCTACTACAACGACTTTGCCAGCGAACCCACCGCGATCCTGGAGGAAGCGGGCACAACCGCGAACCTGCAACTGTCGAACCTCGGCTCCTATGGCGAGATCAGCGTGGGTGTGAACTACATCCGCCTGCTGAACACCGGCAGCGACGGCAAGGCGCGCCAGCTGTCTGCAGCGGCCCGTGTCGACTACCGCTCGGGCAGCAACGTGGACAGCTACGGCATCACCGGGCAGGTCCGTATCCAGTTCTGACCCAAGGCCATCAGCACAACAGCAAAGGGGTCCCGAACCGGGGCCCCTTTTTCGTTCCGGGTGCGCGTGTGGTCTCGGGCCAGCATCTTGTCCGCGCCACAAAACCCTCAACCGCGCCACATCTCCGCCCGGAACGTGCAGACGGCCACCACCATCGCCGGACTCGACACCCAAAACCGCATTGCAACGAGAACGTCACGTGTCTGTCACGCGCCCGTTTCATTCCCCCTGAAACATCCGAATGAATTTCAACACGGGGGAATCACCATGAAATTTCGTTCGATCCTCGCCAGCGCTGCGCTGGCGATCACAACGGCCGTTGCCGCACAGGCGGATGACTGGAAAATCGCCGTCACCGACGTCGAAGGCATGGAGCGCCTGCAGCTCGAGTGGGGCCCGTTCAAGGAAGCACTTGAGGCCGCAACCGGCGACAGCTTCGAATTCTTCGCCGTGAACTCGCGCACCGCCGCTGCCGAAGCGCTGCGGGGCGAGACAGTGGATTTCGTTGTCTCCGGTCCGGCGGAATACGTGGTGATCAACAAGCTGACCAATGCCACACCCATCGTCGGCCTTGGCCGCCCCGACTACCACTGCGCCATCGTCGTGCGCGCCGACAGCGGCATCAACACCGTGGCCGACCTCAAGGGCAAGACGGTTGCGTTTGGCGATATCGGGTCCACCTCCAACATGCTCTGTCCGATGCAGGTTCTGGCCGATTACGGCCTCGCCCCCGTCAACGACATCGAGAAAACGCACACCAGCCGCAACATCGCCCATGAGGCGCTCAAGGCCGGGGACGTCGACGCGCTCGGCTCCAATGCCGGGTCCTGGCTGAACGTGCGCAACAGCGAAACCGATCTGCCCTACGGGTTCTTCAAGATGATCGCGCGCTCGGGCGATTTGCCCAATGACATGATCATGGTGGGCGCGCATGTACCGGCCGAGGCCGCCAGCAAGGTGCAAAAGGCGATCATCGACAACAAGGACAGCATTATCGCGGGCATCACCGCCCACGAAGAGAACGACAAATATGTCGGCATGGACCTCGTCGAGATCGAAGACAGCGCCTACGACTACGTACGGTCCATGTATTCCAACGCCGGCTACCCCCAGTTCGACACCTTCATCGGTGACTGATCTGCTGACCACACCGCTGGCGCGCGACGTGCCGGCACAGACCGGGGCGGCGCTTTCTGCCCCGGTGCTTCCCGTTGACCTTCGCGTCACGGACCTGTCCAAGCATTTTGGCGATACCCCCATTTTTCAGGACGTGTCCTTTGGCCTGTCGCGCGGCGAGGCCGTGGCCATCGTCGGCGCGAACGGGACGGGCAAATCCACGCTGCTGCGCTGCATTCTGGGCCTGATCCCGGCGGATCACGGGCAGATCGACGTTCTGGGCACGGATGTGGGCCGCGCCCGGAACGCCCAGTTGCGGGCGATGCGCGCGCAGATCGGGCTGGTCTCGCAAAAGCACAACCTCGTGCCCCGCCTGTCGGTCCTGTCGAACGTGGTGCAGGGGCTGCTGGGCCGCCGTCCCGGCATCCGCCACTGGAGCCAGACACTGGCGCCCGCCCCCTCGCGGGAGGCTGCGATGACCGCGCTGGAAAAGGTCGGGCTTGCCCATCTGGCCAGCCGCAGGGCCGACCGGCTGTCGGGCGGGCAGTCACAGCGGGTGGCGATTGCGCGCGCGCTGGTGGGCCAGCCCAAAATCCTGATCGCGGACGAACCGACCGCCTCTCTCGATCCGGCGGCGGGCGAGGACGTGATGGACCTGTTCTTCAGGCTGGCCCTGCAAGAAGGGGTGACAGTCGTCTTTATCTCGCACAACATCGAACACGCGCTGCGCTACGGTGATCGTGTGCTGGGCCTCGCCGATGGCCGGATGAAACTGGACGCGCGCGCGCATAACCTCAGCGCCGATGCGCTCAGGGGGCTCTATGACTGACATCGCCCCGCCCGCGCGCTATGACCGCCCCTCGGCGCTGGCATTCCTTGGCTATGCAGCGGCCATCGTGATCATCCTGTGGTCCTTTGCCGGGGCCGGGTTTTCCATCGACAAGGTGATCTCGTCGCCGCCGCGCTTCGCGGATTTCCTGCAACGCGCGCTGCCGCCAAACCTCGAACCGCAGGTGCTGGCGCGCCTCGGCTGGAAGATGCTGGAGACCTTGCAGATCGCGCTGGCGGGGGCCGTGATCGGAGTCATCCTGTCGGTCCCGGTTGCGCTGCTGGCGGCGCGGGGTCTGATCGTGGGGCCATGGATCAACCAGACGGTGCGTACTATCCTGGGCTTTATCCGGGCGGTGCCCGACATCGCGTGGGCGCTGGTCTTTGTCGTCGCCGTCGGTCTCGGCCCGTTCGCGGGCATGCTGGCCATCGCCATCGACACCATCGGGTTCTGCGGCCGCTTTTTCGCCGACGACATGGAGGCCGCCGACAAGGGCCCCGCCGAAAGCCTGTCGGCCACGGGCGCGCGCCGGATCGACGTCGTCGCCTGCGCCACGGTGCCGGCGGCCATGCCCGCCTTCATCTCGACGGCGCTCTTTGCGCTGGAAAAAGCCGTGCGCTCGTCCACCATCCTGGGCCTTGTCGGCGCGGGTGGCATCGGGATCGAACTCAAGGTCGGCTTTGACCTGTTCGACTATCCCACGGCGATGACCGTCATCCTGATGATCGCCGTGGTCGTCATCGCCATCGAACAACTCTCGGGCTGGGCCCGCACCAGGATCATCGGAGAACAACGTTGAACGCAAGACCAAAGACCGACACCGCAGACCAGCACTGGAACGCCCATTGGGCCGGTGACGTGGCCGAGAAATGGCTGACCCCCGAACAGGACGTGCACCGCTGGGCCACGACACTGCAACCGGGCGCACGCGTGCTCGATCTCGGCGCGGGCGTGGGGCGGCACGCCCTGGCGCTGGCGCAGTCCGGATTTGACGTCACGGCGTTCGACGCGGCCCCCGACGGGCTGGCCGCCATTACGGCACAGAACCCGGACATAGATACGATGCAGGGCCGTATGGACGCGCTGCCCTTTGCCGACGCATCCTTTGACCATATCGTCAGCTGGAACGTGATCTATCACGGGGATGAAACCGTGCTGCTGAACACGATCGGACACATGCGGCGCGTGCTGAAACCCGGCGGCACCGTGCTGCTGACGATGCTGTCCAAGCGCCGCCTGCAGATCGACCGCGCACAGCTGAACGGCCCGCAGGAAATCGCGCGCAACACATGGGTGTTCGACGAGGACAGCTCCGACAAGCGGCACCCGCACTACTATTGCAGCGCGGTCGAGATGCTGGCGCTGTTCCAGGGGTTCGAAGTGCTGTGGATGGAAGACCGCGAACATGAGAAACCCGGCTCATGGCACTGGCACCTCATCCTGGAACGTCAGGCGTGATGCAGACCTTTGTGGGGGCGGAGGTCTATCTGCCCGGTGAAACTGCCGAGACCACCGTGACCATTGACGGCGGCACAATCGTCGAGATCGGCGGCACCGTGCAAGGCGCGGAGGTCGACGCGCGCGGCAAGGTTCTGGCCCCGGCGCTCATCGACGTGCATGGCGACGCGTTCGAGCGGCAGGTCATGCCGCGCCCCGGCGTGTTCTTTCCGATGGAAACGGCGGTGCTCGAGACTGACCGGCAGCTGGCAGCCAACGGCATCGCAACGACCTATCATTCGATCACGCTCGGTTACGAGCCGGGCCTGCGCAGCGTCGAACGGGGGCGCGCGATGATGCAGGCGATCCGCGATCTCACCCCACGCCTGACGGTCGAAAACCGGGTGCAGCTGCGCTGGGAAACCTTCGCCTTCGAGGCGCTCGACACGCTGGACTGGGCGATGAATGCCCCCTTGCGCCCGTCGCTGGCGTTCAACGATCACCTGTCCATGGCGATGCGCAGCAAGTGCACGGCCATTCAGGAGCGCGCGTTCGAACACAGCCCCGCATTCGCCGTCATGGACACTGACGACGCCGACCTGTTCGCGCAGCGCTACAGAAAGCATACCGAACGCTCGGGCCTCGACTACCACGATCACAAGGCGCTGGTGCATCGGGTCTGGGACAGGCGTGCGCAGGTGGTCGAGACGATGCAGGACGTCGCCGCCCGGGCGCGCGCCAAGGGCATCCCGATGCTCAGCCATGACGACACCCAGACCGAAACGCGGGCGTTCTACCACGACCTCGGCGCCACCACGTCCGAGTTCCCGATGTCCATGGGCCCGGTCGAGGCGGCGCGCGCGCAGGGTGACATGATCGTCTTTGGCGCGCCCAACGCGGTGCGCGGCGGCAGCCATATCGGCTCGCTCGGGGCGGCGGATATGGTCGAGGCCGGGTTTTGCGACATGCTCGCCTCCGACTACTACTACCCCGCGATGCTGGCCGCCATCGACCGGCTGGACCGCGAAAAACGCGCGGACCGCACGGCGCTGTGGTCGCTGATCTCTTCGGGTCCGGCAAGCGCCATGGGGCTGACCGACCGCGGCGAGATCAGGACAGGCAAACGCGCCGATCTGGTTCTCGTCGACTGGCCCAAGGGGCACACACCGGCCATCCAGGGCACCTGGGTCGCGGGCCGCTGCGCCTACCGCGCCCAACCCAACCAATGACCCCGCCACGCGGCCCGGACCCCAAGGAACCCCACCCCATGACCCCGCTCAAGATCGGCGCCTGCCTCGCCCCGCACGACATCACAGACCATCGCGACTGGCTCTTTGATGCCGACCGCGATCTGGAACTGCAGGGCTTCAGCAGCCACGAAGACCTGATAACCGCGTTCGAGGACCGGATCGCCGCCGCCAATGCAGCGCTTGACGGGTTCCGGGGCCGCCGCGGCATCCACGGCCCCTACGAAGGGCTCGACATGGACAACAAGGACCCCGAACTGCGCCCCCTCATCACCGCACGCTTCCTCAGGGCGCTGGAGGCCGCCGACCGCGTTGGCGCGCGCCAGATGGTGCTACACTCGCCCTATACGCGCTGGTATGCGTCGAACCGGCTGAACAAACCCGACTACCGAGAAGAGAAACTGGGGCGCGTCCACGATGTGATGACCCCGGTGGTCAGGGTGGCAGAAGAGGCAGGCATCACGCTGGTGATCGAGAACATCTTTGACGTCGATCCCGCCATGCGCCGCGAGATGGTCGACAGCTTTGACAGTGACGCCATCGCGCTGTCCATCGACACCGGCCACGCCCACCTGGCCCGCCGCATGTCGGGCGCGCCGCCGGTCGATTACTTTGTCCGCGACGCCGCCGATCAGCTCAAACACGTGCATCTCCAGGACCTCGACGGCCACGCCGACCGCCACTGGGCCCCGGGCGAGGGCGAGATTCACTGGCCAGAGGTCTTCCGCGCCCTGTCCGAGTGCGGATCGGACCCGCATCTGGTCTTGGAGTTGCGCCGCAAATCCGACATCCCGGCGGGGTTTGCGTATCTCAGGGACCTCGGACTGGTCGTATAACCACCTCCCGCCCCGCGACAAATCCCGACCGGATGCACGCCGCCGCGCGTGGAACCGATTGCGCGTCTCGGGGGTTTGTGCCGGAACGCCGGCGGACCCGGTGCACGCACCTTGCTCCGGAGCACCGCCATGACCGACACCACCTTTCAAAGCATCGTCATCGGCGGCGGATCGGGCGGCCTGTCCTTTGCGCGCACAGCGGCCAAGCTGGGGGCCAAGGTCCTGCTGATCGAAAGGGGTGACCTCGGCGGCACCTGCGTCAATCGCGGCTGCGTCCCGAAAAAGATCCTCTGGTCCGGCGGTCAGCTGCACCGCAACATGGACCGCGCGCAGCGGGCGGGCCTGTCCGCCCCGCAGGCGGTGCGCTTTGCGGCGCTGGCCGCCCGGCGCGACGAGCACATCGCGCGCATCCGGGACGGGTACACCGACACATTGGCCAGCGAAGGCGTGAGCGTCCTGCGCGGGCAGGCTCGCGTTGACGGCACAAGGGTCACCGTCGATGACACGACCTACGTCGCCGACCAGGTGGTCATCGCCACCGGCGCGCGACCGACCGCGCTGGACATCGACGGCGCCGAACACCTCAGCGACAGCGACGATGTCCTTTCGTGGACGTCCCTGCCCGCGCGCATCACCATCGTCGGCGGCGGCTATGTCGGCTGCGAATTCGCGGCGATCCTCGCGGCGCTCGGCAGCGATGTGACCCTCGTGCATGACGGCGACAGGATCCTCGATGCCTTTCCCGCCGCGCTGGCCGAACAGGTGCAGCGGAACCTGCGCCAGGGCGGGGTCACCCTGCATCTCGGGCCGGGTCTGGCGGCTGTGACGCGCAGCGACACCGCGCTGGACGCCACGCTGTCGGATGGCAAACGGATCAGGGCGGACGCGGTCGTCGCCGCGGTGGGGCGCACGCCCAACACCGCCACGCTCGGGCCGCTGTCGGATGCCTTGGCCTGCGCCGACACCGGCGCGGTGCGCGTCGACGCCCGGCTGGCCACGAACGTGCCCGGCGTCCATGCCGTGGGCGACGTGGCCGCCCGGATGCCCCTGACCCCGGTGGCCACGGCGGACGGCAGGCAACTGGCACACATGCTGCACGGCGCGGGCGGCGCGTTGATCGATCTGGACGATGTGACCACGGCCGCCTTTGTCTACCCGCCGGCGGCCTTTGTCGGCCATGCGGACGACGGCGCGCGGGACGACACCAACCGCCCGCTGTCCGACAGCGCCCTTGGCCCGGTGGACGGCCCGAACCCACAGCTTTACCGGCTGGGCTTTGATGACACGGGTAGGCTGACCGGGGCGCAGATCGTCGCGGACCACGCCGAGGACCTGATCACCCTTCTGGCCGCACTGCGCGCCTCCGGCGCCACCGCAAGCGACCTTGCGCGTATCGCGCCCATCCACCCCTCGTTCGCCGAGGAATTCACCGGCACCTGACCCTCCCCTGAAAGGATACAGAATGGATCTCATGATCAACGGAAACTCGGCCCTCGTCCCCGGCGGCTCGGGCGGGTTCGGCAAGCAAACCGCGCGGATGCGGCGGGACGAAGGGGCGAACGTCACCCTCACGGATGTCGACGCCGGGGCGCTGTCGGACGCGGCGACCGAACTGGGCGTGCCGGCGCAGGTGGCGGACCTGTCCACCGCCGACGGTGTCGACAGGCTGTTCGACGCCATCGGCACGGGGTTTGACATATGGGTCCACGCCGCCGGCGTCACCGGGGCCAAGGGCGACCCGCTGCAGATGACCGAAGAGGACTGGCACCACGCGCTCAACGTCGACTTTCTGTCGGGCGTGCGCATGGCCCGCCACCTGTGCCCGGCCATGATCGCGCGCGGCTGGGGCCGCGTGGTGTTCGTGGCATCCGAAAACGTCGCCCCGCCCTACCCCGAAGAGACGGTGTACAACGCCGCCAAATCCGCGCTCCTCAGCTTTGCCAAGAGCATCGCGATGCAGCATTCCGCCAGCGGTCTTCTGGTCAACGCCATCGCCCCCGCCTTTGTCGAAAGCCCGATGACCGACGGCATGATGGAGCAGCGGGCCGAGGCCCTGGGCGTCAGCATGGACGACGCCGTCGAAAGCTTTCTCAAGGAAGAGCGCCCCTACCTCGTGCTGGGCCGCCGCGGTAAGGTCGAAGAGGTCGCGCCGGTCATCGCCATGCTGTGCAGTGAACGCGCCTCTTATGTCACCGGCGCCAACTGGCGCGTGGACGGCGGTGCGGTGGGCTCCATCAACATCTGATCCGGGACAGGCGGGCGCGCGCGTCAGGAACCGATGCGCGCCCCGGCACGTTGGTCCGGCACACATGCGCCCGCGCCACCCCGACGGTGACGGGCGCCGATCAAGAAAGGACGAACCCCATGAAACTCAACATCCTTGCCCTGCTTTCGGTGCTTGCCCTCGCCGCCTGCGAAACGGCGGACGGCTTTGGCCAGGACGTCGAAGCGGGTGGCGAAGCCATCTCCGACGCCTCAAACGACGTGCAGCAAAGCCTCTGACCTGCCGCGCGAAAACCACTTCCGTCCGCCGCGATCATAGCGGCGGGCGGGTGCCATTATCCGGATGCCTTGCCGCGCAGGAACGATGGCAGCATCCCACGCAGGCTCACCGCCGCCAGCCGATCCTGAAGCATCAGCATCGCCGGTGACAGCACCAGCGTCAGCACCGTCGCCACGGTCAGCCCACCCACAATCGCGCTCGACAATTCGGTCCACCACTGGGTCGATGGCGCGCCGTAGACGATCTCGCGCGCAAAGAAATCCAGCTGGACCCCGATCACCATGGGCATCAGCCCCAGCGCTGTCGTGACCGAGGTCAGCACCACGTGCCGCAAACGCTGCGC
>ERZ1740070.2454-NODE-2454-length-10671-cov-7.496891_pt1 | contig 10671 bp, 10 predicted proteins | sample MGYA00581734_ERZ1740070 | MGnify/ENA primary metagenome ERZ1740070 (study PRJEB43018, sample SAMN04849744) | marine metagenome | isolation source: floating plastic debris | place: Pacific Ocean | collected 2008-09-01 | study: EMG produced TPA metagenomics... | reverse complement strand
GAGTTGAACACCATGCCGGGTTGGGCAGGAAGTTCGCAATACTTCAACCGCTATATGGACCCGACGAATGCGCAAGCTATTTATTCGGAAGACGCCATAGGCTATTGGAAGGAGGTGGATTTATACATTGGAGGGAGTGAACATGCCACCGGTCACTTGCTGTATTCTCGTTTTTGGCAAAAGTTCTTGTTTGATATGGGGATTGCCCCAACCCCTGAATTCGCCAAAAAACTTATCAACCAAGGGATGATTACGGGAACCAGTGCATTTGTTTATAGAATTTTAGTGGAAGCTCATCAAGCGGATTCAGTTTATGATAAAAATGAGGTTAAATCATTTTATTCTGATTTAATCCCCAAGAATGCTGTATTTGTTTCAAAATCTCTAAGAGATAAATTAGTTCACGCAAAGGATTCTGGCCCTTATGACGAGTTGAGACTAAAATTGAAAGATTTTTTAAGTAATGTAGAAAGTCAAATCAAACTTAAATTTCCGGAAGCTGAACAGATATCGGTTGATTTAGATTTTCGAAATGGAGTAGTACCAATTCACGCCGATGTTTCCTTAGTCGACGCTTCAGACGAATTGGACGTGGATGCTTTTAAAGTTTGGCAACCTGATTATAAGGATGCGGAATTTATCTTGGAAGATGGAAAATACATCGTAGGTCGGGAAGTGGAGAAAATGTCCAAATCCAAATACAATGTCGTCAACCCTGATGCGATTTGTGAAGAGTATGGGGCGGACTCGCTTCGCCTTTATGAAATGTTCTTAGGACCTTTGGAGCAATCCAAACCTTGGAATACCGCTGGTATCACTGGGGTACATTCTTTCTTAAAGAAACTTTGGAAACTCTACATGCCCTTTATGAATGAGAGTAGTGGGCAAGGGTCGATGAGCGGAGCGGAAGCGAATCCTACTCCTGAAAACCTGAAAACCCTTCATAAAACCATCAAAAAGGTAGAGGAGGATATTGAAAACTTCTCCTTCAATACGTCTGTATCCTCATTCATGATTTGTGTGAATGAGTTGACGGCCCAAAAATGTGCTCATCCGGTGATACTCAAAGCGGTTTTGATTTTGGTCTCTTCGTATGCGCCACATATTGCTGAAGAACTTTGGCAAGTGTTGGGTCATACCGAATCCATTGCAGAAGTGCCTTTCCCAAAATTTGAGGAGAAGTATTTGGTGGAGAGCACCAAAGAATATCCCATTTCTTTTAATGGAAAGCTTCGTTTTAAACTTGAGTTGCCTCTCGATATGGGTAAAGATGAAATAGAGGCTACCGTAATGGCGCATGAAAAGACCCAAGCGCAATTGCAGGGCAGACAGCCCAAAAAAGTTATCGTAGTTCCCGGTAAAATCGTGAATATCGTAGGGTAACCCTATCCTAGTTAATGTTTAATGGGATAAACCACTTGTGGTCTAAATCTTTTATTCATTCTTATGGAGAACATTGAGATAGTGGGCATGCTAGCGGCTTTTCTTACTACGAGCGCTTTTGTGCCTCAAGTGTACAAAGCATATCGCAACAAATCAGCAAAAGATGTTTCCCTCACCATGTATTTGGTATTGTTAGTGGGACTCCTCCTTTGGCTATACTATGGTTGGCATATTGAAAGTATGGCCATAATCATGGCGAATTCAGTGACGGCGATTTTGGTGATTTTCATTTTGGTCTTAAAAATTGTTTATGAAAGAACCCCTTAGTTATACAAGGGTATTTTTTAAAAAAGCATTTATTTTTGTTTACACCCCTATTTTTTTAGGGGGTATAGTTTTAAAAAAATATATTTTTTATCCTTTACCCCTATCATTTCATCGATTTTATTTTTTCAATTGAATGTTTTCTGACAATTTTGATGTATAAACACATTAAAATCCAAAAAAATGATTGTAGGGGTACCTAAGGAAATCAAGAATAACGAAAGTCGGGTGGGAATGACACCTGCAGGGGTTTTTGAATTGGTAAAACACAAACACACCGTTTATGTCCAATCCGGTGCAGGTGTTGGAAGTGGTTTTTTCAATGAGGATTATCAAAAAGTGGGGGCAATCATTTTGGATACTATTGGCCAAATATATGCCATCAGTGATATGATTGTCAAAGTAAAAGAACCCATCGCTGAAGAATACAATCTGATTCAAAAAGGACAAATCGTATTTACCTATTTTCATTTCGCATCTAGTGAAGCGCTCACAAAAGCCATGTTAGATAGTCAATCCGTCTGTATTGCATACGAAACGGTGGAAGATGAAGAAGGTACGTTACCACTACTGACTCCTATGTCTGAGGTGGCAGGAAGAATGGCCATTCAACAAGGTGCTAAATATCTGGAAAAACCGGTCAAAGGTAGAGGTGTACTGCTAGGTGGTGTTCCTGGTGTTGCGCCGGGCAAGGTTTTGATATTGGGTGCCGGTACCGTTGGAATTCAAGCTGCGAAAATGGCTGCTGGTCTAGGGGCCCATGTGACCATTTTGGATATCAACATGAAACGACTACGTCATGTCAATGATATTATGCCTAGCCACGTGGTCACTGAATTTTCCAACGAGTTTAATATCAGAAAACATATTCAAGACCATGACCTTATTGTAGGGGGCGTCCTGCTAAAAGGAGCAAAAGCGCCTAACCTTATCACAAGGGATATGCTCAAAGAGATGCGACCTGGAACCGTTATCGTCGACGTAGCGGTAGACCAAGGGGGTTGTGTGGAAACGACAAAACCTACCACACACGAAGACCCAATATATATTATTGACGACGTGGTGCACTACTCTGTGGCGAATATGCCTGGGGCAGTACCATATACGTCAACCATGGCGCTTACCAATGTCACCTTGCCGTATGTGTTGAAATTAGCCAACCAAGGCTGGCGCAGTGCATGCAACCAAGACAAAACCTTGGCCAAAGGATTGAATATTGTAGAAGGAGAAGTGGTTTATAAAGAAATTGCTGAAACCTTTGACTTGGAGCCCGTACTCGCATAAAGGTACATTTTGTCAGTTTACGGAACCCCGCTATGCCCTGGCGGGGTTTTTGCTTTTAAGTTGGTATCTTTATGTATAAACTTTTAAAGCCATGATGACATATTATATTTTGATTGGGGGAATTGCTTTGGTGAGCTGGCTCGTGAGCACGCGTCTTAAAAGCAAATTCAAGCAATATTCCCGTGTCCAATTGCGCAATGGAATGAGCGGAGCTGAAATTGCTCAGAAAATGTTGGATGACCATGGAATTCGCGATGTTCAGGTAATTTCCACAGCGGGGATGCTTACCGACCACTATAATCCAAAAAATAAGACCGTAAACCTAAGCGAGGGGGTATACAACCAGCGTAATGCTGCAGCAGCGGCAGTTGCTGCGCACGAAGTCGGGCACGCCGTACAGCACGCCCAGGCTTATGAATGGTTGACCATGCGTTCCAAATTGGTTCCTGTGGTCAGTGTTACTTCGGGAATGTCCACTTGGATAGTATTTGGAGGTATTGCTTTGATGGCCACCGGTGCTTTAGGCGGAATTGGTTTTTACGTTGCTGTTGCTGGTTTGGTAATGATGGGGTTTGCAACGCTCTTTAGTTTTGTGACACTTCCTGTGGAATACGATGCCAGTAACCGTGCTTTAGCATGGTTGAAGCAAAAAAATATGGTAAGCCAAGAAGAATATGCTGGAGCTGAAGATGCTTTGAAATGGGCAGCCAGAACCTACCTTGTCGCTGCACTAGGAGCATTAGCGTCCTTGTTGTACTGGGCTTGGGCCGTCTTTGGCGGTAGGGATTAAATTCCAGACAGAGAAAACAATAAGCGCCATCTTTTTGATGGCGTTTTTTTTGATTCAAATTGAAATTTGGCGGTCGATTTGTTGATTCAATGAAATAAAAGTCTCCGTACGAGAAACTCCTTCAATCTGCTGAATTTTTTTGTTGAGTACATTCATCAAGTGTTCGTTATCCTGGCAAAGCACCTTGATTAAAATAGACCAATTTCCTGTGGTGTAGTGGCATTCCAACACCTCTGGAATTTTTTCCAATTCCTTTACCGCTTGCGGGTTTGCCATGGCTTTGTCCAAAAATATACCGATGTACGCCATGGTGGTATACCCTAAGGCTTTGGGATTGATTACAAATTTGGAACCTGCCAATAATCCGGAGCCTTCCAATTTTCGAAGCCGTTGGTGGATGGCTGCTCCAGAGATACCAATGTTTCGAGCTATTTCCAAAATAGGACGACGTGCATCTTCCATCAAGTATCTTAGGATTCGCTTGTCGATTCCATCTATTTTGATGGATTTGTTACTGGATTTCATACAAACTATTGCTAATGATTATCCAATATACCCAAAATAGTTTGGGTCAGAAAGCTATAGAATCAGGATTATAGCCTAGGTAAGGTACTTCGAACTCCTTAAAACGAATGCCGTACTGCTCAAGTTCTTTTAGAACAGGCTCATACACCTCTTTACGGATGGGAATTTGAACTCCTGGAGTGGTAATATTGCCATTTAAGATTTGGAGGGCGGTGATAGCAACGGGCAAACCTACGGTTTTGGCCATCGCGGTATAGCTTTTGTTTTCACCCAATACCACCATATTGGCATCAATTTGTTGTTTGATACCATTCTTTTCATATCCAAATTTGTGGTACATCACAATCATGTCTTTTTCCTCTTGGGCAAGTGTCCAACTGTCCTCCAGAATGTATTGAAGCATTTGCGCGGGAGTAGCATTGGCCAATGGAATCTTTTTATGGGCATCGAAGAGGTTCAATTCTAGTAGCTTTCCCCATCGAATGTCATCTTGGTCAATCTTCAGGTAATGGCGCAACTTCAATTCCACGGAATCTGTAGGTGAGTAGGGCAAGAATAAGTTTGTGAATTCCCGATACGACATTCCTTCAGAATTTTCAATTTGGTAGCTATCATCCGTCATACCAAGCATAACGAACATTTGCCAAGCCTTCGAAAACCCGACACGCCGCATGGTACCCCGATATAAAGTCAGGGCATCCTGCAAACCATAGGCTTCTCGGTATTTAAGGGAATCCCTATTGGCATAGGCCTCAAAAGTGCCATGCCCTTCCACTTCCAAAAACTCCGTTCTTCGAAACAGTTTTTGATAAGGAATGTATTTGTAGGTCCCTTCCTGAATAAACTTTGCAGCCCCGCCTTGACCAGCAACAACAACATTTCTAGGGTTCCAAGTGAATTTATAGTTCCACAAATTGGTATCACTGACGGGGGCAACCAATCCACCCGTAAAGGATTCAAAAAGCAACATTTTGCCGCCTTCTTCTCGAATACGGTCAATGACTTGTAGCGCACTCATATGGTCGATTCCTGGGTCCAACCCCACTTCGTTCATGAATACTAAGCCTTTTTCTTTGGCAGCAGCGTCCAGTTGTTGAATGGCTTCACTCACGTAAGACGCGGTCACCAAATGCTTTCCAAAACTGATGCAATCTTCTGCAATTTGAATATGCAACCTAGGAGGAAGCATGGAAATGACAATCGTACTTTTTTCAATAATTGCTTTTCGAGGTGAATCCTCAAAAATGTTCAGACGCGCAATTTCACATTTAGGATGGTTGGCAACATGTAATGGAATATGTTCTGGATGCAAGTCGGCAATCACCAGTTTAAGTTGTTCCGATTCGGATTTTTCAAGAATGTAATCCAGAAGATAGGAGGTGGACTTTCCAGCACCGAAAATCAAAACCGTACGGGTCATATTTCCTTATTTTTGTTCCTTCTTACGAAGATATCAAATTGTTATATTCCTAAAATTATCACCTTAAAAAGTTATGAAAAGAACATTTTTGATTTCAGGAGCACTAATGGGGATGATTGGAATTGTTCTGGGTGCTTTTGGTGCTCATGGTCTAGAAAAGATAGTTGAGCCTGAAGCTGTAGATTCTTTTGAAACAGGAGTGCGTTATCAAATCTATCATGCTTTTCTTCTTTTGTTTTTAGGATTGTGGAATACCAAAAACCAGAAGGTCCAGAAAATATTACACGGGTTACTTATTATAGGCGTAGTACTTTTTTCGGGCTCAATTTATGGGTTGGTACTTGACCCATGGTTTTCGTTTGAATTCAAAAAATTGGCCTTGTTGACCCCACTTGGAGGCACCTTTTTGATTTTAGCTTGGGGATTAATGGTTTGGACCTTTTTCAAATCCCCCAAAGGCTAGCACCTTATCGAATAAAATTCGACTTTGGGTTTCGTAATTGAAAGAAATTCTGGCGTTGGTCGCAGTCAAATTTTATACTTTTACGCCCTAAATAAACCTGAAACTATGGCATCATACGATCCAGCTACGAAAACGATTTCGTTAACGTCATACGGTATCACGCATGACAGGATTCATTATCAACTTTCTTCCAGTGCATTACACCAAAAAACGGAGGGCAATGGTATGGGTAAAACTGCTTCATCTGGGGCTTTGGCAGTCCACACTGGAGAGTTTACAGGACGGTCGCCCATGGACCGATTTATCGTAAAAGATGAAATCACTGAGGAGAAAATCTGGTGGGGTGATATCAATATCCCTTTTGAGTCGGAAGCATTTGACCTTTTATATGATAAGGTCATTAGTTATTTGAACGACAAGGAATTGTTTGTACGGGATGCATATGCTTGCGCCGACCAAGATTACCGTTTGAACATTAGGGTAGTGAATGAATATCCTTGGTCCAATATGTTCGCGTATAATATGTTCTTGCGTCCCGATGACGATGAACTGGATAGTTTTGAACCTGAATGGACGGTCATTAATGCTCCTGGTTTTATGGCTGATGCCAAGGTAGATGGAACACGACAGCACAACTTCGCTATTTTGAACTTCACCCGTAAGATCGCACTTATTGGAGGCACGGGGTACACCGGCGAAATCAAAAAGGGGATTTTTTCTGCCTTGAACTTCATCTTGCCGGTGAACAAAAACACATTGCCCATGCACTGCTCTGCCAATGTTGGAGAATCTGGGGATACGGCTTTGTTTTTCGGACTTTCGGGAACTGGTAAAACCACCTTGTCCACCGATCCCAATCGAAAATTGATTGGTGACGATGAACACGGATGGACCCCAGATAATACCGTTTTTAATTTTGAAGGGGGATGCTATGCCAAAGTAATTGATTTGTCGCAAGAGAAAGAACCTGAAATCTACGGCGCTATCAAAAGCGGGGCTATTCTAGAGAACGTTATCATGGATGATGCTGGTAATGTAGACTTCGCTAACACATCCATTACCCAAAACACAAGAGTAAGTTACCCGATTTATCATATTGACAATATTCAACAACCTTCCATTGGAAAGAATGTAAAGAACATCTTTTTCCTTACTGCAGATGCGTTTGGGGTATTGCCTCCAATTTCAAAATTGACTCCTGCCCAAGCAGCGTATCATTTTATTTCGGGCTATACCGCTAAAGTTGCGGGTACTGAAGCCGGTGTGGTTGAACCACAACCTTCATTTTCTGCCTGTTTTGGAGCACCTTTTATGCCCCTCCATCCTGCAAAATACGCGGAGATGCTCAGCAATAAAATGGTGGAATCTGGTGTGGATGTTTGGTTAATCAATACGGGTTGGACCGGTGGACCTTATGGTGTTGGTACCCGAATGAAACTACAATATACGCGCGCGATGATTAGTGCGGCATTGAGTGGCGAATTGGGCTTGTACAATTACGACAACTATCACATTCATTCTGTTTTTGGCGTAGCTCAACCTCGAGAATGTCCGGGGGTACCTACGAGCGTACTTAGTCCAAGAGCAACATGGAATGATGACGAGGCCTACTACACTACAGCCTTTAAATTGACCAATGCGTTTCGCGAGAATTTCAAGAAGTTTGAGGCTTACGCCAGCGAAGAAATTCGAAGAGGAGGTCCACAGCGCTATGCGTTTTAAATAAAAAAGGCCCGAACATGTTCGGGCCTTTTCTTTTCAACTAAAGTTGAATTTACTTGTTCACGCTCGTGATATATTTCTGAAGTGCCATGGTCATGGATGGCGTTTCAGGGGTTGGCGCTTTGATATCGATACGAAGTCCAGCATCGGTCGCAGCGTTCACGGTACTATTACCAAACACCGCAATGCGTGTGTCGTTTTGTTCGAAATCAGGGAAATTCTTCAATAGGGATTCAATTCCCGAAGGACTGAAAAATACCAAGATGTCATAGTATACATCCCTCAAATCGGAAAGGTCACTGATAACCGTTTTGTAGAAGATTCCACGAGTCCAGTTTACCTTCAATTCGTTTAATGCTTCAGGTACCGTAGCTTTCAAACTATCTGAGGAAGGCAATAGGAACTTTTCGTCTTTATACTTCTTAATTAAAGGAACCAATTCCGGAAAAGTGCGTTGCCCGACATAAATCTTTCTTTTACGATACACTACATACTTCTGCAAATAATAAGCTACAGCCTCCGACTGGCAGAAATATTTCATGGAATCCGGCACTTTGAAACGCATTTCTTCCGCAATGCGAAAGAAATGATCTACGGAATTTCTACTTGTTAAGACGATGGCCGTAAAGTCGTTCAGGTCTATTTTCTGTTGCCGAACACTTTTGGCCTGCACTCCCTCAACGTGGATAAAAGGTCTAAAATCGACCTTTACTTTTTCTTTTTCAATTAATCGTGAGTAGGGAGAATTTTCGATTTTGGGTTCTGGTTGGGAAACCAAAATTGTTTTTACTTTCATATGATTTTCAACCTTTTAAATAGCCTCCAATCAACACCAGGGGCGCAATTTCGAGTGTGCAAAGGTACAAAATAAAATAGAATAAATGTCCCAGAAAGTCTTTTTGATAGTTCTTCAAAAGTTTGGCCAATCCAATGGCATTTATCAAAATGAAAAGCAGAATAGTGACGTAAATGAGGGTTTTTGAATGCTCGAGCACGTAAATCAGTAGAATGTTGCTTCCAAATAACACCAAGCTACTATGGTTAAAATAGGTTTGTTTGGTGTAAATCAACTCATTAATCAGCTTTTGGGTATTGAATACAAAACCCTTTCCCATCTGCAGCGTCACTTTGAAGAAATGAAAGATGAAAACGCAGATGACCAAAGTGAAAAACAATCCTAACCTTTGTTCTGGAAGAATTTCCGTGAAGGTATCTAGGGCTAAAAAGATGAACAATGCCAAGTTTACGATTTGAAAAAAGGTCATGAGAATGTGAAATCCATCAAACCAAGAACTCTTTTTACCGTAAACGATAAGGTATTTGTTATTGAACGGTAGCACGATAAAGTTGACAAACTTGTTTTGGAAGAGGTACTTGGCCAGGGTAATGAGTATCAAGACGAAACACAGAGTCAAGGTCATCCAGTCCAAAGAAATAAAGGTCCGTTCGAGTGCGTTCATGGGTTGATTTTGACAGGGATACTGTTTAGTCCAGGTGGAAGATTATCTTCTGAAATGCCCACTCTAAAATAGGAAGGTTCTTCCATTTTCGATTGTGGTAGTATAAAAGTGTACCCTATCGTGTCTTTTGATGCGATACTTTGTAGGTCACGTTGTTCCAGTCGGATATCCTCAATTTTTTTTAAATCCTTTACCTGTTTGTGACGGTTGGAAAATGCCACGGTAAATTTTAGTTTTTCCAAGGGCACATCAAAATCATAAGGATTATACACCTGCATTTCAAAAACATCTTTTTTAGCTGTTGGGGTAACCATGCACTGCAAATTTCGATACGATTGGAAGTCTTCGATAAAACGGCCATAGTATAAGGTGCTGTCTGTGCTGTAGTAGGAGATATCACCGGAGTTGGCATATTTAGTGACATAAAGTATCCTATTACCCCGAACCTCATTTTCAGAGTCATCAACCGAGTACTGATTCTTTCGGTACATATAGTTATTCAGCGTAAAACTTGATGTTCGGTTATAAAACTCATACATGGGCGCACGCCGGTAGGAATTTTCAAAAACTACGGGAACCCCTTCGGACTTTAAAGCAAGGTCCGCTACCCATTCCTGATTTCCATGGGTTTCAAACTGAAGTGGCAATAAGGGTTGATATATCATCCAAAGACGGGCATAAAGCAAAATGAAAAAACCCACTGAGCTTACTCGAAAAACCCATTTCCTAGCGGTTGCATTTTCCAAGAGATAATTATAGGCAATCAAAACCATAGGAATGGTTACAATGATAATCCATTGCGTTTGGACCCTTCGATTAAAGCTGGAAATAAAAAAGAAAATCAGTACCCCATAACTCATTACCTTCAAAGCTCTGGAAAAAGCATCCGTGGTTTTGGTTTTGAACAAGGCGAGATACATCCAATAAAAAACCAAACCAAAAATTGCCACAAGATTCACCAAATATCCCAAAGTGAACTTGGTAAAGGAATACGGTTGATTCGGTCGCTCATACAAATGGTATCGAATGGACACAAAATCATTTTCGAATAACCAGTAAAAATGAGGAGTATAGCAAAGTAACGCAATGCCCACCGCTGTCCAAGCCTTTGCATCTTTCAAAAGCTTTAGGTTGGAAAACACCACAAATAGGATGACCAATACCCCGTGATATTTACTATACATTACGGCAGCCATGGTCAATCCAAGACCTATGGCAATACTCCAACTAGGTTTAACTAAATATTGTTTGTATAACCATAAGAAAACCGCTGTAAAGAAAAGCAAAGGGGTATCAGGCA
>ERZ1740070.2453-NODE-2453-length-10676-cov-4.823745_pt1 | contig 10676 bp, 9 predicted proteins | sample MGYA00581734_ERZ1740070 | MGnify/ENA primary metagenome ERZ1740070 (study PRJEB43018, sample SAMN04849744) | marine metagenome | isolation source: floating plastic debris | place: Pacific Ocean | collected 2008-09-01 | study: EMG produced TPA metagenomics... | reverse complement strand
CCCCATAAGAACCAAGGTAAGAACCATAGAAACAGCGAGCGCGTATCAAATAGAACCCTAAAGTATCACCTCATTGATCAGAACGACTACAGCAGTGTTGGGGCATGGAAGGTGTGGATTGCCAACAACCGTGGTTTGGGTCCCGATCAATTGCTGAGCCTCTTGAGAGAGAACACTGCTTACCGCCTACCAGCCCGTTTCCCGGAGACGCAAAGTGACACATACAATCACGCTTTCTTCGACAACGAAGAAGCAAAGCATCGAAGTGACACGAGGAAGTGAGTTACAAAACGTTTCGAACACAACACCTAGCGGCGTCGGTTGAGAAACCTGTTTTGAGATCCTGATTGCAGTGCAATGAAATGATGGGAAGTCTGAACCGGTCGCATTAAAAAAATAATGATAAAACACAACATAAAAAGCTGTGCAAACGCACCGACACCTCACCGGGGGGTACATGAAAAACAAACGGCAACTCGCGAAACCGATTGTTTTACCTCTGTTTCCGCCAAGTTGAAATTGAGCAAAAAAGCCCAATGTGGTTTTGAACAAGGTTTCCAACCCATACGACGGAACCGTCGCCCGTTTTTGGCATCGCCCAATAGCAACGCTATCCATTCTAGACAGACCGCTCGGACCAACCCAGACGTTCAAGCATGTTGCAGCTGGGGGCGGGAAAGAGACATTCGCTGCTATGCAGCGGGGAGCCGTGGAAGCTGTCAAAGCGGACCTTTGTTTCTGCGATCTCTGGTCGATCCTGTCTCGAGGGAGTCATTAACGCGTTGAAGTGCAAGTTTGCTGCGAGTGCAAAGTCGAAAATCGTTTGTCTGCAAAACGCTATATCCTCGAGTGTCCCAAAAACATGCAACGTTACGCCAGTGGCCAGTTGAGCCATCAGCACTCACCTTTTCGATAGCAAGCAAAGGCGATGGTAAACTTCTTCGTTCACCGCTATTTTGTTCCAATATCAACTGAAGAGAATATAAAATGAAGATTGCCAGGGTCCAAGTTGAAGAGGGCTTCCTAGATGGCCTTGATTTACGCCTTTCTGGTGGATTGAACACGATTATCGGCGCGCGAGGAACTGGCAAGACTTCGATCGTAGAGTTGATAAGGTTCGGTGTGGGAGGTGCGTCTAACCTATCGTTAGAGCGCGACAGCACTGACCAACACGCGCGTGATATTTTGGGTATGTCTGGTCGCGTGACGGTGACGCTCGAATCCAGCAATGGACAATCGATTGTTTGCTCTCGATCAGCGCAAGAAGACGTTCCCCGTAAAACTGGTGAGTTTCCTGAACCACTTGTGTTTTCACAGACCGAAATCGAAAATCTTGGCAAGTCAGCCTCAGGCCGATTGAAGTTAATTGATCGATTTTTGCCAGAGTTCGCGAACGACGGAGATGAAGAGGCAGCGCAAACTTCGCGAATTTCTTCGATCACTTCAGAGATATCCTATAAATCGATAAATCTTAAAGAACTCGAAGCGGAATGGAATCAGCTCCCCGAACTACGAAAGGAACTTCGGGAAATGGAGTCCCGAGAGGCCAGCGTCAAAGAGTCTTCTGATTTGATGAACAAGAACTACGAGGACCTCAAGTCGATCAATTCCAGAATCTCGGAAAACTCAGTCGTTGAGGATCATTTGAAACGAATACTAGAGGTCTCTGGGCGTCGCGTCACTGGTTTACGGGAACTAGAGCACGAATGGTCGCAGGTCGCAGATCCAACATCATTTCATGATGAATTAAGCCCCGGCAAACAGCTGCTTGCTGACGCGATCGATGCGATATCAGTGGCAAAAGATAAGTTGTCGAAGGCAGACGAGTATTTCCGTGCAACACGTGCAGCAAGAGAAGCTGATCGTCTTGTTTTAGAGGACGCTGCAAGAAACCTCCGCGTAAAAATTGAAAGAGCTGAAGCGGGATTCGGTGAGGTGTCACGAAATGCTCAGCGGTTGCGGGACAAAATCGCCCAACTAGACTCCTTGAGCGCCCTCGTTGAACAAGAAAAGAAGTTCATTGCTCGCTTGCAACAAGAGCGTAGTACGCGCTTGGATGAACTGACTGCTCATAGGTCGCGACGTTATGATGCTCGAGCTCAAGTAGCCGCAACCTTGAACTCCAAGCTCGCTCCAACAATAAAGGTCGTAGTAGCAAACGCTGCCGATACGGAACGGTACAAAGCCGAACTTTCAAACCAGCTCAAGGGAAGTGGTTTGCGATACGGTGAACTGATCAGTCCATTGTCAGAGCTGGTAGAACCCAGAGAATTAGTTGAATGGGTGGAAAGGAACGATCACAATTCATTGGCCGATGCTCTCAGCGTCAGCCTTGATCGGGCAGTTCGATTGATCTCAGCATTAGAAGGCGTTGATCTGGGTAAGATCGTATCGTTCGACATTGGAGACACAGTAGCATTCTACCTTCGGGATGGAGCTGATGCCAAGCCGATCGCAGAGCTCTCAGTTGGTCAGCGGTGCACAGTGGTTTTGCCGATTGTATTGCAAATCACTGATACGGTTATTGTCTTGGATCAGCCCGAAGATCATATCGATAACGCATTTATTGCTGAAACCTTGATTCGAGCGATTAAAGAAAGAGCTGGGGATAGCCAGCTGATTGTGACTACGCACAACGCAAATATCCCGGTCCTGGGGGAGTCCAAGCAGGTGACAGTATTGGACTCCGATGGAAGACGAGGATTTGTATCATTCTCCCACAACCTAGCCGAGGGCGACGTCATCGACGCGATTTCCTCTTTGATGGAGGGCGGCAAACGAGCGTTCGAAACACGAGCCAAGTTTTATAAAGGTGAAGTGTAAGTGGATCGCGAAGAAGCTATTTCCGCACTTGGCTCAGATGAACCCAAGTTGAGAACACAAGCGACGCGCGTACTAGGGAAATGTCACGATCGTGAAGCGCTCGAAGCATTACAAAAGGCGCTTGCGGTCGAGCGCGTTGCATTTCTCAGGCGACTCATTCCCGCCTCTATTGAAAGGATACAGTCTGCGACTCAATCGAAAGAGCCCGAAGTAGCTGCGAAACGGGAAGTCAGTACCACTTCTGCTGAGGGGCAATACCAGAAAGCGGTGCACTTTGTTTCGGGCCTGCTTTTGCATGAAATTTCATCCAAGCTAGGTCTGTTAAAGTATTCAGCACAAAAGGAATTAGCCGAATACGAAAATAGCGATACTAGATCAAACATCATGAGGCTAGACGCTGTAGTGTCTGGGATTAACTCGCTAAGAGATGCCTCGGTATCCAAGTCGGTCGAGGTTTTTAACACAAAAGCCTTTATCGAAGCTGGCCGAGATGACGTCATCTCAAACGAGGTGGCAAGTCTCTATCTCGATGGCTCCTCCAGTTTAGAAATGGAAGGCGATGTAAACCTCCTGAGTCTTGCATTTTGTAACGGTTTAAAAAATGCTGCCGAAGCAGTTGCAGTTGCAAGCACTCCACAGCCAATAGTTGTTTCTTGGGGTCAAACAGAGATCGAAAACTACATCTCTATTCTAGATGAAGGAAACGGAATTACTGGTCCACAGGAAGCTGCTTTCGAGATCGGGAAAACAAACAAAAAAGGACACTCCGGATTCGGTCTCGCAATTGCCAGAATGGCAATGACTACAATGCTAGGAACTGTAAACCTTTATCCAGCACGTCTTGGTGGGATGCGTTTCGATATGAGGTGGCCAAAAGATGGTTAAGATACTCATAGTTGAAGACGAAGAGGATTTCTTCGAAAGCATCCAGAAGGTATTTGATGAGAACGGGCTTGATTGCGAAATAACGTGGGCTAGGAGCAAAGAAACGGCGATTTCGGAAGCCGAGAGACAGTTTTTTGATCTAACTATACTGGATCAGAAGATTCCAACCTTGGACGGGGCTCTGGACGCTCACGTTGACCATGGCAGAGCCGCTTGGGATACGATGTTCGAGTGCTCGCCAGGTATGCCGGTACTAATTCTGACGGCGCTTAGTGCGGACGACATTATTGATACTGTTGTTAGAAGAAATGAAAACCAGCGCATATGGGGAGGCGAAGAAAAGTTCCCGACGGTCGATCATCTCAGAAAGGTCGACTTCGATCGGTTTCCTACCAAGATCATTGCTTATGCAAACGCAGTTCAGGCACTAAAAGATGTCGAATTCCAGCTTCCTGCTGGCCTTGAACTTGAAGAGCAACACAAACGCCTCTGTGCGCTTTTCGCTCGTCGAATTAAGGGAGTAAGATGCGATGTGAGGCGATTGAGTGGTGGTCTGTCCGGAAGTGCTGTTTATCGTGTCATGGTCTTCGACAACAACGGCGCGAGGATTCAAAATGCGGTCCTAAAGATCGGATCGAAGCAAATGGTTGAGACTGAGCGGAGCAACCTACAACTCATGGACCGGCTGGCCGCCGTTGCTACACCCCGATTTCTTGAAACGCTGTACTATGGTGCCAAGAACATGGCTGCAATAGCCTACCAACTTGCAGATGGTTACGAGCAGAACGTTTTCGACCTATTGGATGAGCGCCATGACGACCTGCCAAAGGCTCTTCAGTGCATCACTGACCAACGACAAAATTGGGTCAATGCCACATCTGAACGGAGAGCGACTGTTGGCGAAATTCGAAGGCTCGTACTTTCTGATGAGAGTGTTGAGACAATAGTACAGGACTACGAATTGGTCTGGATAGGAGGCTTCGAAGCGCGTGAGATCCAAGTTCATTGGGGTTGCATTCATGGCGATTTTCACGGTGAGAACATACTGCTCAACGAAGAGCTGGTTCCCGTATTCATTGACTATGGTGACGTAAAAGAAGGCCCGACAGCTCTTGATTGGATGACCTTGGAAAATTCGACATTCTTTCATCCTAGCGCGCCTGGGTTTGAACAAGCTGTCATTGATAGCGTTAGGCCGGAAAAATGGGCTTCTGTTGAAGAGTATTGCTGTATTGAAAGCTTAGGTGTCTTTATTTCGGAATGTCGAAAACGCGCAGAAGTTGAAGGTCTATACAAACGTGAGCTTGTTGCATCGGCTTACTCCTATGTCCTTCGTCAACTAAAATACCCTGATACCGATAAGGAGCTGGCGGTCGCCTTGCTTGAGGGCTTGCGGGCCACTTTTGATGAATAAGCTGACACACAAATCCGGTTTCAAGAGAGAGCAACTCTACACCTGAAGGCCCCGGATCAGGGGGCTGGGTTAACCTTCCGAAAGTCTACGGATCATTGCTTCAAAGTTGTTCAAGAGCATATCGTATGTGACGACTTGGATGCTTCTGTTAGAATTTTGGTGCTCCAGCCTGGCTACTTGGTCCGAACTAAGACGGGTTGATCTTCCAACTACAACTAATCCAGAAGGCGGAAACTCTGGTAAAATATGATCTGGAGCTTGGCTCGGAAACTCACGCAGCCACCTAATCCAGTCATCCACCTGTTGAATTGCATGGGTGACGCCGGCCCGTTGGCGACCAGACTTAGTGAACAATGCAACCTTCGGGCTTTCGAGTTCGACGAGGGTGGTTCGTTTGACATCGCCGTAGTTTCGATGGAGCACCAAGTCTGCCCTGTATGCAGAACCCAAGCGAACTTCGGAATACATGGCAGATGCAGACGGATCGATAACTACGGGCTGCCTAACAAGATACTGATGAAGATCAGCTTCCGCCGTCTCAGCATCAGCTAACAGTCCAGCAAATTCATCTGCAATACTCACCAGTCTTGGGACGAGTAGGCTCGAACTAGTCGTCGACCGTAGGTTTTCTAGATAATCCTCTACGATTTCCTCTGGGTTTGCATCTGACACATTCTGCTCAAGGTATGGGTTAGATGAGAATATGTAGGGCCTTGGTAAAATCTCTGAACCAAATTTTTTTCCTGCCTTGGCCGCTGAACTAGGGAAGCTACCGATTATTACGCATGGAATGTGGCTTCTTCGAACAAGGCGATAGGCCAAGTATAGAATGTAGTCATCCGAAACGATAAACCCACTTCCGTTCCAGTACACTACAATTTCAGGTTCCTCGTTGCGATTTCTAAGGTCGTCAGCAACCGAGACAATAAAGCCGTCGGGCAGCTTTACACAATGATCCAAACTGTACGCAGAGATTTTGTGCGTTGGGATTCGGGCGCGTCTGCACGTCGCACGCCCTCTATTTAGTTCTTCAATCAACTCGTCGTACTTTTCGTCAATTGGTGGTGAAGTGGACGGATGATAGACAATCGACTTAACTGGAATGTTCTGAGTTCTCTGAGTTCCGCATTTCTGAACGATGCGAATCGCGGTCTTTAGGAGCTCGATTGCAATTCCTGTTTCAACTTTTGGGATTGTGCCTGCGACCACCGACCAAGAAAAACGCTTTTCAACTTTCTTGGATGGATCGATGCGGACCATCAAAATTAAATCTTCGCTATGTGTTACGAAGAAGTAGGTGTCTACAATGTTGTACGATTTCGCCTTGTCGTAACTCAGCATTGTGAATGAAAGGGATACGAGGGAGTTTGTTTCCGTGTCTTTGTATTCCTCGAAGAAAATATTCTCTTCCGAGTATTGAGCTGCTTGCAGCATTGAGATGAGCGTATTGATTTCCTCAGTCGACGCGAAGCTATCAATTGTCCCCAATCTTACCGTGTTCTGTTTCTCGTTTATGCCAACAATTAGGCGGTAAAGATCGAAATTCTGGGTCCTTATCTTGGATAGGGTTGTTTCAAGGCCTTCCGTTGGCGATTCTATTTTCCGTTTGAGCCGGTCGCGCATCTCTTGGATCACTGAGCCCGGCAAAACCTCGTTCTCGCTCATTGCGCTTCAATTCGTTTCAAATCACATACAAAATCCCGCAAAAAAGGTGCTTCCTCATTGCTCGGGGCAAATACTGATGATGATAGACAAAGTCATCGATGCCAACCCACTTTATCCATCGGCCGAGGTGAGAGCTGGATGAACCATTTGACCTACAATTGCAATGGGGCCATCAGTCGGAACAGGTTGAGAGTCCGCTCCGTCCGCCTGGCTGACCTCCAACAGTCTTGCGATTATGCGAGCGCGGCGAAAGTCCGCTAAGCGGGCTGCTGCCGCAGCATCTCAGATCGCCCGTGAATGTCAGCAAAGGGCCGTCTTTGAGCCCATAGTGCCGGTTGCTGCATGGTGATCGAATGATCGGTTTCGGGTATTTCAGTATTCGAAAAGAGCTACGTCAGAGCTTTAGCTTCCGCCAAGCCAGTGTCCAAGTCTTGTTGAGCATTCCTGTTGGAACACTCCGGCCGTTCTGGACCAACGCTCTGCAAAGGTGCACTCTACCGAGCCATCGTGGCGGTTTTTACCACACTGATATCTTAATTGGGCTGCGATAGACATTGTGGAGAAACGACGGTTCTCACAAGTGCGGAAATATGTTGGAATCACTCGGCCCGGTCGGGACGTAAGTGCCACCATGCTTGAAGAAGAAACTGTCGGGATCAAGCCGCTCGGCGCGCGCTTCCAGATCATCAATGCTTAGGCTTAACCCGTTCTCAAGTTCGGCCTTTAGGCGGGCCAGCTCTGTCTCGAAACTGGCTCCAAAGTACTGACTACCCTCCCAGCGCCGACCTGTCGGTGCAACATTTTTGATGCAGTTGTCGCCGCAGTTCTCACCGGGCACGAGCTTTACCCAACGTGGACCGCGCCAATAAACTGCGAAGTACATCACTTTGGCCTTGATCGGATCGACATTGAGATCGTTTAGGGCATCATAAAACATGCGATGCGTCTGCCGCCACGTCCGCACATGGTTTTCCTTGTAGCAGTAGTGATCATGAACGATAGCAGCTTTGAGGAATGACGGGTCATAGGCGTCCCCTATAATCGGTTGAGCCCAAGGCGGGATCGATGCGCCGTCAGTGGTACCGGACTGAGCATTTGGATCCGACCAAACATCGGTTTGCCAGACAAGACCATCCTTGCTTGAATAATATGTGAGGGGGGCCCCGAGTCGACAAATGCGAGCATTGGTCGTTTCACACCCATCCGGGAGAAGGACGAGATCCCCTTTGAATTCTCCAGTATGTCCAAGACCAGGGAGGCTCAACAGAAATACAATAGCAAAAATAAAGCTGTTGAAACAACGTCGCATGACAAATCCTATCAACTTACATTCAAAATTCGAACGGTGCTCTGGGCTGTCTACCTGCTGGGCAGAAGCCGCATGTGAACATACACTTTTGAGCCGCATATTGAAGCAAACACTCAAGTGCAACAAATGAAGGACAGTTTCGTCCCGCAGACCGATAGTTCCGCAGCGCCTAGAATTTGCACCAGTAGCGAACGGCTGCTTTGACGGGCCGCACCGCAGCAAAGGTCCCGCCAAGCGTATGGCCGGAAAGGGCCGGAAGCTGGCATTCACCTGGTTGATTAAACTAGCAGTCGAAAATTGCGGACTATTGCCTCAACACTGCGAACCCAATGAGTCAGGTGGTTGCGCGAAAAAGCAGCATTGTTTTGTGCTTTACAGGCCCGGCCGAAGCCAGGTGATAAATGAGGAGTGTTCCAAGGCTCTACCATATCTCGTAAAGAAAAAAACAGCGGCTGCGAACCAACCCTCGCCAAAGCTGATTGCTGAAGCCCCTTTCATGGAGAACCATCTATGTTGATGCCCAATTCTGTGCCCGACCTTCGCGATGCCGCGACAGCCGCTCGCGAAAACGCCTACGCACCGTATTCAAACTTCAAAGTTGGTGCAGCCATGCGCGGTGCGTCTGGTAAGATCTACGTTGGTGCGAATGTTGAAAATGTTTCTTATCCGGTGGGCACCTGTGCAGAGGAAGCAGCCCTCGCTGCGATGGTTGTCGCCGGTGAGACCGAGGTCATTGAAGCCTATGTGATCGCGGATGCGCCAGAACCTGTGCCTCCTTGCGGTGCGTGCCGTCAGCGCCTAAAGGAATTCGGCAAAGACGATGTTACCGTCTGGATGGGCACCACGGACGGCAAGGAAGAGGCCACCACGATCGGTGACCTTTTGCCGGGCGCTTTTGATGCCGGGTACATGGTGCGAAGCTAAAGGATCAGGTCAGACGACGGGTAATCTCTGCGATATGCGCGGGGCCAACCTCGCAACATCCACCGATGATCGTTGCACCCATCTTCGCCCAGTCTTCGGCGAAGTCGGCATACGCGTCGGGTGTCAGGTCGGTGCGCGCTGAGAGTTCTTTTACAGTTGCACCCACCTGAACGAAGCGCTGCGTGATCTCGGTAAATCCGTTTGCGTAGGCGCCAAAAGGCTTGTCGCAGCCCTTTATGACGTCAACAGCCATCGTGACGGCTTCCGGTGTCGCACAATTGACCAGCAAGGCGTCTGCATCATCGATGTGATCCATGACGTTCTCCAACGCTTCTCCAGAACGGAGCATCGTACCGTCATAATCATCAACAGACACGCTGAGCCAAACTGGTTTGCCATGTCCGGTGGCTCCTGCGAGCGTCGCTTGGACGTGGTCCAGCGCCGAAACTGTCTCAATTAAAAAGTGATCAACGTATGGGGCTTGTATCCGGCAAACCTCCGAAAACCGTTCTACCGCACCCTGCGGAAGCGGGCCAGTTTGATAAGAGCCGATCAATGGGCCAATGGCACCGGCAACGCGTCCGCCACCTGCCGCATCGCGAGACGCGCACGCGATCTCGCAAGCGGCACGATGGAGCGGTTCGAACTGATCATTGAGTCCCGCTGGGATCAGGCGATCTCGATGGATTGCATAGGAGTTCGTGGTCGCAACCATAGCTCCCGCGGCAAAGAAATCATCGTGTACGGACCGGACCAGCTCCGGCTCATCGAGAAGAACTTTGGTGGCCCAAAGTGGGGTGGGTTCCGCCGTACTGCGAGCGATGAGCTCTTGGCCCATTCCGCCATCAAGTATTGTGATCATCTTACTCTATCCTATGCCGCTTCTGGTTTTGCGGATCGTCTGCGCGCGCGCCGCTCTTTTTGCACGCTTTTCACGTCAACATCTGTGCCATCGCTTTCTGAGGAGAATGCGCCAAGGGCCGAGCTGATCGCCTCGAGGCTCGGGCGCGGGCCGATTTCTTGAGTGTCGAGGGCTTCCCGCATTTTCACCAAATGCTCGGGCGTGGTGCCGCAGCATCCCCCGATGATCTTGGCACCTGCTGCACGCGCCAAAACAGCATACTCTGCCATCAATTCTGGCGTTCCATCGTAGTGGATCTCACCGTCGATGTATTTTGGGATACCCGCATTGCCTTTAGCCACGATCGGAATGTCGGGATATGCTTGGTGAAAGCCCAAAACAGTCCGCAACAAGTCAGACGCACCCACACCACAATTGGCCCCAAAGGCAACTGGCGGATTGTCTAGGTTCTTGACCAAGTCAACGAGGGCCGGCGAGGTCACACCCATCATAGTGCGCCCGGCGGTGTCAAAGCTCATTGTGCCAACCCAAGGCATCTCAACACGGCCAAATGCTTCGGCCGCTGCACGATATTCTTCAGGGGCCGAGATTGTCTCCAGCCAGAGGATATCAGCGCCGCCGTCTTTCAGGCCACGTGCTGTCTCTTCAAAGATATCAACGGCGTCGGCGTGGCTTAGAGAGCCAGTGGGCTCCGTAATGTCTCCGGTCGGTCCAACGGACCCGGCGACAATCACGGTATGCCCTGCAGCGTCAGCAATCTCACGTCCCAGCTCCGCTGACCGTTTGGATAGCTC
>ERZ1740070.2452-NODE-2452-length-10676-cov-5.899539_pt1 | contig 10676 bp, 5 predicted proteins | sample MGYA00581734_ERZ1740070 | MGnify/ENA primary metagenome ERZ1740070 (study PRJEB43018, sample SAMN04849744) | marine metagenome | isolation source: floating plastic debris | place: Pacific Ocean | collected 2008-09-01 | study: EMG produced TPA metagenomics... | reverse complement strand
GTATTTGGCCGCCGCGACATCATCATCGAAAAGCTCAACAGCTTCGATGCCCGACTGGGCGAGCAAATTGGCGAACTGGCCCAGGCCGCCACCGAACGCCAGCAAACTGCGCAAGAACGACTCGGCCAAATAGAAGAGAAATTTGGTCAGGCCCTAGAATCTCTGCAAGGAAAAATGAGCGAGCGGCAAGAACGGGCTCTCACAGAAGTGCTGAAAACCAAAGAAGAGATTGAAAGCAAGCTCTCTGCACTCCAGTCTGAAGCAGAAAGCGAGAAAAAAGAGATTATGCAGGCGCTGGGCCGTGTCACCCCAGAATATGTAGCAAACTCATTTATGAGTACGTCTCAGTCTCAGCTGGGCGAACTCACCGAGCAGATGAAACGGCTAAAAGACAACCGCCCCGAGCTGTTTCTCACTGCCGACGAATTCATTGAAGCAGGTGACCAACAGCTGGAGAACAAACAGTACGCCGCTGCCCTTACCGCTTACGATCGCGCGCTCGAAGTACAGCCTTCTAATGCTGAACTGTGGTTCAACCGTAGCCGTGTGCTCATTGCCCTAGAGCGAAAAGAAGAAGCGCTAGAAGCCTTGAACAAAGTCACTGAGCTAGCGCCAGACAACAGCGATGCCTGGTATCAAAGCGGTCTGTTGCTTAGAGAACTGCGCCAGTATCAGGAAGCGCTGGGCGCTTTCGACACCGTGATTGAACAATCGCCAACAGATGCCAAAGCCTGGCTGAATCGTGGGATGGTGCTCAGCAAATTGAGGCAGAGGGAAGAGGCGATCGCAGCCTTTGACCGCGCTCTCGACATTAACCCCAAATATCACGAAGCCTGGGTAAATCGCGGCGTCGCCTTTGGCATTCTACAAGCTCACGATAAAGCCTTTGAATCTTTTGATCAGGCCGTAACCTTGCAAGCTAACGACGCTGTTGCTTGGCTAAATCGAGGACTGGCACTGACTGAACTAGAACGCTATGAGGAAGCGGTGGCCTCTTTTGAGAAGGCGACTCGGTTCAAGCCAGGGCTAGCGAAAGGTTGGGACAATAAGGGCTATGTGCTGATGCGGTTGGGACGCGATCGCGACGCTCTCAAAAGCTTCGACAAAGCGATCGCCGTCAACCCCAACTACGCCAAAGCCTACTACAACCGCGCCCTCTGCTACGCCCTCCAGCGCGACAACGACCTCGCCCTAGAAAATCTCCAGCAGGCCGTCCGCCTAGAACCCAGCTACAAACAAGAAGCCCTCGCCGACGAAATCTTCGAAGCCATCTGGAGCGACGACTGGTTCAAAGAACTGGTAGGTCAGTAAGGAGAGCAAAGACGTTCCTTCCGTCTTCTATAATTCAAATAAGCATATGCTAGATAGAGGCATCTTCTATGGTTGCAAGTGAAAGCCCCATATCTCCTGAGCGCCGAGCGCAGATTCTAGCGAGAATTCAGTCTGACAGAGAAAACAAATCACAGCACATTAAAGAGAAGCTCGAAATAGAAGTAGATACACAACATCCACACAGAATTAAATATTCGATATCTGAAGAACGGCGCGCCGAGATTTTAGCCAGAATTCACAAAGCATGGGCAACTCGAGATCAGCACATAGATGCGATGAAAGAACGGCAGAAAGTCGGTCTAGTTATTGCAAAAGCGGCAGCGGCTATTCTCAAATCACAGTTCAACGCAACTCGAGTCGTTTTATTCGGCTCACTGCTAACACCAGAAAAAATGTACGAAAGATCGGATATAGATATTGCAGTTTGGGGCCTAAATAGCGATCAAGTTTTTGCGGCACAGGCTGCAATAGAATCGCAAACTGACTGCAACTCAGAATTTTCGCATCTTGATTTAGTTCCTGCTGAAAAGGCATTTCCGCACATATAAGAGAGCATAGAAAAAAGCCATCTTGAGCTATGACTTAGAGAAACAGCTGCGCGTGAGACATAAGACTAAATAAAGGCTCAATTTCAAGAAAATTGGGTAAGTTGAGTTGTATTACATCTTATACATCACATTTTTGGATTTGTAATCGATGAGCAAGCGAAATGAACTTCCTGTTCTCTTAGCTAGTCTCGCTTTGACCGGTGCATTCATTGGCGTCGGCGCTTGGTGGGTAGGTAACAAAATTACAGGCAACCCTACCTCTATTACCCGCACCGTAACTGCCGACGGCGTCACCCAGCTCACCCTACTCGGCGATACCTTCAGCGGATACAGCACATTCCGCAACGAAGCCTTCAACGCAACGCTGAAAGAAGCAGGCATTGAGATCGACTATGCCGACGAGTTCGATCAGGCTCTGCGGGCCGAACAGTTGGCCAAAGGTAACGCCGACCTCATTGTGACTACGCTCGACCAGTACTTGCAGCAGCAGCCTCAGGGCAAAATTATAGGATTGCTAGATCGCACCGTGGGCGCAGACGCCGTAGTGCTCAACAGCAAAAAGTACCCTGAGCTGAACTCCCTGCTAGATTTGAATAAGGTCCAGGCGCAAGCAGGCGGCCAGCTCAGTATTGCCTATGCTGTCGATACGCCTAGTGAATATTTGGCACTGGTGCTCGATACCCGATTCGACGCCTTTAACCTGTCAGATTTTGAGCTGAAGCCTGTGGCAGAAGCGTCTGAAGCCTGGGCTTTGATGCAAGATCCGAATGAAAATATTGCGATCGCAGTCCTCTGGGAACCCTATGTCACCCAGGCCCGCCAGCAAGGCTACACCGTTGTCCTCTCCAGCGAAGATGCCCCCAACGCCATCGTCGACGTCATCGTTGCCTCCGACCGAGTCATCGATGCCAACCCCAATGTCCTTTCCACACTGCTCGAAAACTACTACCGCCGCATCGATGCCAACGCCCGCGATGCGACCCAGCTACAAACCCAAGTTGCTGAAGACGGCAACCTATCCGTCAGTGACTCCGCTGCTATCATCAACGGCATCGACTTCTTCACCGCTACTGAAACCAAAACCTGGTTCCAAGACGGCACCCTCGATCGCCGCATCAAAGCCACAGCCGCAGTACTCGCATTGTCCAACCGGTTGAGCGCTATTCCCGCAGATGAAACCAGCCTCTACACCGATCAGTTCGTCACGGCTGCCGCTGACAATACGCAAACCCTCATTGAGCTAGTACGCGCCGACAACCCAGAGCTCGCCGAAAAGCTAGAAGGCAAAAGCAACACGGTAACCGCTGCGCCCGCTATTTCTGCCAGCGATATTCAGCAGGCTCCAGACATTGGCAACTTGCAGGTACGTGGCCAAGTCAGCTTCGGCACAGGCTCCGCCAACCTTACCCCCGAAGGCAAAGAAACCCTCAGCCAGCTCGCCCAAGAAATCAACGAATTCAACCAGCAAACCGTTGCCGTCCGCGTCATTGGCCATACCTCCCGCACAGGCAGCGCAGCGCTCAACCAAACCCTCAGCCAGCAACGAGCCAGTGTTGTTGTCAACACACTCAAAGGCTACGGCGTTACGCTCAACATTTTGCCCGAAGGCAAAGGATTCAGTGAGCCTCTGGCAAATACAGACCCAACAGATGCTAAAAACCAAAGAACAGAAATTCGATTAGTGAGAGTTAACTGATAGTCGGGCATCGGCTAATCCTCGTCTGGCCAAGGCGGAGAGTCCTCAGCCGCGATTGGGATCGACTCTTCTACAAAGTCTCTTTTCTTTTTAGGGAAACGCTTGCGAACTTTCTCCTTTCGGACTTTCTCCTTTCGGGTTGTCTTCTTATCTCTTTCACTCTCTTTTTTGTTCTTTACGTTGGGCACTAGAGAGAGTTGACGATTACCCGTATCCGTATCCGTCTTAGGTACTGCGTGCCTGCGCCGCGATACGCCTTCCTCACTGGTTTGCTCGGCAATCACCTCATACAGTAGCGCCACTTTGCCATCACTCCCTTTGCGCAGTACCCGGCCCAGCCGCTGAATATATTCTCGAGTAGACCCCGTCCCCGACAGCAGAATCGCCACCCGTGCGTCGGGCACATCAACCCCTTCATTAAGGACATGAGAAACCACAATAGAGCTGTAGTCGCCTTCGCGGAACTTTTGCAAAATGCTGTGCCGTTCTTTGACAGGTGTTTGATGCGTAATCGCGGGAATGAGGAAGTCTTGAGAAATCTTGTACACCGTCGCGTTGTCATTGGTGAAGATGATGGTGCGCTCGGGGTAATGCTGCGTCATTAGCTTTTCGAGCAGTGTTAGCTTGCCTGCTGTGCCCAGGGCGATATTTTTCGCCTCGCGGTGAGCAAGCATTGCGCGTCTCCCGGCGGCAGACTTGGCGCTGGCCTGCACAAATCGCTGCCACCCTTGGGCGCTGCTAAGCCAGATGTTTGAGGCTTTGAGAAATGCGTTTCGCTGCGCTTGGAGTTTGGTATAGCGGGTTCTTTCCTCAGCGCTCAATTGCACCTTGAGCTGTACCACCTGATACGGTGCCAAGGCTGTTCCCGACAGCTCCGCCGACGTTCGGCGATATAGGACCGGCCCTAACAGCTGGTCGAGATCTTCATGGCGACCGTCTGTGCGCTCTGGGGTAGCCGTCAGCCCTAGGCGATAGGGCGAGATAGAGTATTCGGCAATGCTGCGATGGAAGTCGCTTGGCAGGTGATGACATTCGTCGCAAATAAGAAGGGCGTACTGATGGCCCAGATCTTCTGCATAGATGGAAGCGCTGTCGTAGGTGGCGACCAGGATAGGAGTGCGATCGCGCGACCCACCCCCCAAAAGACCAACCTCAACCCCTGGAAACGCCGCTTCCAAATCGGCATACCACTGATGCATCAAATCCAGCGTTGGCACAGTAATCAGCGTTCGCCTTGGCGTAGCAGCCATCACCATCTGCGCAAGATATGTTTTCCCAGCTGCTGTCGGCAGCACCACCACCCCACGCCGTTCACCTTTCTTCCAAGCTTCTAGCGCCTCCGCCTGATGCGCATAGGGCGTCAATGTCAAATTATCTTGTAGGTCCAACGGCTCAAACGCCTGCACCTTATCTTCAAAGCGCACGCCGTCTGCTTTGAGCGCACTTACCAGCAGCCGGTACTTATCCGCCGGGACTCGAAATCGCTCAATTCGATCATCCCACACCGCATAGTCGATCCACGCTTTCCCACGCGGCGGCGGGTGCAGAACCAATGTGCCCCGATCAAACTTCAGCGCTGGCACTCTAGCCATAAAATAAGTAGCTTTTGAGGTCTGCTTTTAGCATAGCGGTCTAGGTTAGCAAGCGGTACAAGCATCTGGCATACAGGGAGCCAGCTCACTGACTCCAGACAACATTTAGTGTACGGTTCCACAGCTATCAGCGAAGTTTTGCATCTACTACGGAAACATTCAAACATGTCTCTCAGGAGCGATTTTCAGGACGGTATGGAACCCTTTGAACCAAAGACGTCTAGCGAGCAATTCAATGCGATCGCACAAAAATTAAAAATAGATCAGCATCCACTAATAGTCACTCCAGAGACATTGCTGCAAGACGTCATTGAGCAAATGAGTCAGACGACAGTCAGCTGCGCGCTTGGGCCAAAAGCAGATGCGCCCGCCAAAACAGATCTACCGCCAAAACAGCGCCGTAGCTATGCACTCATCATCCGCGAGCAAAAGCTACTGGGAATCTTTACCGAGCGTGACCTCGTAAAGCTAACCGCTGAGGGCATCTCCCTCACCCACCTGAGCGTTGAAACCGTCATGAGCCGAAATGTTGTGACACTCCTAGCATCAGATATCAAGGACGCTTTCACGTCGCTCAGCGTAATGCGGCAGCACCGCATCCGGCACTTGCCCGTTTGTGACCATCAGGGCAGCGTTTGCGGTGTCATTACAACAGCTAAACTACGCGAAGCTTTACCAGCATCCGCACTCTTAAAGCGCCGCCAGGTACAGGAAATAATGGCGACCTCTGTTATTACAGCCCCACCGCACACGCGAGTCATAGAAATTGCACAGCTCATGGCAGCGCACCGCGTCAGCTGCATCATTATTCAGACGGCTGACAGGCTTCCACCGCAAGGCATCATTACTGAATACGACATCGTCAAAATTCAACGGCTATCGCTAAATCTCAGCAATTTAACAGCAGATACTTTTATGAGTGCTCCGCTGGTGTGCCTAAACCCCGCAGACCGGCTCTCAGAAGCTCAAAAGAAAATGCAGGCACTCAATGTGCGGCGCTTAGTCGTCGTAAACGATGCAGGGCTACTTGCTGGACTTGTCACCCAAACCAGCATTTTGTCAGTGCTCGATCCTCACGAAATGGCAGCCACCATTGAGGAATTAGAACAACAGGTAAAACAGCTCCAGAATGAGCGTATCCAGCTGCTTCAGGCACAGAATCTAGCATTGGAAACTCGCGTAAAAACAGGGGAAACATCACTGCTGATTTCTCAAGAAAAATTTCGAGCGACGTTTGAACAAGCAGCCGTCGGCATTGCGCATTTAAACTTGAACGGTAACTTTGTCTCGGTTAATCACCGCTTTGGTGAAATTCTGGGGTATCAGCCCACTGAGCTGCACCAGCGCTCTTTTGCTGAGTTCACCCATCCTGAAGACAAAGCCAATATCTTAGACAAAGTAAGAGAGTTGCTTCAAGGCACTGTGCCTTTCTTTTCACAAGAGAAGCGGCATCTTCGACGCGATAACTCTATTCTTTGGGGCAATGTAACGGTGTCTTTGGCGATCCCACCCTCGGGTGAGCCCAGCTACCTCATCGCAGTGCTCGAAGATATTTGCGATCGCAAACAAGCCGAAACAGCCTTACAACAGCTCAACCAGGAACTCGGCGTGAGGGTTGCACTTCGCACCGCCGAGCTTCAGGCTAGTGAGCGCCGTTACCGCATGCTGTTTGAATCCGCACCAGACCTGCTCTTTGTCATCAATATGCGAGGAGAGATTCAGCAAATCAACTCGGCCGTCACCCAACGATTGGGCTACACAGAAAATGAGCTTAAGGGTCACCTCATATCCGATCTTCTAGCCAATGATCCTGAAACCAACTACCAACAGACCTTTGAAAACTTGGCCCTGCAAAGCATTCACCGCCAGGAAATGGAACTCCTCAGTCGGACTAGCCAAACGCTTTTTGTAGAATGTGCCAGCAACGTCATCGCTGGCACAGAAGGTCGGAATCCATACATTCTGGTCATTCAAAGAGACATCACCGCCCGCAAACAGCTCGAAGCCAGACTACGTAGCGCCGAAAAGCAAATGCGGACTGTTTTTGAAGCCATGCACGATGTTGTGCTCGTTTGCCAGACACAGGCAGGAGAAGTCACCAGCATTAATATTGCCCCAACAACACCTCAAGGACTTGAGCATACGCCCGAAATATTGGCCGAGAAAACCATTCGATTTCTCTGGGACAACGCTAGCCAGGCAGTCAGACAAACCATTCAGCAAGTCATGGCCACTGGCAAAGCGATGGAGTACGAATACAGCTTTCTCGTTGACGAGCAAACAGTATTTTTCCTGGCGAACATCTCCCCCATGTCAGACAATGCAGCGCTCTGGGTGGCCCGCAATATCAGTGCGCTCAAACACACTGAGAGGGCTTTATTTAGAGAAAAAGAGCTAGCACAGGTCACATTAGAATCTATCGGCGACGCCGTCATCACAACAGATATTCATGGCAATATCTATCAGTTCAACACGGTGGCAGAGCAGCTCACCGGCTGGAGCATCGCCGAAGCCAAAGGACAACCTTTATCTGAGGTGTTCAATATTGTTCATGAAGAAACCCGTCAGCCCGCAGAAAACCCAGTACAAAAAGCACTGCGAGAAAGAAAGATTGTGGGCTTGGCTAACCATACCGTCCTGATTAATCGTCATGGCACAGAGTACGGCATTGAAGATTCGGCTGCACCTATTCGCGATCGCGATGGTCACGTCATTGGAGCGGTCATGGTCTTCCACGACGTCACCGAGTCTCGGACCCTCACCCGGCAACTCTCCTGGCAAGCCAGTCACGACCCGCTCACTCAGCTAATCAATCGGCGCAAATTTGAGCGGGTAATGGTTACCGCGCTACAAACCGCTCGCCAAGAGCACAAATACCACGCCCTTTGTTTCCTAGATCTAGATCGGTTTAAAGTCATCAACGATACCTGTGGTCACAACGCTGGCGACGAACTCCTCTGTCAAGTGTCAACGCTCCTTCAACAAGGCATTCGCACAAACGATACGCTCGCTCGCCTCGGCGGTGACGAGTTCGCTGTTCTTCTGTACGATTGCCCGGTTGAACGGGCTATTGATATCGCCGAAGGGCTGCGGAAGGCAGTCGAAAAGTTTAGATTTCACTGGATGAACGAAACCTTCAGCATTGGAGTTAGTATTGGCCTGGCGAAAATCAATCAAGAGAGTTCCGATTTGGCCAGTATCTTGAGCGCGGCAGATACCGCTTGCTATGCAGCTAAGACAAAAGGTCGCAATAGACTTCAGATCTACGGTGAAAATGACACCGAACTCATTCAACAGCGCGGTGAACAGTGGTGGAGTATTCGCATTAAGCAAGCCATAGAAGACAATCGGCTATGCCTATATAGCCAGTCAATTGTGCCGACTATCGAGCCAGCAGAAAGCACAGAAAAGACACAGAAAAAGGCCGAGACAAGCGCTAAGAAGACCGCTAGATACGAAATTCTGTTGCGAATGGTAGATGAGCAAGGTCGAATCATCATTGCCAGCGAGTTTATTCCTGCGGCTGAACGCTACAACCTAATGCCAGAGATTGATCGCTGGGTTGTACAGAGATTTTTGAATGACTACTGCCTGCATCACGCAGCCACCGACAATTTTCAACCGGCGAAGTACCTGATAAATCTCTCTGGTACCAGCGTCGGAGACGAGCAGTTTCTTAACTTTCTAAAGGCGCAGCTAGGACAAAACCCTAGCATTGCACCACACATCTGTTTTGAGATTACTGAAACTGCTGCCATCTCTAATCTCAGCCAAGCTGTCTGCTTTATGGAAGAGCTAAAACAGCTAGGCTGCCAGTTCGCGCTAGATGATTTTGGGAGCGGGATGGCCTCGTTTGCATACCTAAAAACACTGCCCATCAATTACTTAAAAATTGACGGTCGATTCATTGAAGAGATCATTCACGACCCTTCTACGTTCGCAATCGTAGAATCTATTAACCATATCGGCCACGTCATGGGAATGCAGACAATTGCGGAATTTGTCAGCAGTTCCGCTATTCGAGAAAAGCTCCAAACTATCGGAGTGGACTACGTACAGGGCTTCGATATATCTAAACCCTGTCAGCTTGCGTTTGCCTGACATTTGTCTATTGCAGCCTATTGCAGCTGATTCGTCATACATTCAGCTGTGTTTAACTGCTGATATTGCTACTCATCATCGGTCGCTTTCTCAGTAAATCTACTTGTATTGTTGTATTAGATTCAGGCAGACTCTACAAACAGCAATTCCCCAATGACCTACAAAGATGCCGATAGCAGCACCGCGTACCCAAAAATATTCGTCGCAGGCTGTCCGCGTTCTGGCACCACATGGATAGCTCACATGATTGAACGGCATCCTAACGTGATCAAGCTTGAAGGAGAAAGCCATTTGTACAAGCTTCTTTATGATCCTTTTACCTACCTCAAAAACATGCCGCTGCGCCAACGTCTCAATCGCCGCAATTGGATTTTAAAGCACTATGGACCAACGCCCATATTAACGGGATTCAACAGCGACAATCTTTGGAATGGCTTGCTCCGCACCTATCAATTTTACAAATGGAGCGGCAAGGATTCTGGTCCGCACATGACCGTGGGCTACAAAACATTTGAGACACTCGTAAAAAAGGCAAAAGCAGGTGAGGGGGATGATCTATGCAAAGTCACACGGTTAATCAAATCTATTTTTGATGTCTCATTCTATGAACAGGGCGGCAGTAGCCAAACTATGCTCGAAAAAACGCCGATGCACATCAAGTTTGCTAGCAATATTTTGCAGTCCTTTCCAGAGGCCAGAATAGTTGAAGTTGTGAGAGATGTTCGTAGCATCTGCGCGTCTTGGCAAGCACGAGCCAAAACGCAGCGCTGGGCCCACCGGTCAACCACCAGGCTGGTCGCTCAGTGGATTCGGTGTGTAGAAGCAGGCGATCGCGCCGCCCTTCTAGAGAACAATCGCATCATCCGCCTCAAGTATGAAGACCTCCGCCAAAGCCCACACACTTGGCTCAGCAGCACCTTTGACTTCGCTAAACTGCCGACCAATTCGGATCAAATCAGCGAAATCGTCGACGCGCTCAGCATTGAAAAAGTCAGCCAAAAAGGTGAAGGCCAGCACGTCAGGCACGGAAAGGTGGATGGATGGAAAGAGGAGCTTAGTTCAGCAGATATCGAAATTTGCAATCGTATGGCCGGGCCACTGCTAGAACGACTGGGGTATGTGGTGTAATCTCTATTCGCGCAAAATATTGGCGATTTTGGGATGGTTACGCACCGTATCGAAGCTGACGTCGTTGCGGGCCATCAGGCTGTAAATGCTGGGATTGAGCTGGATAGATTGGCTGAGGTGAATGGCCGCTGCCTCAGGATTATCTAGCAGGGCATAGCTCGACGCCAAGCCATACCAAGCATTGGGGTTAGGAACCTTATACTTTAGCGATTCCCAAAAACTTTCGGCTCTCCCGGAATTAGTATGCTGAAGTAGCAATGCGATACCAGTGAACGATGG
>ERZ1740070.2451-NODE-2451-length-10677-cov-15.629542_pt1 | contig 10677 bp, 8 predicted proteins | sample MGYA00581734_ERZ1740070 | MGnify/ENA primary metagenome ERZ1740070 (study PRJEB43018, sample SAMN04849744) | marine metagenome | isolation source: floating plastic debris | place: Pacific Ocean | collected 2008-09-01 | study: EMG produced TPA metagenomics... | reverse complement strand
ATTATGAAGACCAACTCGAAGTCCATTTTTCAAGCATACGAACTTTGCCATGCAGCACTTAAAAAAACTCTTCAAGAAAATCTTTTCTCGGACGCCAATAGAAAACAATGAGTAGTGAGTAGCAAAAAATATTTCTACTCTCTACTGACGACTTTCTACTCATAACTCAAGATTCACTACCAGCGACTCACTACTATTCATATGACTCTCCAGATACCGTTCTATTTCAACTGTTCCTTGCTGAGGTTCTATGATACTCTTTGCATCGTCCAGTGAATTTAACCGGTAACGACTATCGCAAAAACCAAAGCCTTTATATTTTCCTTCTTCAAGCAGGATCACCGCTGTCTCATCTTCATATCTACCGGCTCCTACAATCGCATAAGATTCCTTTGTATGATTTAGTGAGTCCATGAGTGCCTGAACTCTTGAGTTATAATCTTTTATATCTTCCTCCGAAATACATGCTCCTTTGCAATTACCATCAGCATAATCAAAACAAGCATTTATCGACTTTTGAATACCACACAACTTTGGACAGAGTTCATGTTCCTTCACTTTGTCAATTAAAAAATGCCACGCATCCGCATGGTTATTAAAGAGGCTAAGGCCTTTATTTCCCTTAACCACTTTACTCACATTGAGCCGCCAGTATCCCTGCCTGTCCTCATAACTGTAAATGGTCCACTGGTTGTTCACATACTTCTGAGAGCGATTGTATTTAGGCCATAACCTTTTTATCTCCTGAGATTCAAGCACAAGCGCCAGGAGCTCATTGCCTGTCAGCTCATATTGAATGTGATGCACCTCATTTCTTATGTATTGATTGCGTGGATCTTTTGAGCGACCGGAAAAGTGGCTGCGAATGCGCTTCTTAATATTAATGGCCTTGCCTACATAGATCACCTCATTTCTGCCGTCTACAAAATAATAAACCCCGGGCGCCTCCGGCAGTGTGTGAAACTCTTCTTTCGGCAAATGAGGTGGCAAGGTCGTTTCCTTCGAGGATCGGTGTAATGCTATTTGAACAAATTCCGGATTCTCTTTTAGTAATTTACCGAATAGCACGGCAGTTGCCCGGGCATCACCTCCGGCCCGATGTCGGTCGGTAATCTTGATATTAAAATGTTCACAAATATTACCTAACCCGTAAGACCGCAACCCGGGGAAAATACCTCTGGTAAGCCGCACTGTACAAAGCTTTTTACTACCTATCTCATACCCATTTTCTTCCAGGGCAGCTTTTACAAAGGAATAATCGAAATGGACGTTGTGAGCTACGAAAATGTTGCCCTCCAACTTTTCGTGAATAATAGTAGCCACATCTTTGAACGTTGGCGCCTTTTTGACAGTTGCATTGGAGATACCGGTTAAGCCGGTAATGTAGTTTGGAATGTGCTGTTCAGGATCGATAAGTGTTTCATAATGATCGATCACTTTTTCACCATCATGAATAAAAATAGCAATTTCAGTGATCTTACTTCTTCCGGCAAAGCCACCGGTGGTTTCTATATCTACAATGGCATACACCTTTCGAATTTAGCCAAATCTTGGTATTTTTTATGGGGACGGGGTTACTGGTTTCTGAATTTGGGGTGAAGAGCGTAGGGTGAGGAGCTTAGGGCTTAGGGCGAAGAGCCTAGAGCTTAGGGTGAAGGGGCTAGTGCATTGCTAATTGTTAATTGTTAATTGCCCATTGCCATTGCCCATTGCCAATTCCATTGCTAATTGTTCATTGCCCATTGTTCACTGCCATTGCTTAACATTGCATTCTTATTTCAATTACGACATTCATGAGTGAAAACGACGCTAAACCATCGTTGAATTTTATAGAACAACTGATAGAAGATGATATTAAAAATAACAAGCTTCAACGCCCTGTCCATACAAGGTTCCCCCCTGAGCCTAATGGATACCCTCACATAGGACATGCAAAATCAATTGTTCTCAATTTCGGTTTGGCAGAAAAGTACGGAGGTACCTGCAATCTGAGGTTTGACGATACCAACCCGGAAAAAGAAAGTATTGAATACGTTGAAGCCATCAAAAAAGACGTAGAGTGGCTCGGCTACACATGGGAGGGAGATGCGCTTTATGCCTCGGATTACTTCGGTCAACTTTATGAATGGGCAAAAAAACTAATAGCTGACGGTAAAGCCTATGTGGATGACACCCCTGTAGAGCAAATTCGAGAAGAGCGTGGTACGCCAACCCAACCTGGTAAAGAAAGCAGCCGTAGGAATCGCCCTACTGAAGAAAGTTTAGAACTATTGGAGGAGATGAGGCAAGGCAAACACCCAGATGGAGCTATGGTGTTAAGGGCCAAAATTGATATGGCTTCGCCTAATATGCATATGCGCGACCCTGTGCTGTATCGCATCCGGCATGTGGAGCACCACCGTACCGGTAAGGACTGGTGTATTTATCCAACTTACGATTTTGCCCACGGGCAGTCTGACAGCATCGAAGGCATAACACACTCACTTTGCACGCTTGAATTCGAAGTACACCGGCCTTTATACGACTGGTTAATTGAGCAGTTGGGTATTTTCCCCTCAAAGCAAACTGAGTTTGCCCGGCTTAACTTAGGCTATACCGTGGTTAGCAAGCGTAAACTGTTACAACTGGTAGAGGGCAACTATGTCAACGGCTGGGACGACCCAAGAATGCCAACACTTTCGGGTATCAGAAGGAGAGGTTATACCCCGGATGCTATTAAAAACTTTGTACACAAGGTGGGTGTAGCCAGGCGTGACAGTCTTACCGATGTGGCTCTCCTGGAGTACAGCGTTCGGGAGGACTTGAACAAAAAAGCCAATAGGGTAATGGGTGTGCTTGATCCGATTAAACTTACCATTACTAATTATCCTTCGGACAAAGAGGAGATGTTATCTGCGATCAATAATCCGGAAGATGAATTGGCAGGGAAAAGAGAACTGCCCTTTTCAAATGAGATTTTTATTGAAAGAGGAGATTTTATGGAAGACCCACCAAGAAAGTTCTTTAGGCTCGGACCTGCGCGGGAGGTACGCCTGAAATATGCCTACATCATTAAGTGCGTAGATTATAAAAAAGACGATAACGGTAATATTACAGAGATCTTTTGCACCTATGACCCCAATTCCAAAAGCGGACAGGATACAAGTGGAAAAAAGGTAAAAGGAACTCTGAGCTGGGTATCGGCAAAGCATGCCACTTCTGTAGAAGTTCGCCTTTACGACAGGTTGTTCATAACGGAAAATATGAACGAGGTGGAGGACGATTTCTTAAAGCATCTTAACCCTGATTCATTGCAAATACTGGATGATGTAAAAGTGGAACCTTCGCTTTCAGATGCCAGGCCGGGGGATCAGTTCCAGTTTGAGCGTCAGGGCTATTTCATTGTGGATCCGGATTCTGCAGCTGATAAAAAGGTATTCAACAGAACCGTTACCCTGAGAGATAATTGGGCGAAGAAGTGATCTGGAAATTACATAACCTCAAAAGAACCCTCCAGAAATCTCTGGATTAGCGGGGTTTAAAGAGCGCGGTTGTGACTAGCAACCTAGCAGATGCAATGCCTCAGAACTCTAAATTCTGTATCGAATTGATCATTTAATTTTTTTTCCAAAAGGAATGAAGTAAATGAAAAAATTAAATATGCAATAAAGTTGCATTTATGTACATTTGTAGAATGGAAAATACCGACCATCTAAAGGAGATACTGGAATCGCACAAGCTTAGAATTACAGCTTGCCGAAAGAATGTGTTACAGTTTTTCTTGAATAGGAAAGCGGCGCTATCCCAAAGTGATCTTGAAAATCAATTCACCCAATACGACAGGGTAACCCTGTATCGAACATTGAATAGTTTTCTGGATTCGGGAATAATCCATAAAATACCTAATTCTCAAGGAGCAGCCGCTTATGGTTTATGCCATGAAACCTGCTCTCCAGACCATCACGATCACAACCATATTCATTTTAAGTGCAATCAATGTGGTCAAATCCAGTGTTTGGATGACAAATTAGTTCCTGAAGTAACTATGCCAAAAGGTTACATGATAGAGGCGGTTAATATGATTGTGGATGGCGTTTGTGCTAAGTGTGCCTGAAAGAATGAAAATTCACTATAAGTAGTGATTGCAACAATGATGCACTATACACTATTTTGCAAGATAGAATTAGTCTTAATAAAAGTCTTTTAATGATTAACAAGGTGATTATCAATGTTTCATTTTTGTCATTGCGGGTTGTTTTAGAGCAGAGGTATTGACTTACATATAGACAGGGTGTGGGCCAAACGTATTTAAGAATAAAATGAGACTTACAATTATCCTCACTGCTTTACTTACAGCTATTCAGTCTTTTGCGCAAGTTGACTGTACTGGTAGAATTACAGGGCAGGTCTTGGGCAAAGATACCAATGAGCCCCTACCATTTGCCACTATCAAAATTTTGAATTCTGATAATGGCACTGTCAGCGATGAACAAGGTAGTTTTACTTTAACTGGTATATGTGGAAATGAGGTTGATTTTAAAGTCCGTTTTTTAGGATACAAAACACTGGTACATCATCATGATTTTCGCAGTGGTAAAAGTGTGGATGAAGGTCATGCCATTTATTTGGCTCCGGAGCAAACCGAATTAGAAAGTATAACCATTGAAAATGAAAGGATAGACGAAATAAAGTCTTTAGCGGTACAGAAAAAGAAATTAACTAATCTGGAAACACTTGGCTCATCCATAGCCGATATATCACAAGAAATAACCGGTGTATCCCTACTAAAATCGGGATCAAACATTGCTAAACCCATTGTTCACGGGTTACACTCCAATAGGGTACTCGTAGTCAATGATGGAGTTAGACATGGCTATCAAGCTTGGGGAGAGGAACATGGACCTGAAATTGATCCTTCCCATGTGGATCTAATTGAAGTTGTTAAAGGGGCGGGTACTGTAAAGTACGGCCCGGATGCCCTGGGCGGCGTAGTTCTATATAACGCCAAAAGACCTGCTTTTAATAAAAAGTTAAATGGTTCATTTGGGTCTTCTTACCAGACTAATGGAAGATCAATAAGTAGTCAACTCGACCTGGGTCAGGGTTCCGAGCGCTTTGCCTGGAACATTGGCGGTCATGGAGTGTATCAAGGTGATTTGCAAGCGCCTGATTATAATTTATCCAATACTGGCAAAAGAGAATATGGAGTTAGCTTCAATACACTTCTTCATCGCCCCACTTTTGACCTACAAGTTGCAGGAAGTTATTTTGATCAAGAACTTGGCATTCTAAGAGCTTCAATTGCTAAAAGTCTTGTAGACTGGCAAAATGCAATAAACAACGACAGTATTCCCCAACCTACCAATTCATTTACCTATGATTTACAAAGTCCGTGGCAAGATATTCAACATGCTTTATTAAAGGCAAATTTATCGCTTTATCTCGGAGAACATACATTTAATTTTCAATATGGAGTTCAGAAAAACAATAGACAAGAATTTGACGTACGCAGAGGCGAACTGAATGATCGTCCGGTGATCAATTTAGAACTTTGGACGCATACTCTGGACGCAGAGTGGATTCAACCGTCAAAAGGTCGATGGCAAGGAAGTTCGGGTATTCAATTAATTTCGCAAAATAGCGTTAATGAACCAGGTACAAGTCCTATAAATTTTATACCCGATTATGAAATCCTTAATATCGGTGCATTTACCGTACAATCATATAAACTCAACCAAGGCCTGCTTGAACTAGGCGTTCGCTTCGACTTTCAGTCTCTTGATGTAGCAGATACCATAGACAGGTATGATTTTATCTATTCTAATGAGGTAAACTTTTCAAATGCAACGTATACCGTTGGTGTTCGAAAGGAACTTAGCGAAGTTTTATCGGTATTTTCGAATATCGGGTACGCATGGAGGCCGCCAAATGTGGCGGAACTTTATTCGTTCGGTTATCGCTATGGTAGGTTACAATACGGACTTTGGCGCTATGATTTTAACCCTGACTTAACTACACCTCCTGATAGCGTTTTTGACCAATCTTTGCGCACCGTTGACTCAGAAAGAGGAGTAAAATGGATCTCAGGTATTGAGATAAAAAAGCGTAAAATTACTGCTGAATTCATCTTTTATATTAATCAAATAAACAACTATATATTCCTTAGACCTTACGGTGTTTCAACAGGTATTGCTGGAGTACTCCCAGTATGGCTTTATGAACAAACCGATGCCGTATTTTACGGGTCTGATTGGGATATCCGGTATAAACACAATAATATGTTTACTTCAGAAGTAAGGTTATCTTATGTTCATGCTAAGAGCGTAGATCGGCAACAACCGTTATTAGAGATACCCCCATTGAATATTAATTACTCGCTTGAATTCAAAAAAGGGCCGTGGAATGCCGGATTATCTTTGAGCTACACTGCACAACAATGGAATGCGCCTCCTGCTGTTGATCCTGTTAGCATTGCAGAAGGGGATATTGAAATAGATCGCCAAACGGTCATCTTTGATTATATGGCCTCTCCAGATGGCTACCTTCTTCTAGGATCAAATATTTCATATAAGAAAAAGGCTTGGAACGTCGCTTTTAACGTAGACAATCTCTTCAACACATCTTATAGAATTTACACTGATCGATTGAGGTACTTTGCTGATGCACCAGGAAGAAATTTCGCTTTAGCTGTCGAGTATAGCTTTTAAACGCAACATTGTTGCAAACCAATCATATGTTTCTTAACCTTGTACGCCGAAATAATTTACTAAAACAATTAACATGAAAATTTCAAAATTACTTTTGTTACTGTTACTTATAGGGTCAATTGTAAGTTGTTCTGATGATGACGATGATGATCCGACTCCTCCAGATAACGAAGAAGAATTTATTGATGAGGTCATTCTTACCTTTACCCCTACCCTCAGTTCAAAAGAAGTTGTTACTGCAAGATGGTTTGATGCTGATGGCGATGGCGTAGGTTCAGGTGAAGTGACTCAAGGTATTGCGCTTGAAGAAAACGTAGAATATATACTTACATTTACACTTAACAACACTGTAGCTAATGAAAATGTAACGCTAGAAATTGCAGATGAAGATGATGAACATCAATTCTTCTTCTCATTTACTGAAAATATTTTTAGCGACCCAACGGGGGCGGGAAATATTGACAATGATGGTATGATAAATTATAACGATGAAGACGATAACGGACTTCCCGTAGGACTTTCCACTACTTGGACTGCCGGTGGCCATACTGACGCCACAGGTCTTTTTACCGTACTTCTCAAACATCAACCTGGTCTTAAAGACGCTACTTCTGATTGGTCAACGGGGGGTACGGATATCGACATCACCTTTCCTATTGATATTGAGGAAGACGCTAATATAGAGGAAGAATTTATAGATGAAGTAGTATTAACGTTCTCACCCACAGGAGGTGGCGATGATGTAGTAGTAACCTGGTTTGATCCAGATGGAGAAGGTGCGAATGATGGCGCTCCTGATGGACCAATTAATTTAGCTGCGGATACTGAGTATGATTTGGCCATTACCTTAGCAAACACTGTAGAAGAAGAGGATGTTACCGCTGAAATACTTGAGGAAGATGACGAACACCAATTCTTCTTCTCATTTACTGCAGATATTTTTGGTGACCCAACAGGAGCAGGAAACATTGACAATGATGGTATGGTAAATTACAATGATGAGGATTCTGATGCTCAAGATGGATCAGGTCTTCCTGTTGGTCTTTCTACTAGATGGACTACCGGAAGCGCTACCGCTTCTACTGGAAATTTCACAGTTCTTTTGAAGCACCAGCCTGGGCAAAAGTCAGCTACTTCTGATTGGTCAACTGGTGGAACAGACGTCGATATTACATTTGACATCAATATCAATTAGAAAAACAAACTTTTAGTTAATTCTAATAAGAGCCCATCTGCTTTTTGTGGATGGGTTTTTCTTTGAAAAACAAGGGGATGTCTCAAAAGGTAGGTCATCCTGAGTTTACGAAGGATCTTACTAGGCGTAAAGTGACTTTTGGAAAAACTTACTGAGATTCTTCCTCCGCCAGAATGACTTAAAATATTTGGTTTTCTACCTTTTGAGACATGCCCCCTTTAATTATGACTGTCACCGGATTTCCTTTATTTCCGAAAGCTTTATTTGAAGGATGCCATTGATTGTGTTATGAAACAACAAAGTAAATGCTGTTATTCTTCACTGCTAGCCTCTTCTTGCATCGCTTCATGCTCTTGTTTCATTTGTTCGTGATCGGCTTTTACCTGTTCGTGCTCTTGAGCCATAGCTTCGTGATCAGCCTGCATTGCAGCATGTTCCGCTTTCATTGACTCATGCTCAGCTGTCATTTCCTCTAATTTCATTTCTCCCGCTAAGTGTTTTTCTTCCAGCGATCTATGATTAGCCAGTAGGGTTTTATGACTTGCAACCAGATTTTTGTGCTTTGTGATCATTTCCTCATGAGATTTTTCCATGGTGGCATGTATACTATCAGGTTCATCTCCGGCCATTGACTCATGATCGCTCATCATCTGACTATGAAGTGACTCCATTTCATTATGAAGAGTTTCCATCTGTTCATGTGCGGCTTCCATTTCCTGGTGATCACTCACCAACTGCTTATGCTCCTCTGTTTCTGCCGGATTAGTACTGCAGGCAAACATCAAAAGTGAGAGCCCTAATGCCGCTGTTGAATTTCTTTTCATTTGCAATTATGTTTTGGTTCAGCTTAAAATTGCTTCAAAAACGTCACCTTTCCAACTAGCTCTGTTTCCAGAAAGGTGTTTCCAAACCATTAATTTGCGTAGTTGAAGGCAGGTTAAATTATATTAGTGTCATAATGAGGGATTCTCACCAGAATCATCATATGAAAATACGTTTATTAAGCATTTTACTACCGGCGCTTTTTCTAGTTAACTGCTCTGTTAAACATTTACAAAGAGCGGGAGCTGTTAATCCAACCGATTTTAATACGAAAGTATATTTTGAAACTTTCAAAGGTGTGATTGCCCTGGATCTTTCTATAAACGGCCGGGTGAGGAAATTTTTATTTGATACTGGCGCTGATTTGACGGTTATACAAAGAGATTCCATTTCCGGTAAGACCTACAATGTTTCAGGAGCTTCAAAGCGTAAAATGGAGCTGGGGCGTGAAATTGTAACTTCCATGCGTATCGGATCTATTAATTTTCAAAATACGTACGCCCTGAATGGAGATTTGTCAGGATTAAAGGAGCAAATACCTGCCTTTGGTGGTCTTCTTGGTCAATCTATTATTGGCAAAGCCAATTGGCTCATAGATTATCCGGGCAAGTACATAACAATATCGAACAGCAACCTGGCAGATAATACGTTTAAACCCATTAGAATACGCCGCGAAAATGGGAACAATCCGTACACTTTTCTTACTTATGACGGCATTGAATATAAGGTAGTTATCGATATGGGAAGCTCTTCTGTGTTGAACCTTCCTGACGATTCCCGCTTTGCCAAAGACGTTGCACAAAAAATTAAACTCTCTGAAAATACAAGGGACCGTTACACGTTGGGTGGAATACAAATGGTTACAGAGAAGGTTGGGATGATCCCTGAATTAAAATTAGGTGAATTCACTTTTAAAAACGTTGATTTCAATATCAACACCTCCAGTCAACCCAGGATTGGGATCCGATTTTTTCAAGAATACCTGATTTATATTGATAACTCTAATGGTGGTGGCTATCGACTGAAAAGATCAGTGACTACAGCTGCCCCTTAAGCTTCTTGTTCCACTTGGTGCAAGGAAAAAGCATAAGAGCGGTTATGTCGCCTGGTCTACGAGCTAACGTTTTGGATTGTACATGTCCACCTAGTTTTTTCTCAATGTCATAACAGCTTTTTGTATTGTTGGACTTTTGACATTAGTGCGTATTTCATTCCACTCAGCTACTTTCTTTTCAAGTGTCATTCCCTCACCAAAAGCCCTTTCGGCATGCTTATTCCAGGTACTGTAAAAAAATGGGACGGCCTTAATTTCTTGCCAGGTTGTAAAACCAATAATGTGTATTAAATCCCACTCTGGCATACTTTCGGATGATACCAGACGTTTTTCTAACTCAAACCCAACAAACCTGCCTGCTTTGTCTCTATGGTGTAAATCGCGCATGGCAGGTCCCGAAAATACGTATTGGTCCTCATAGTAGTCTTTTCTTGCTTCAGGGTCTGAAAATAGATATTCTATGGTTTGGTTCATCTTAGCTTCCCTGGCGAGACCGTTATTTATAGGATAAAACATATCCAAACCCTTTTGCAATCGCATAAAGTCTAAAGCTCGAAAGTTTTCCTGAATTGATGATTTTTCAATAGCTGAAATTAGGGACGCGTGTACCTTTGCCATGGATTCGCTATCCCTAAGCATGAGCACAATGATGTTTGTCCATTTTTGCTCGCTGTTTTGATAATGTAACGGCTCATGATGAAACGGAAAAACCTCATTTATTAAGCCTTTTTCGTGTAATCCATTAATAACTGGATGGATTTCAGTTTCATAATCTTTCCAGAAGGCATCCGGGTTTGAGGCTTCCCAGGTAATCATCATTGCTTTTCTGTTTTCTACCTTATCAGCTTCTGTCTTGATTTCGTCGTGAAGCCTTACTAGTTTTCGGACCATTCTAAATTCAATTTTTTTCTCCACTTATT
>ERZ1740070.2449-NODE-2449-length-10678-cov-9.256707_pt1 | contig 10678 bp, 4 predicted proteins | sample MGYA00581734_ERZ1740070 | MGnify/ENA primary metagenome ERZ1740070 (study PRJEB43018, sample SAMN04849744) | marine metagenome | isolation source: floating plastic debris | place: Pacific Ocean | collected 2008-09-01 | study: EMG produced TPA metagenomics... | reverse complement strand
AAATTCAAATTGCATTCTTACAATCATCCACAAGAATTTAATTTCAAGATTCTGAGGCCAAGCAGTTGTGGTAATGGGCAATGTTTTATGTAGGTTTCCGCAATCAAGTTGTGTGAGTGAATATGATGGCCTAGCAAAATAAGTCATTGACAAATTTCCCAACATTACTTTTCTACTAATACCCTAACCATGCATAAAAAAGCTTAAAATTTTAAGTACTATGAGTAATACAGACAGACAAATCTTAGCCTGGAGCATCCTGTCGGAAGCACATTTGAGTCATGCTTTGAGCTGAGACGTGTCACACACAGGACATTTAACAAGATTCATGCTTTCAGATTTTAATAAAAAACTGGGTTAGACAGCAAGCATTATCATGTTTCACAGAAGTTATATCAGTGTTAGCCCCCGATGATGAAGACAGATGATGAGCGAGATGACTCACGATTTCGGGAGTTTTGAGAACATCCTCAATGATTTTGAATGCCTCGATGTTGAGCTTGACAATCTCGGCAAGCAGATCAAAGTGACATTGGGTGATTTCTTGGGACATGTTTTCACTTTCTATCAGCTGGTTTACTATGTGCTACAATTGAATAAAAAGTACAGCAGCTAGTAACTAACTGTAAATTATAAAAGCAGCAAGGCAACTCACAATCTCGGGTGTTTTGAGTGTATCCTGAATGATTTTGAATGCCTCGATGTTGTTCTTGACAAGATATGCGAGCAGGTCAAACGAACACTGGGTGTTTTCTTGGGAAGGCTCGCTATCTACCATGAAGTTGACAATATGCTACAAGAACAAGAATGGCACCTTGGATATGAGAAGTGGGGTAACATTAAGTTTCTAGGCCAGGGCGACCCAGCTGCATGCATTCAGGACTAAATTCTGCGAAAGCGGACATTTCAATTGAAGCTTTTATTTACTCCTGTCAAAACCAATCATGAGGAAAAAAGATGAAAAGTCTATTTCCCAGCAAACTATGTTAAAATATATTGTGAAATAAGAACTTAAAGTCTGTAATATTTGCAATAGAAAATAATGAAATTGGATTGTCGAGATGATTTATCATTTCAAATGGAGAGGTGTTGAAACCCACATAACTGAACCAGACATTTTCCCAACACATTGATTTCTCTATGTTCTGTGTGCTGGGAGCAGTGTTGAAATCGAACCAATGATGTCATTAATCACAATTGTCATTTGATGGAAAGAAAAAAGCAGGTACGGAAAATTCAAGTTTTCTGCATTACAATTCCTGTACCATCAAAAAAGATATAGGATGCAAGGATTGATTCATTTTCTAATTTTTTTGCTCATCTTTGCACCACTTTGTCTGCATCACACCAGTAGCCATATTGATTTATCATTGAACCAGAAAATAATATGCCATTAAGGACGTAGCCACATCTAAAACCTTGCTGGAGAGGCCGATGGGTAACACAGAATTGCTACAGTACAGACAGATGCTTACCTGTAATAAACCTCTGCGAAGTAGAAACACTTGATCACAGTATGAGATTTTGCCTCTGAGAAAACTTTCCAGACTTCTGGACAGCCAGAATCTGTAGGTTGAAGCAGTGGGTTCTTTCTTTAGTACTTCAACCATTTTTGTTACCAGACCTTCCTTTCCTCGACACATGTTTCGCCTGCCCAAAATAATCACCAGCAAACACCCGGTTATCTAAAGCTCACGATGAGTTCATTAGTGTAAAAACCTCCTGCTTCAGCAATTCATGAAGATTAGTAGGTCTAGGTTGTTGGGAACATACCATGATAATTTTAAGTACTACGATGATCCATCAACAAATTTAACCACATGTTTCAAAAATACGACTGGGTTAGGCCATAATACGGATAATGAGTGATGCAATTTTAGTTCATAATGAAATATTCCACCAGTCCTGACTGAAATAAGTCTCAGCCACTTTGAACTTTTTCTGACACCCTACCACCCACAGAATGCACCATCAAGTCACAATATAAAACGAGAGCTAGCAATACTTACACATCAACTGAGCTGAGTTCTGGAACTTTAAGCATGGGATGAGCTTTTTCATTGATCCGCCTTACTTCCTGTAATTCGCTTTTTGATAACAGAAGATGATTGTGCCTGTAAAAACATAGAAAAGACACAATACCCCTTGCTGAAGCATAATTGAAGAATAATTCACAGGTTTTTGTAATTTAAATGTTTTCCCAAGCTATGAAATCAGTTTTGCAAGTGATTTCCATTAAAGGAAATTCAGCTAGTGATTATCCCTGTTGCTACATTGAACTTAGTGATCGAAAAGTACCAGTCAACCTCAGTTAAAACTGGCTATGTGATAAATCATTGTCTCTAAGTCTGGCTTGACAGAGTGAAATTCTCATTTTTTGCCCGATGCGAGTACTTTTGGGAAGAATCAGTAAAAAAAGACTGCATGTTAATTGCGGTCTAAGAGCCCTGCATATCAAAGTGCTCATCTTCCATTGCCAATGATATTATAGAGAATCGAAGTAATGACTAATAATTATCATGTTAGTGGTGGCTTTAATGTTCGCTGACTTTTCAGTTATGGCATGAAATACTTTTGCAGGAAACTTACTCAGAATGGTCGGAGAAGGAATGAACCAGCCTGAGAAACTGCAGTTTCACAGCCACCTCTGGTGAGCATTCACAGCTAGCATTGTGTCCTGCCAGTCTATTTCGAGGTCCCGTACGATTGCTGTGAAATAGATTTGTCTCAATGAACCTCATCATAGTGTCCTAACTTCCCACATATTAAAGGCATCACAACAAACCTGCTGGGCTATGCTGGTGATTTTTTTAGTGTGGCAGTTAAAAATATCATAAATGTTCTATAAACTAATGACGCTGAGGTACATGTAAATATGCAATGCTGCATGCCCCTCGATATAAATATACATGTATTTTAATAAGCGGAAGGTCTTGTCTCACATGCGATTTTAATGACTCGATGACGTCACAAACTGGGGGCTGAATATGAGCTGAAGAGGCATTTCCATCCGTTATCCCTAATGATGCAATTAAGACTGTCTGGGATCACCACAACCAATACCAACAATAACAGGATTCAAAAGAATAGAAATGTCATCACATAAAAGAACAAATCTGTTACCAGCCTAGAAGTTCACAGTTCACCTTCCTGTGACATCATTATACTAAAAGCACGGGGGATTAGAACAGAGTTTCTTACCCTTGCACTTTCCATATGAAGTTCTCAAACAACGTTGAGAGACCCGGAATGAGTCCTTTCTCAGCTACTATTTTCTGACCCCTCTTCCTGTTTTTGCCGAGCAGCAGCAACCCAATGGTGTACAATGCCTCCACTTTGTAAACCAGTTTATTTATAGACTCCATGCCTGGTTGTCTGATCCAAGGGGCGTCAGCTTCAGATGGTTGGCTCAAGCCTAGATTTGACACAAACCAACATTGATACACATGTCTGATGAAAAAGCATGTAGATGGTAATGAGATGACACACTGCCCGTACTAGTATACATACACTTAAGCAACCTCATATACAATAAACATTATACCTACATTTCCCAAACTTGCTCACTATTAAACATCATCATAAAAAATCATCGGTTTAACATGAAATTTTTAGACACGTCTCAAATGTTGAGAGTCAATGGTTAATGCCCTGCCTTCTTGTAGGTCATTGCCCAGTAAACGACTTGTTTGTTCATCGTTTGATCAATTTTGTTATCCTAACCCACCGGCTATAAAGTCACGAATATCAGTATCTTGACTTGGCATATCCAAGAGATCGTCTGAGTTTGAATCATCAATCCATTGCATCCAATTCTCGACTTCACCAGTCAAACCTCTATATCTGGGTGCGTCTGAAAATACAAAAAGAGACTGAAATTATTGATATTCTCACCACCTGGAATGCTAGTAAATATGTTTATCGCTGTCTAAGACACACAGGTAAACGTGAGAAGCGGATTACGTCACATCAGAAATAATATTTCTGTATACTGTCTCATGTTCACAAGATACACAAAAATACAGCCAGCACTTTAGAACATGACTGTCAAGACAGCCAGGCTCGATATAGCACACATAAGATTATACAATCCTTCCACTGAGATGATGATAAAACACCTCGATGTGATTGGCTAACATTAGCCACACACAGATGAGCATTATTGCGACACAACTTGAGGTGGATAAACAATGCTAAAGTTTCCATGAAATATTGCAAAAAATAACAGAGAAAACCTGTCTCAAACACTACAACTGAACGGCTCGTCTTATTTATGACTACTCTGCTGAAGGACATTTTTGTGAAAAGCTATCAAAATAAAACATGAATGGTTGACATTTCATATTAAAATAATTCACATAATATTTAACTCAGCTCCTTTAAAGCTGAATGGAATAATGTACGGGAACCAACGCTTGAAGTTGGACATAGCGTGTAAAACACAATAAAACAAAACAATAAATTTCCACCAAATCTCAATGGATGAACCTGACTACAAGGAAATGCATGTGTATCAAAACCTGGTAGCTCTACTTTCCTCAGCTGCTGGATGTCAAACTGAGGTCAGTGTGTTCAATCAAGATTTAAGATCATAAAAATGGCTACCCTTCAAAAATCGATGGCCTCTACATCCTTGGATACATGATAGCCACAGCCTGCAGTATGTCGACAGGTAATGGAGTAAAGAAAATATTTACAAAAGGACAACAGAATCTAACTGATGTATATCCAGACAGATGCAACGCCAAAGTAAACTTTCTATCATCTTGAATATAAAACATATGAGCAAAAAACAGCAGGCTTGTTACAATATCATTCTCAACAACAAAGAGCGAATATCTAGATCTAGCAGTATCAAAGACTTTTGACCCCCCAGCTAAATGGTGCAGATCTCAATACTGTTATGGCTGCTTTAGCTTGAAGATTGCTTAAGCCGATATGATGTTGACATAACAAAAATAACCAGTAGCTGGCTGGTTAGAGCAGAGTGTTCAACCAGAGGACCAGCCTGTGAAAAGTCTAGACCGACAGAAGTAACCGCTAATCAACCAGCACAATCTCATTAATGTATGTACAGAACAGACACCATTCACACAAACACTGTCTCAAAATTGCCCAACACTAACGTCACCAAAACACTAACAGCCAAAAAAGAGGGTCACTCAAGTTGAAAGAAGAAGCTTGGATGGGCAATATAACACAAGGAATTTGGCAAGCGTATGTGGGCTTAAACAAGGAAAAGATTACTACCACACATTTGAGCAGGAAATTTGTTCAGTGAGCAAACTTACAGTCTTTACTGCATGCTACAGCTATGAGACGATCCACCAAGCCAGGTATGTTGAGTAGGTAGTCTTGATTGAGATCTCGCACATTGACATATCCAGCTGCCCTTTTCTGCTTGTTTTGTGCATACACTAAAAATATAAACATCGACAGGACCTAGAGAGGAGAAGGCCCCTTTATCACAAAGAATGAAAATATAGGTATCACCAAGAGCGAAAACATTAATAAATTAATATTTCTGTGTATATTATGTGATAATTTTAGGGATGATTGATTAGGTTCAAGAGATTAAATTCCTGAAACAAGACTCTGAACAGGATCCACACACACTTGGTTTCAGTGTCCAAGTCCAATGATGATTGAACCGGATTCTACCAAAGCGGCACAAGTCTGGTTTGATGACAGGATAGTCTGAATTTGTACTACAGTTTACTACATCATTATTCCAATTCTGTACTCACATGAAACATTGTTGCTGAAAATATCCAGTTCAGAAACACATATCACCAATATCCGACAGAAGTTCATGAGCTTCTCATCATCAAATCTCATTATCAGTTCATGTAGGTTGGCTATAAATCAAATTGAAACCATGTATTACAAACACACCAGAGAAATGTATGGCATAGTCCCTGAGTTGATGAACCAATATAACCATAAAAAGGATTGTGGCAGCTGATAAATTTAAAGCCACTCCTCATAATCCATTTATGACACCTACAAACTGGTGACAGAAGTACTGTCCACCCTCCTGCAAGGATCCATCATTGGCTCATTGAAACCATGAGGGTCATGGAAACAAGCTTTGTTGGTCGTGACATTTTGCTCAAGGTATGGAATTAAAAAATTGAAAAATGACATTCTTGGAACCAGAAAGATCTCTAAAGGTTAACAAAGATGCATTCCAATGTTAGCGCTATCTGGCCACCATGTAATATCCTAGAATTATACAAATACCATATCAATCAAGGTCAACAATAGAGCTTGTAATGTTGAAGAGCTTACGTATTTCACTCAGACGGAGTGTGGGACGGTTTTGAAGGCAATCTTCAATTAGACTGCAGGCTGATACAAATGTTTGGTCAAACTGGAGGTAATGGAACATGTGTACAAGAAAATCATCATCATGCCCCAGTTCTTTGGCTATAGTTTCTCCGACAGTATCCTACAAATTGAAGGATTAGTACATTTTCCTCTTTCTTTTCGTAATAACACCGCTGCAAAACTTCTGTGTTAAATGTGATTGAGCATACTGAACCAGTATTGGCAATGAATAATCAATACTGGTTACTGTGTCATAGAAGCCCAATCAACCCTCTGCACAAGTTACTAGCATTGATGAATGATCAGATAAACAGCACACATGCAAAAAATGAAAGTTTCAGATATCAAACAGGCAAGAGTTGAGCAGTATGTAAGTAGTTTAATGACGTAGTACATTGGATGGCCATAAAAACTCCACAAACATAACACTAATATCCTGCTCATCATCAGAGCTGCTAGTTACGTCCTGTTTAGCTGTTCCATGGTGGACGAGGGAAATTGTATAATAATACCAACAGCTTACCATGCCTCGAACAAACTTGTATTTATAGATAATATATGAGTGACATTGAATTTGTTCAAGGTTAGGGAAGGAAAAGATGGTTTGCTTATTGGAAAATTAAAATAGATGATCAAACATTTCAACTCAAGTTTTTTCCCATGGGATACCATACTTACCGCACTTATGATTCGACCAAGCGCTTCAAATAAAACTGATTTCATCAGAATCAACTCATCTGCTTCTAAAAAAATTCAACATAAATCTTTGTTACACATAGTTATGCAGTAATTTAATTTGTCTAATATATTGCCAAGTTCTACTCCCACATCAAGCTTCATGAGGGCTTGACATTTTTATCTGGTGATTAAGTGACATATGGAGTCAATCACATTAAAAGAATGTGATACCCGGACAAAGACTCACTTCTATGTTTATCATTATTTAACAAAACAACCTATTTTTATCCACAAGCTACGGTACCCGAGTCCCCATAGTTACTACAAATCAAAGTAAATATAATTAAGTAAACCTTACCCTGCCTGTGAGGTGAGTTTTCAGGAAGAACACTTTCAAACATGATTATCCTCTTGGCAGCCTGCATAAAAGAAACAGAATAGAATCAGTTGTACAGACTTCTTGCACATTTCTCCTAACTGCTCTAGTCTGTGTACTGTGTATGAAATAACACAATGAACCATCACAGCCAAACTTTGCAGGAGGCATTCATCGTCTTTGCCAAGGTCAAACACCTTTGTTCAACGTACCAGTTATTGGTACCAAGAGCTCTATGAGAAAAAATTAGCTAGTGAAGAAAGAGTCATCAAATATTGTCACCTCAAGACCACCCAATTTATAGAAATGTTCTGCATTGGCTTCTTCTCGCTCATACCGCTCAATCTCATCAGCATTTCTTCTTTCAAGGCAAGTGACACACTCAAACAGAGCCTGCAACAATAAATAGGTCTATGTTATCGTAGGTTAACTGAGTAGGCTACGTAGTCAAACAGGAGCAGCAAGGCAAAACAAGAGCTGCTATACATAACCTTTTCGTTCATAGAGTTTTTGCCTGTCCCAAGGTTTACCCCATCACTTTGTTGTTGTAGCTACCATCTGACAAACCCCACCTAACTATAACATTATCTAAATCTTAGACTCAATCAGAGGTGATTAAGAGTCATAATAAGCAAAAAAAGGAAAATTTCACCACTTTTGCGCAGTGATTTGGTACCGGTATGGTCTTGCAACACTCTCTTAAAAGGATGCTATCAAATGGTAGCAACCACAAGTCAAATCTCACCTTGCAGCTTTTATATAATCCTTCATGAGTTGATTGTTCATCATGCAAATAGTTTTCCAAATCTACTACAATATCCAAGACATCTGTGGATTCTGTCTGTTTACCATATTCCCTTATATACTGTTTTCGAGCCTGAAAACAAAGACATAGCGAGAGAAGGTACTTTATTGGTATTATATCGTTTACATTATGTTGAAGACCAAACTGGACACAAAAAAATCTTAATAGAATCATTGAGATCTACTGGGCAGCTGAACTATTGAAAAGCAACATCCAGCGTGTTACATATCCATGAGAGGCATAGGGATTCAAGGAAACAGCAAATCCACCCAGCAGAATGCTTACTTAAACTCAGTTTTGTGTTTTAGCATGAAACATCCAACCCAGTTTTGGTGACCTGAATCCGATCAACAATATGGAATATTGTCAACTTCAAGATGAGTTATTCCGTCAAAGAGTAAGCTGGTTCATAGTTATTAACACTCTACTGTAAACTCTCCTCTCTGTTTTTTTGTACCAGTATCTAAAAGGGTGAGGTTCAAAATAATACTCCACCATTGCAAGTAAAATGTCTTTTTTTCTGTGATATCCACTGGATTTCAACCGATATCAAAAAATATGAAAATCGTATCAGAAATCTTCGGACCAGTAGGCCTATTCGATTGATAAAAAACAAAGTATCAATCCAACCTTACACGGCTTTCCTAATTTGATATCAACAAATGAGACCAGAGCATACCTTAGAAAACACTTTATGTCGCCTACTACAAATGTTAGGAGGGTCAAACTAATTAAATGATTGCGAGTAAGACAATGACAAGTCTATGAAACCAACCCGAAGGGAAGATAAAACTAAAATGTGGTGCTTGATCTTGCGGGTCAGGTCTTGGCCACTGTCTCTGAGATCAAGGAAAAGCAAAAATAACTCCTTGGTTTGTGGGAATCTTTATATCTCGATATCGTAACTCGCTTCTTGAACAATGGTCAGTCAGTGCTAGCCGACAAAACAGGCAGTTAACTGAAATTAACTGGCCAGGCTAACCCTACCAATATAAACTGATTTTAGCTAAATACTAGCTACTAGACTTTCTAGAGTGAGAGGGCCGGTGAAGAATTTGTGGATCAACCAAGATGAGTTCATGAGTTAACTCCTTGCTTCAACCTAAAATTTTCCTTTTACCACAAGCTTCAACAACCAACAACAGAGAGTTGCACCAGCTGCTGAGTAGCTTCTACTTGCATTGACTATTGACAACATACAACCTACATACATAGAATCGGGCTTCCTTTAATTTATTGACAACCAGTCTAATCTAAGTCAGCAACAATATAAATATTATTTTTTTGAGTTCAAATAAATCTGTCTAGATTTCATCATGGGAAGTGTGATTGGGCAGGGCCTCATTTCCATTTCACAACAATTTTGCTTAGTTTAGTGGGTATAAAAAGGCAAGGAGTAACAGATTATTAGTTTACTCCTTGATACAAGAAGTGTTGAAAAATCAAAAATAAATAACTTGAAGACGAGGCAGGTTTCATGTTACATTTACTTAGCAAAAGATGAGAAATGTGAAATGGATGTAATTCCAGGGTGATAACCATGAGGTGACAAGGCATTTCCATCTCATTACACAAACTAATCAAAGTTGTGCTGGCCTCATTTATGTGTTAATGTTATAATTTACCACTCCAAGGAGGAGTACACTACAGACAGTAAAAATATCTTTTACCTCTTGTTGGTTATGCCACCTAGAATCACTACCAGGCTTTCATACTGACCTCACTAAACCGTTTATATCCTTCTCCAGAATATTCTCTCTGTCTAAAATGGTGAGTGATATTCCTTGAGTCTGTCTTTGGAGCTAAACATCTACGTTTCGGAGGAGGCTGCCCATCCATGTCCACCTATCCAAGAGCTTGATGTTAGTTTGATCTCTCACCAATGTTCTCTGAGTAAAAGTAACACAATCACATGGCTTGCCAATTGACCAATCACATCACAGAAAAATAGGATTAGCTATGTAAAAAAAATCATCAGTGCAAAATTGAGGAAACTATTTATCTTGCTTAAAATATTATTTACCACCGAAATACTAATAAAATTTAAATTTTAAGAAATTAAATAATCTAAATCTTTTAGAATAATAATAATAATAAAGTTCCAAAGTAAGTTTTTTAAGGGTATAGGTCATGTGATGTAAATAGAGACCCATGTCTTGCAGTGGTGATGGACTACCTATGGTTAGATACCTTGTGGTAGCCACTAAGGCAAGTGTTTGTGTTTTCCAGATACTGCCTCTAGAGTTGAAGTTTGAATCAAAGGTGAGTGAAGCCAGTATCTTATACTTCATATACTAGTACCTTTCTCACACCCCAGCCAGAAGAGCCTAGCCAAATGAGGTCTTGTCTAGCAAAGGAAAAAAAGCCTAGTTAGTTAGAGAAGAGGGAATGTATGTATATTCAATATTGTTTTCTTTAGTAAAGCCTAGGTGTTATTCTTATTTATTGAGAAAATTAATACTAAGGTTTAGTAGCAAAGCAACTGACAC
>ERZ1740070.2448-NODE-2448-length-10683-cov-5.778792_pt1 | contig 10683 bp, 8 predicted proteins | sample MGYA00581734_ERZ1740070 | MGnify/ENA primary metagenome ERZ1740070 (study PRJEB43018, sample SAMN04849744) | marine metagenome | isolation source: floating plastic debris | place: Pacific Ocean | collected 2008-09-01 | study: EMG produced TPA metagenomics... | reverse complement strand
AATTCCACTACCCCGCAAGGGGACGGAAACTAAATCGGACATTGGAAAAAAACTCCTACGCTTGGGTTCAAATTCCACTACCCCGCAAGGGGACGGAAACCACTAGCAAGCGCCAATGACGCATGTATCGCCATGTTCAAATTCCACTACCCCGCAAGGGGACGGAAACCCAGAAACTGATTTCACAGTTCCAACCATATTACAGTTCAAATTCCACTACCCCGCAAGGGGACGGAAACGAGTTGATGTCTTGAATCGTAACACCTGAAGTCCCGGGTTCAAATTCCACTACCCCGCAAGCGATTATGTTCGTTGTCAAGGGGGGTATTAGGTGAAAAATCCAATCAGAATAGTTCAAAATTACGTTGAAAAACAATCTTTTTTGCGCTGTAATTGATTCTTCTTCGCAGGTGAAGTTGTCAGTCTTTTGGTTCTGTTCTAAAAGGCTGCTGCTGTATGTTTGGCAGCATATCTGCTCTCTTCGTAGTTCTGTTCTGCTGAATAGTTTTTATAGCTGTTCTATGTCGACTTATATCGGATAGTCACTTTGTTGTTATCCCACTTTTGATCGTGCCGCACCATCGAATTCAAACAGATGAGCAGCTTACGCATACAGGCCACAATCGCCACCTTTTTGGCTTTACCCTTTGACAATAGATGCTTGTAGAGTGCCTTAATCGGTGGATTCGCTCGCAGGGCCGAGAGCGTCGCCATGTACAGCAGTGAGCGCACCGTCGCGCGTCCGCCCCAGATGTGTCGCTGCCCTCGATAGCCGCCGCTGTCCTTGTTGTAAGGCGCAACCCCGGCTATAGCCGCAATCGCTTTGTTACTTACCTGACCCAGCTCTGGTAACAGGATCAGCAGACTCGACGAGATCACCTCACCGATCCCTTTGGTCGACTGCAGGACAGCCTTGTGCTGCTGCCATGCCTGGTTCGATTCGCTCAACGCTTTGATCTCGTCATCCAGCGTTTCGATCCGCTTCTTTAGCCACTTGATGTGGGCCGCGACACTCTTCTTGACTTTGCCCTTCACTTGCTGCACCCGATTCTTCTCGGCGGTGAGTATCTCAACCAGCTGCTGTCTGCGTGTGACCAGCTCCTTGAGTTCAGCCTCTGCTTTCGAGGCGAATACCGTGGCTGCCGGTTGGTTCACCTCACCAAAGCGGGCCAGGACTTGCGCATCAATCGAATCCGTCTTGGCGAGTTTGCCCAATCCTTTCGCGAGGTCGCGAACCTGTTTAGGATTCACGATACTCACATGGATGCCACGTCCGTGTAAGGCGTTTGCCATCGCTTGTTCGTAGCCGCCACTCGCTTCGCACACCACCGCCGGGTGGTCTCGCTTGACGAGTTGTCCTATCAGCTGGGCAATGCCGGTAGGGTCGTTGCTGAATTGAGCCTGACGTTGGTCGACTAGAAAGTAAACATCGAGCGCCCCTTTGCTCACGTCGATGCCGATCCAGTCGTTGATCACAGCCACCTTAGAGATACTCATACGAGTGTTTCCTTTCAGTCAGATGGGGAGACAGCTGCTTTGCGCTCGTCCTTGCTACATACGGTCTCGCAATCGGACCAGGCGATAGTTCGAGTTCTCAAAGCAACTAGGGGAGCAGCGACCATGCTCACGGTCGGTCTATGCCGGTAACGGTCATGACTAAGGGAACAGTGATCTACGGCTTCCTGGTTTACCGTACAAGAAAGGAGACCATGATGCTCTGTTCTCTCATCATCACCTACATTGACCCAGGGGATTACGGTCTACTGCTACCCCCTAAACATACAAGGGGACGGAAACGCTACACGAAGTACTCGCGAATCCTGAGACATTGCGGGTTCAAATTCCACTACCCCGCAAGGGGACGGAAACTTCGATGAGTCTTCTTAAGACCAGCTTTTGCTTCTAAAGGTTCAAATTCCACTACTCCGAAAGGGGACGGAAACTATGTACTGCACTCCCCTCTTGCTTCGGGGTTAGTCAAGTGTTTAAGTTCCACTAACCCCGCAAGGGAATGGAAACCTCTAAAATCGAGAGATAGTAACCCCAAACTCCCGACAAGTTCAAATTCCATTACCTCGCAAAGGGACGGAGATTACTAAAAGTGAAGGGGGGTTAAAAGATCAGTACGACCAAATCTGAGGCACTATTTGCTCCATCAATTGCTTAGCCGTTCTATTCACCGTCCGAGCTATCTGAATATGCGGTTCGTCCGGAATAATCGGAATAACCTGCGCGGCTGTTCCTTAACCGCCTCTAACCCGGTGACATAGGCCTTTTCCTGAGACCAGGACCCGTGGCGAGTAACAATCCAATCACCGCTCATAAAGACATTGCTAAAGCTAGTGGTCCCCGGTAGTAGATAACGATAGCTGCCAGGCGCAAAATGGCTGACGCCCTGGGAGATTCTCACCACGGCCTGATCGACTACCTGCGCATCACCAAACGCAGGAATACACCCAGCCAAATCTTTTTGCGTTAGTTTAACAACCTGCTCATCGCTGAGAGGTAACAGCTGGTTGGCGTGGTAATAGTCCACCTCAATCACGCTGCCAGGTTCGTCTTTGTACTCATCGTGTAAGTTGTTCAGATCAAAGAAGGTCCATCCGGTGGTTTGATGAAAGCCAAAGCAGGCGTTGGATGGCAACGGCACGTCAATTTTTCGGTCAAACCACAGTCGGGTGGCCAGCACATCCACGCCGCCCAGGTTTTGTAAATCTCGAAATTCAGAGCGATCGCGCAGTGCTTCGCTACCAGCAACAATCTTTTTCATACCGGTAATGCCGACTGAGAAGATTACCGCATCAGCCTCAAAGGTTTCGTCTCCATCCAGTCCGGTGCATATCACTTCTGTCACTCGATTGTTGTCTACCCGTACATTACTTACACGACGGTTGGCCAGGACTTTGCCGCCTAAGGACTCGATTCGCTCTACCCAGGGACGAAAGATCATCTCCCCTACGGTGCCCCGACACCAGCGCACGTCAAAGTCAGGCTGGTGGGCCAAAATAAAGTAGTACAGCATGCCAATGGCGGCAGCGGCTGAACACTGCTCGCCAGGGGCAAATAGTCCCACTAGCAGCATGGGCTCAAACGATTCTTTGTACAGACGTTCGGAGACGCCGTACTGCTTAAACAGCTCGCGGGCGGTCATACCGTCGTAGCGTTTCCAGGCATCATCGGAGTTGTCGAAGTCAATCACCGCATACAGCAGCGGCAGCGCGGTCAGCCGGTCGGCCAAGGGTAAGCGCTTAAACCGAGTGTAGGCAAAGGTACCCAACGGACTGGGCAAGTAGGGCATCGCCTGAAACAGCGGCGACTCCACCTCTAGACCGGCGGGTGAATATTGAGACGACCGGGTGTAGGGTGTAAAGGGCTGAATACCCAGCTCGTCCACTAGTGAAAAAATATTGTTGTAGGGATACCAAAAACCGTGAATTCCAGCTTCAACCGAGCGCCCACCCGGTGTTTTCCAACCCGCTACTAACCCACCAGGCTGGGGACCGGCTTCGAGCAGCGTGACGTCATACCCTTGTTTGGCCAGATGATAGGTCGCTCCCAATCCGGCCCAGCCAGCGCCAACAACGATAACTTTTTTTTGGGATGCGGTTGTGGTCATGGGGCGTGGGCTCAATGTACGTCGCTCTCTATGGTAGCTGCGATCGCAGCTACCTTACTAGGTCTAAAGTGTCCTACTGACCATAGCCTGTTGTCGCCATTGTCCTGAATATGTCTGCTTTATAGCGCTCGTCGTCAGAGGTGAAATCAGCCCGGATTAATCCCTAAGCTCTATGGGGTCTACAGCGCTGACCAATCCTAATAAAGGCCCCATTTGCTCTTGCCCGTTGAGTGCCAGCTCGCTGTGACACAGATAGAGTCTCTTAGTGGTTCGTCCGAGCAGGTCTCGCAGAATTCTCTCTAACCTGGCTTCGTGCATTGTCTCGGTATCTAGCGCGCTCACCGGTCGCTCGGGCCAGTCGCTAAGAAAAATCTCTGCACCGAACAGCTCATCGCGTCCTGTTAGCCAGCGGGGAGATCCAGCATCCAGCCAAAACTGCCAGCGATGAGATAGTCGCTGGGCGCGATATTGAAATACTGTCGCCAGCGTGACACCTGGCGGCTCGCCATCTAATGAGCGAGCCGGATATGGATTAGCCGATACGGTGCCCCGCTGCAGCAGTTGAATAAATCGACCCACATCGCTAAGGGAACTTTCTCCAGGCACGCCGCCATGCAGCTCTAGCCGCTGTTCGACATCCCAAAAATACTGGGCTGTTTCCATCAGCTCCCGCAGTGCTGAGAGCTGGTCGTGGGGTAAATAGTTGCCACGCCATAGAAAGCCCTGCATGGCGCGGTCCAGCGTAATCACTGGGCTAGTGGGATAGCGCTGCTGCTGTTGCTTTTTTTGTTCGTTGATCCAGTCTAAAATTTTGTTGTATGCGGCTGTCGCCTGATGCCCCAGGCGGTCCCAGCGGGGAAAGTTCTCGACGCTAAGCAGGCGAGGATGCTCGACATCTGGCACAAAGCAGTGGTCGGCAATCAGCTCGGAGCGTACCGGATCGATGTGGGTCAGGTCAAACCAGGGTAAACTGGCCTCTGTCTCGGGTGTCTGGCTTAGTACTACCAGCATTTCAGCCACCGCGTCTCGGCTGATCAGCCGACCTAGCCCAGGATAAATTAGCGCTAAAAGTGTCAGCAGCGATCGCACAAACGGTGAACTATTGAGAGGCCGCTGGTCTTTGAGCGAGGCGACTACAATACCCCGCTTGCTTAAAATCTCGATCAGGCTGTAGCGGGCAATGGCGTCTAACCCAGGCCCAATCACCGCAATGTCTGCGGGCGCTACTATTTCACGATGGATATTATCGGCAATAAAGTCTGCCGTCTGCCGTAGCATTTTGCCTCGGGTGGTCGCGGTGATCAGCTGCACCTGTGGGGGCAATTCCGGCACGGCCAGCGGGTCCTGTACCCACTGCACCACATCATCAGCCATGACATAGCCTAAGCTGTCGGCGTCAGGATGAGGCAGCTGCACCCGTTCGCAGCCGGCCGCCAGGCTTAGTGTGGCCACGGGGTCAGCGCCGACGCCTAGACGTACCTGACCGCTGGGGTTGTAGGTAAATGCCTGGGGGCGATCGGCAGCTTTGAATAGTTGGAACAGGAGAGGTGCGATCGCGCTATATTCATCCACATCATCCGCCGCTGTTCCTGCAAATCGCTCTAGCAGCTGAGCCTGATACTGAGGCAGCGGCAGCAAATGTCGCCAGTACAGCTCGGTCATCAGACCGTAGGTTAAAAACCCCCGCTCTAAACACCAGGTTCGCCACTGTAGCAGTGCCGCTCCCATGGTCTCCCATGTATCCGTTGGGAATAGCGCCATGCCCTGGCGCAGTCGCCGGGTAATGTCTTCAGCAGGAATCCCCGCAGAAGCTGCCAGCTGTAGCAGATCCAAAGCCCGTCGCACTATCTGAGACTCTTGCCAGCCTTCTACCTGCAAAGAGCCATCTTTTAACTGCGGTTCCCATAGCTGTAGTGCCAACAGCTGTTCATTCTCCGGACGTAGCTTGAGCGGAAACTGGGCCCTAAGTGCTAAAGATTCAATTAACAAAGGCCAGAAGAGAATTACCTCACTCTGGATAAAACCGGCTGGTGTCGTTGTCGTGTACGGCAGTCGATCTTGGAGCGTCGCGGCCAGTCTTTGAGCCAGCGCCATACGGTTGTCACCATTGGCGGCAAACACTAGCCAAGGTCGTTCAGCCGTGGCCGACTGATGCGATAGCCAGTCCATCAACTGCTGGGTTTTGCCACTGCGGGTAGGCCCTGTAATCCACATTGATGTCATAGCCGCTATCTCAGGCGCATCTTCAACGCTGCCCTGCAGTTTGAGTTCTTATACAAATTACCCTGGCTACGCGATCTCGTTTTGCTAACGCTGCCCGGTCACTATCAGAACTTATCCCAATACCGCCTAACACAAAAGGGCTCGAATCATTCGAGCCCCGAAAATCTAGCTATTAACCGTAACGGCATTAAGATTGCGACCGGTTTTAACGCTTAAGAAATTACCGTAGTTAGAGCCACCAGACCAACCACAAGGGCTGCGCCCAGAACACCAAAAATAAGGTAGTTACGCTTCTCCCCAGCTGTGGGGGGTTCAGCCTCATACATTTTAGGCTCAGAAGCAAAGTTATTCAGGCGTCCGCCTTCTTCAGTGGTAGTTGGCATAGATATAAGCTCGTATGTTATTGCACAATTTAATAATAACTTATCAAAAATTAGTGTAGTTATTTATCAAAAATGTGACATTGCCCAATAATTTAAAATAATCATTGATGGTGTTCTGTAGTGAAATCAGTACCAGGCATCCCCTAACAAGCCCCTGACAGCAACCGTTACAATGGCACGGAAAGCTCGTGTGAGGAGATGCGATGGCAGCATCCGCCCCCAAGTCTGATTTGCCCCAAAATCATCGCTGGCTGTCTTCATGGCAGGCCATCAGGTCCGGACAACCCTTAGAGCAAATTACCCAGCGGGTCATAAAGTGGTTTGCGATCGATGATGAGCAGATGGCCGACATCCTGACTCGGATTAGAGCACAGTTACCAACCACCGAAGCCTGGCTGATTGGTAAACCTCAGTCTGGAAAAAGTTCAATCGTACGTGGTTTGACTGGTGTATCTGCCGATATCATTGGCCAGGGATTTCGACCCCATACGCAGCACACCGAGCGCTATGCCTATCCTTCTGTAGATCTGCCGCTGCTGTTATTTACTGACACCGTGGGTCTAGGCGATGTGGATCGCGACGTGACCACCATCATCCAAGAGCTGCAGGAAGATCTGGCTCAGCAGGCCAGAGGCGCCCGCATTTTGCTGGTGACGGTCAAGATTAATGATTTTGCGGTAGATAGCCTGCATCAGATTCTGCAGCAGGTCAGGACTCAGCATCCTACGATTCCAGTGGTGCTGATCGTGACCTGTCTCCACGAACTGTATGCCAGCGAGGAAGAGCATTCTCCCTATCCGCCGATTCAGACCGCTGTTCAACGAGCGTTTGGCGAACTAAAGCGTAGTTTTGATGGGCTGTACGACAGTGCCGTTATGGTGGACTTTACCCTCGAAGAAGACGGCTATACTCCTGTTTTCTATGGGTTAGAGGCTTTACTAAGCGTGCTGTCCGGTCAGTTGCCCGAGGCTGAATCCAACGCGATCTACCAGCTGCTGGACCAAACGGATGATGCAACGACACAGCTAGGTGCCATCTATCGAGATGTGGCCCGTCGCTATATTTCGGCCTTTGCCGTCATTGCTGCCACCCTGGCTGCCGTGCCGCTGCCCTTTGCTACCATGCCAGCTATCACAGCGCTTCAGGTCTCTATGATTGTGGCTCTAGGTCAGCTCTATGGTCAGCGGCTTAGCGTTTCCCAAGCCGGCGGTGTTGCGAGCACCATCGCTGGCGGCTTTTTAGCCCAGGCCGTAGGTCGAGAGCTGATCAAGCTGATTCCTGGCTTTGGCAGTGTGATTGCAGCATCCTGGGCCGCTGCCTATACCTGGGCGCTAGGGGAAGGAGCCTGTGTTTACTTTGGCGATTTGATGGGGGGTAAAAAGCCCGACCCTGAGAGAATCCAAGCCGTTATGAAGGAAGCGTTTGAGGCAGCCAAAGAGAGATTTACGCAAAAAGCCGATCGATAGACCGGGGTCTACTCCCAAAAGTATGGAGGCTGTATCGTCTTTTTAGGCCAGCTGTTGTAGATAAAGTGGATTAATGTAGGCGCTGCTAAACAGAGACCTACAACTCCCATCCACCAGCCCTGCTGCAGGTCCTCTAGTTTAAATGTTTCAGCGCTTGGAAACAGCAGCTCTGGGGTAACGGCAACAATATTATTGAGGGCATGAGCGATAATCGGTACCCACAGGCTGTGGCTGCGAATATAGAGCAATGCCATAACGATGCCAAACATGGTTAATCCCAGGGGATTATTCTCATGTAACAAACCAAATAATACTGATGACAGAATAATACCAACAGGTAAATTCCAACGAACGGCCCACCGTTGTAACAGCACCCCACGAAATATAAACTCCTCAGTCAGTGGCGCAAATACAATAGCCACAAACAGAATCAAACCTTTATACAGAGTGGGAAACGCCGTTTCAATGTCAAACAGCTGTTGCGAAAGACGTTCTTCCACAAATCCTGGAGCCAACAGTGAAATTGGATAAAACAGTAGAAGAGAACTACTAAGAGAGAAAATAAACACGCTGACAATCAGCAACAGCCCGTAGCCAATGGGAAATCGCGGTACCCGACCAAACAGACGATTTATGCTGAGACCAGCCCGAGCCCCAGTCACTAGCAAAATGCTACAAACCGTTCCAAAAATGACTATGGAATTAATTGGCTGCCATAGCTTATCTTCTAAAGCCCAGGGTAGTAAGTTCTGATATTCCAGAATTAGAAAAATACTTAGAAGGCATATATAAATACCTATAAATGTACCAAGTACGTGGGTGCGGAATTTAATTACATTGAAGGGGTTCCTACCCATAATTATCGTTTAATAAGCATTGGTGATTACCTCTGATTGTAGGTCAGATACCAGATTCGCTAAGGCATGGCCTAGTTTTCTCTGGAGTCTATATTCAGGATATGTTCGGGTTCTATGTTAGAACTGCATAGCAGCAGCGATTTATCAGGATAGATATATGTGTGCTAGCGCTGACTCGTCAGTTTCTAGACCCTGGCAGCCCCGTACCCTGTGGTCCAAACTTCAAGCCCAGACCCAGCACGGATTAGCCACAGGAGCCTTAAAGTCCATCGATACCCGATATGAGCTAGTCTCCGATGGTGGCATAGCTTTTATTGTGCGGATCTTAACCAATCTCAATCGCAAGGCCGAAGCTCGTAAGATCCAAACCAAAACCAAGACAAATCCCTTTTTGCCCTACGACCGGGATCTTTATGTCACAGATGTTTCCGACACCCACGTATGCTTGCTAAACAAATTTAATGTTGTAGATCATCATTTTCTGATCGTTACTCAAAAATTTGAATCACAGCTTGACTGGTTAAACCTGGCGGACTTTACGGCACTCTGTCGCTGTTTAAACGATGTGCCTGGACTATTTTTCTACAACGGTGGTGAGGCGGCTGGAGCCAGTCAGCCCCATAAGCATCTGCAAATTGTTCCACAGCAGTCGATGGATTTGCCGATTGAAAGCATTATTCAAACCACAAACTTTATTGACGCTGTGGGACGCTCGTCTCAATTGCCCTATGCCCATCGCATCGCCAAACTTTCTGGAGCGAGCCCAGAACAGGTGCTGCAGCGCTATCGTCAGCTGCTTAGCGATTTGGATATAGCCGATCCTAGCGGACGGTGGCATGGCACTCAATATTCGGCCTACAACCTGTTGGGCACCCGTGACTGGATGATGGTTGTTCCCCGTCGCCAGGATGACTATCTAAATATTTCTGTTAATTCTCTAGGATTTGCAGGCTCGCTTTTAGTTAAAACCCAAGCACAGTTGGACCAACTCAAGTCTCTTGGTCCAATGACGTTGCTCCAAGAGGTCGGATACAAAACCCCGACGTAGTTTTCAGGTGTAGCCCTTGGAGGATGAAAATAATGGGTTCAAGCTTCTTTGTCCCCCGTTGCCTTAAACCAGTTCAGAAATATCCTCACCGCATTCATCGGCCAGGTAGCAAAGAGCTCGGAATCGTAGACTCATCAGCTCATTAAATAAAGGGTTGAGTTTGCACATGGGTGGAATATGGGCAACGGTGCGACCAAAGACTACGACGTCGCGCTCAAAAGGACACTGGGCTGGGATAAACCGAGCAATACGGCGAGCCCGTAGGGGATCTTTAATTTGCAGAGAATCGATCCAGAGTCTAAGGGGTTGTAGCGGCTGAAACTGGGACTTAACACCATGAAGAACATGATTCTTCAGAAACGCAGTGGCAGAAGACATGGTTTAGAAAGACTTAGTTTTTCAGGAAAAGAAATTTATTTGGAATGCTAACGGCTCAAGCGTTTGCCTAGAACTTGAAGAGTGACCTATAAATCTTCTCTACGTTAAGCAACCAAAGCTATATCTAGGTAAAGAGAACAATAACCCTGACCAAAGTTTGCTAAAGCTCTAATAAAGTCGAGAGGGTACGAAAAAATAGGGAGTTTTAAGTAAATTTGAATATAGTTCAATGCTAGAAGATAGATTTGCCTCCGTGTGTGACGAGTAAGACATTTTTGAATATCTGATGCAAGATACGCATTGACTGTTTGGTTTTCCGGATGCTTACAGCTCTACAGGGAGAGGTTTATCCTTGTAATTAAAATTTATCGACAGAAAAATCGATAAATTTTGTGCAAGATCTAGAAACAGCCTCATGCTAGGGTCATGTTTCCCATTGCTCTCCAGGTAATATCCAGGAAATAGCACTAAAAATTAAACATTCACATTCGATGAGACTACGTGAGTAAACTCAATAAAAGTTGATGCCAGTAGCCAGTCTAGCCCGTTGCTAGCGGCGTGCTGTGCGTGTTGCCAGGTGTCTTAGGGATTAAGGACGCTTGAATATCGATAGTTTTGGGATTCAGGAATCTGTCTATTTAATCAGCGCTGGCAAAATAACCGGTCGGATCGGTTATCCGGAATTAAGAAAGCTCAGGGAGTGATATACGCT
>ERZ1740070.2447-NODE-2447-length-10685-cov-4.507244_pt1 | contig 10685 bp, 7 predicted proteins | sample MGYA00581734_ERZ1740070 | MGnify/ENA primary metagenome ERZ1740070 (study PRJEB43018, sample SAMN04849744) | marine metagenome | isolation source: floating plastic debris | place: Pacific Ocean | collected 2008-09-01 | study: EMG produced TPA metagenomics... | reverse complement strand
CCAGCAGGGCGTGAGCGACATCATCGCGCGGACCGACGCGCGACGCTGAGGCGACCCGCCCGCATCCCTCCAGCATCCCTCCCGCATCCGGGACGCACGGCTCGACGAACGCGCAACAGCACCGCGCGTTCGATGCACAGTCATGCCCGCACCTTTGATCTGGAGCCCTCCCGATGCCCGACACCAACAACGAGCACACCACGACATGGCCCGATCTGGGTATCGCGCTCTACGACCGCCTGACCGGGCGCAATGCCGAGATTATCTACGACTTCGACAACATGAACGTGCACGTGCCATCGGGCACCGGCGACAACGCCGTGCACGCGCACTGGAAGCTCGAGGGCACGCTCCGCATCCGCACGCGCGAGGTGCCCGCGTCGGAAAAGTAACCCCGCTCGCGCTGCGGGCCTGGGGCGAGATCAGCCTCCGCCCCCCGCGCGGGCGGATCGATATCGCCGCCTCGGGCGACACGATCGATGTTCGTGTCTCGCCCGCGGCGGTCGCGGCCCCGGGCACGCGAACCCTGCTTGCCTCCGTCCGTGAGGGCGCAGCGCACGCCTCGCGCCACCTGCCCGCGCTCGCGCTGCCCGAGATCCGCATCCGCGTCGCGGGCATTACGATCCCTCCCGGACTGACACAACGCCTGCTGTACGGCACCACGCCTGCGAAGCGCACCCATGCCTGAAGCGGCACCCGTCAGGCTCTTCCTGACCGGTTCGACCGGGTACGTCGGCGGGCGCCTCGCGCCGCGTTTGCTGAAGGCGGGGTTCGAACTGCGCTGCCTCGTGCGCGAGGCGCGCAAGCTCGACATCCGCGAGTGGTCACGCGCGCCGGGCGTCGAGGTCGTCCAGGGCGACATCGCACAAACGCAACGCCTCACCGAGCAGATGCGCGGCTGCCGGACCGCGATCTACCTCGTGCACGCGCTCGACGCCGGGGCGGGCTTCGAGGAACGCGACCGCGAGCTCGCCGCATCGTTCGCCCAAGCCGCGACCGACGCGGGCGTCGAGCGCATCGTCTACCTGGGTGGGCTGGGGGGCAATCGCGACGACCTGAGCGCGCATCTGCGCAGCCGGCGCGATGTCGAACGCATCCTGCGCGAGTCCTCGGCAAGCGTGACCACGCTCCGCGCCGGCGTCATCATCGGCTCGGGCTCGGCCTCGTTCGAGGTGCTCCGTTACGTCGTCGAGCGCCTCCCGGTCATGGTCACGCCCAAGTGGGTCAAGACCGAGTGTCAGCCCATCGCGATCCGCGACGTGCTGGGCTACCTGATCGACACCATCCGCGAAGATGCGACCAGCGGCAAGACGATCGAGATCGGCGGGCCCAAGGTCATGCCCTACCGCGACCTCATGCACCTGTGCGCCGAAGAGATGGGCCTGCCGCGCCGTTTGCTGGTCGCGGTGCCCGTGCTCTCACCCCGCCTCAGCTCCCTGTGGATCGGGCTGGTCACGCCCGTCACGCCCGCGATCGCGCGCCCGCTGATCGAGGGCCTGCGCAACCGGGTCGTCGTCGAGGGCGACAACGCGCAACGCCTGCTCCCCCGCCAGACGATGCACCCGCGCGAGGCGATCCGACGCGCGATCGAGCGCCGGCGCGAGCACGAGGTCGAGTCGGTCTGGTCGGCCGCGGGCACCGTGCCGGGCGATCCCGACTGGGCCGGGGGCACCAGCTTCACCGACGAGCGCAGCATCGACATCGAGGCCCCCGCCGACGATGTCTACGTCGCGGTCTGCCGGGTCGGCGGCGGGCACGGGTGGTACGCCGGCGATTGGCTCTGGCGATTGCGCGGCTGGATGGATCGCCTCGTGGGCGGGCCCGGCCTGCGACGCGGGCGACGCCACCCCGAGCACGTCGGCTTCGGCGAGGCCCTGGACTTCTGGCGCGTCGTCGGCATCGAGCCCGGGCGCGCCCTCCGCCTGCGCGCGGAGATGAAACTCCCCGGCATCGCCGAGCTCGCCTTCACCATCGCACCCACGGGCGAGCGCACCAGCCGCCTGACCATGACCGCGCGCTTCGTCCCCCGCGGGCTCGCCGGCATCGCCTACTGGTACGCCGTTCTCCCCCTGCACGCGTTCGTCTTCGGGGGCATGCTCAGCGGGATCGACCGCGCCGCCCGATCGATCACCGACCCACACGAGGCGCCCGCGAGCTAGGCTCTCGGTGTGCGCACACCGACCGCCGAACTCCTCGCCCCGGACGTCCGCCAGCTGATCGACGATCGGCGTTGGCGCGAGCTGCGCGACGTCTTCGCGACGCTCGAGCCCGCCGACTCGTCCGACGTGATCGAGACCATTGACCCCGACGAAGACGCCGCGATCGCCTTCCGCCTGCTCCCCCGCGCGCTCTCGGCCGACGTGTTCGCGCACTTCGACACCGACACCCAGGAACGCTTCCTCGAGCTGCTGGGCGGCGAGCGGGCCGTCCGCCTGCTCGAGGACATGGACGCCGACGACCGGGCCGCCCTGGTCGAGGAGCTGCCCGTCGAGGTCGCCACGCCCCTGCTCCAGCGCCTGAGCCCCGCCGAGCGCCGCGCGACGCAGACCATCCTTGGCTACCCCGAAGAGTCCGTCGGGCGCCTCATGACCCCCGACTACGTCCGCGTCCGCCCGGAGTGGACCGTGCGGCGTGCGCTCGAGCACATCCGCCAATGGGGGCGCGACGCCGAGACGGTGCACTGGGTCTACGTCGTCGACGCGGACCGCAAGCTGATCGACGACCTGCACATCCGCCGTTTCCTGCTCGCCGACCTCGACACGACCGTCGAGCAGCTGATGGACGACGAGTTCGTCGCGCTGCACGCGACCGACGACCGCGAAGACGCCGTGCGCGCGATGGCCCGCTACGACCGCACCGCGCTGCCGGTGATCGACTCACTGGGCCTGCTGGTCGGCATCGTGACGGTCGACGATGTCGCCGACGTCGCCGAGGCCGAGTTCACCGAAGACGTCCACAAGCTGGGCGGCCTCGAGGCGCTCGACGAGCCCTACATGACCACACGCTTCGTCGCGATGGTCAAGAAACGCGGTGTCTGGCTCGTGGGCCTGTTCGCCCTCCAGCTCTGCACCATCTTCGCGATGCGCATCTTCGAGGACGAGCTCGCCAAGGCCGTCGTCCTCGCCCTCTTCGTGCCCCTGATCATCAGCTCGGGCGGCAACACCGGCACCCAGGCCGCGAGCCTGCTCGTCCGCGCGCTCGCGCTGAACGAGGTCAGGTTCGCCGACTGGTGGGCCGTCGCGCGCAAGGAACTGCTCACCGGGCTCGTCCTCGGCTCCGCCCTGGGCGTCCTGGGCCTGGTCACCGTCGTCCTGCTCGGCACCACCGGGCTCGTCGAGACCGAGTACCTCGTCCGCCTCGGCTTCGTCGTCGGCACCTCGGTCGTCGGCATCGTCATCTGGGGCACGCTCATCGGCTCGCTGCTGCCCATGCTGCTCGACCGCATGGGCCTCGACCCCGCGACAAGCTCGTCGCCCCTGGTCGCGACGCTCATGGACGTCAGCGGGCTGACGATCTACTTCGCCGTCGCCCTGCTGCTGCTCCGCGGCACGCTGCTCTGAAGGCGATCAATCCGCGTCGACAACGCGCGCCTCAACAAACCGCGCCTCGAACCAACGCACCAGATCACCAAGCACGCGCTCATCCATCGTCACCGTGCTGAGCTGATACTCGCCGATCGTCCCCATCCGCGCCGGCTGCATGAGGTGATTCAGCCGCGGGTACACACGCACCGTCAGATCCTCACACCCGCCCTCGAGCAACGCGCCGACCAGAGGCGTGATGTTCGGCCCCGGCGGCACCTGCAGATCCAGCGTCCCGCCGATCAGCAAAACCGGGCACGAGACCCGCGCCGCCGATTCGCTCGGGTCGAGCGTGATCAGCTCCCGCCCCCACTCGCCCGCGAACGTGCGGATCTGCCCCGCCACGATCTGGTCGAGCATGTCGTCGTTCGGCTTCAGCCCCTGCAGCGCCATCTGCGCCGTTGCGAGGGCCCGGAACGCGTCCTTGAGTTCGCCCACCGATGCGTTCTTGACGATCAGGTCGAGCATCTCCTGCTGCAGGCCCGAGATCCGCTCCACGCGTTCGGGCGGCACGCCCTGCGCCTCGAGCAGCAGCCGCATCTGGAGCACCAGCAGTTCTCGCCCCGGCGCGCCCGGCCCGGCGATCGACACCACGAACGCGATGTCCTGATCGTCACGCGCCGCGAGGAACGCGCTGACCGAGCCCTCGGAGTGACCCAGCAGGCCCACACGCTCGGGGTCGATGCCGGCCTGCTCGCGCAGCCAGCGGACCTTCGCGTTCGCGTCGCGCGCGAAATCGGTCGTCGTCGCCTCGGTGAACGTCCCGGTCGACCCGCCGACGCCCCGGTCGTCGCACCGCAGCACCGCGATGCCCGCGCGGGTCAGCCGATCGGCGATCAGCTTGAACGGGCGGTGCCCGAAGATCTCCTCATCCCGGTCCTGCGCGCCAGAGCCGGTCAGCAGCACAACGGCGGCGAACGGCCCCTCGCCCTCGGGCAGCGTCAGCGTGCCGGCGAGCGTGATCTCGTCGCCCGAGTCGTCGGTTACGCCGATCGCAACCTCACGCTCGCCGTACGGGAAAGGCGCCTCGGGCGTCTGCGGACGCTGCACGCCCCGGGCGAACGCGCCGCAGACCAACATCGAGACGGCCCCAACAGCCGCAAGCGTGCGCATCATCGGTTACCCCCACCGCTGAGATCGGTGCTTGTGAGATCAGTACTCGCCCCGGTCAGGCCGGATCAGGCCCGATCAGGCCGGCTGCGCCGACAGGTTGCGCACGCTCGCCTCGCGCCGGGTCCTCTGCCCGGCCTCGGCCTGCTGGCGCGCCTCTTCCTCGGCCTGGAGGAAGTCCTCACCGAACCGGAACAGGCGGAAGCTGTTGGCGACGACAAACACATCGGGCGCGAAGTGGAAGATCGCCGCAACACCGACGCCCAGCCCCGCCGCGGCCTCGCCGCCAAGGCTCACGAACGTCCCCGTTGCCGCGAGCACCAGGCCCACGATCGCCATCAGGATCGAGACCGCGATGTTCTGCGTCACGATCACCCGCGTCTTGCGCGCGAGCTCGACGAGGAAGGGCAAGCGGTTCAGCTCGTCGGTCATCAGCGCGACACCCGCCGAGTTGGCCGCGATGTCCGAGCCGCTCAGGCCCATCGCCACACCAACATCAGCCTCTGCCAGCGCCGGCCCATCGTTGATCCCGTCGCCCACCATCATCACCCGCCGCCCCTGGCTGCGCAGCTCACGCACCAGCTCGTGCTTCTCCTCGGGCAGGCACTCGGCCTCGACCGCGTCGACGCCGACCTGCACGCCCACGCGCTGCCCGACGCTCAGGCGGTCGCCCGTGAAGATCGAGATCATGCGGATCCCGATCTCGCGCAAGCGCTCGACGGTCGCCCGCGCCTCGGGGCGGATCTTGTCTTCGAGCCCGACCGCACCGAGGTAGCGGTTGTCCCGCAGCACGTGCACGCCGCTCATCCCCTCGATCCGCGCCTCGACGGCGTCGATCGCCGGGCCGGTGTGCGGCGCGATCTCGCGCAGCCAGCTCGAACGCCCCACACACAGCTCGCCCAGGCTCGTCTGCGCCCGCACGCCCCGCCCGTGGATCTCTTCGTAGTCGGTCGAACCGTCGGGCGTGATGCGGGCCTGCTCGGCCGTCCGCAGGATCGACTGCGCCAGCGGGTGGTTGGAGTGCTGCTCCCCGTTCGCCGCCGCCTGCAGCAGCTCGGCGCCCTCGACGCCCTCGGCCGGCACCAGGCGCGACACGCCGAAGCGCCCGGTCGTCAGCGTGCCGGTCTTGTCGACGACGATCGCGTCGATGTTCGCCGCGGCCTCCAGGTAGCCCGTCTGCTTGAGCATCACGCCCAGCCGCGCCGCCGATGCGAACGCCGCGACCATCGCGCTTGGGCTGCTAAGCAGCAGCGCGGTCGGGCAGGTCACGACCAGCACCGTCACCGCGGTCAACGCCGCGTTCTGTCGCGCCATCTCGTCGCTGCTCTGGCTGAACAAGTAGAACACGAGCGCCGCGACAGAGATCGCCACCGGCACATAAAACTTCGCGACCTGCTCGATCAGCATCTGCCTGGGCGTGCGGCTGCTCTCGGCCTCATGGATCAGCGCCGTCACCTTGCCGATCGTCGTGTCGGCGCCCACGCTGGTCACCTCGACGTCGAGGTTGCCCGTCAGGTTCGTCGTGCCCGCGTAGACGTCGATCCCCTCCTGCACCTCGACCGGCATCGCCTCGCCCGTCAGCGACGCCTGGTTCACCGTCGAACGCCCGACACGCACGCGCCCGTCCACCGGCAGGTTCTCGCCCGGGCGCACCCGCACGACCTGCCCGACGGTCACGTCGGCGATCGGGATCTCGCGCTCGCCCTCGCCGCTGACGATCCGCGCCACGTCGGGCGTCAGGTTCACCAGCGCTTCGATCGCGCGCCGGGCGCCGCTGGCGGTGTGCTGCACCACCCGGTCGGCGACCAGCAGGATGAACGCCAGGAAGGCCGCGGTCACGTACTCGTTCACCGCCATCGCGGCGAGGATCGCCAGCGCCGCCAGCGAACTCGAGCTGATCCGCCGCTGGAGGATTTCCCCAAGGCTCGCGCGGAACAGGGGCAGCCCCAGCAGCAGCGCCGCCGCGACCGCCGGCAGCACGACGATCTGCTCCTGATCCGAGCCGGTCACCCACTTGCCGACGAGGCTGACCACCGCCAGCACCCCGCCGATCAGGTAGAGGATGATGTTCCGCTCGATGTCAATCTCGTGGTGCGAGCAGCACGCGACGGGGTCGTCGGGGTTGTGGTCGTGCCCGCTCTTCTGCTTGGGGGCCGAGCCGTGCGTGTGGGCCATGAGGCCGGACTGGTCGTTGCTGCTCGCGCTGCTCATCGCTGCCTTGCTCCGATTTGCCGTGCGGGTCGCGCGTGGGCCTGCGCCACGCCGCGTCCCAAAGGGGACGACAACTTTAGTCGCGCGCTCCGGGCCGCCCGGGCGGCCCCGCTTGCGCGCATCGACACCCGATCACGGGTCCTGCAAGGCGGTTACGATCCCGCCCGCCGCGCGGTTCATGCCGGCCACAGGAACAGCCCCCAAAACCGACGCTCGGGCCGATTCAGCAACCGCTCACTCGAAAGTGACATGCCAAACCACACCGACGCATCCGATCTGCCCGCCTCGCGCCTGGCGCTCCCGAGCCGGGTCACGATCCTCGGCCCCGGGCAGATGGGGCTGGTCTGCGCGTCGATCCTCGCCGGGCCCGACCGGGCCGCGCCCGCGCCGGCGGTCACGCTCTGGGGCCACGACCCCGACGAGACCGGCCGCCTCGCCCAGACCCGCAAGACCGAGCGCCTGGAGGGCTACGAGCTGCCCGAGGGCGCGCACGTCGCGCTCAAGGACGCCGACGCTCTCGCGGGCGCCGAGCTGATCGTCTCGGCGATCCCCGTGCAGTTCACCAGAGCGACGTGGGAGCGCCTCCGCCCGCACGTCCCGCCCGAGGCCGGCGTGCTCAGCGTCGCCAAGGGCATCGAGAACGGCACGCTGCTCCGCCCGAGCCAGGTCATCGCCGACGCGCTCGCCGACGATCCCGACGCGCCCCCCCGACCCATCGGCTGCCTCAGCGGGCCCACCATCGCCGCCGAGCTGGCCCGGGGCCTGCCCGCGACGATGATCGCCGCCAGCGACCACACCGGCTTCCCCGAGCTCGTCCAGGCCCTCTTCGCGACCAGCTACCTCCGCGTCTACACCCAGGACGACCTGCTCGGCGTCGAGCTCGCGGGCGCGACCAAGAACGTCATCGCGATCGCCGCCGGCGTGCTCGACGGGCTCCGCGCCGGCTCCAACGCCAAGAGCGCGCTGCTCGCCCGCGGGCTGGCCGAGATCGCGCGCCTCGGCGCTGCGATGGGCGCCAGCCCCGCGACCTTCTTCGGCCTCGCCGGCGCGGGCGACCTCGCCACCACCTGCTTCAGCCCAGAAGGGCGCAACCGCACCCTGGGCGAAGCACTGGGGCGCGGGCAATCGCTCGAAGACGCGCTCGCGTCGATGAACTCGGTCGTCGAGGGCGTCGCGACGACCCGCTCGGTCATGGACCTCGCGCACCGCTACCGCGTCGAGATGCCCATCGCCCGCGCGGTGCACGACGTGCTCTTCGGCGGGCTCGACCCCGTCGAGGCGATCGCCCTGCTCATGAGCCGCGAGCTGCGCGACGAACGCATCGGCTGAACGCCTGCCGCACAACCGGCAAAAACAAATCCGAGCGCCCACCCGTTCGGGTTCACCCAAGCGGGCGGAGCACGCGGTTTCTGCCCCGCATCTTGCGCCGCACGCACCCAAAACGCAGCGCCCGCGCGGTAGCGTGCGCCCTCCGTCCGCGTCGGTTGCGGACGCAAGGGGAGACCACATCATGACCGCTCGCTCTCGCCGGTTCGCCCGGCCCGTCGTCGCCACGCTCGCGCTCGCCGCCTGCTGCATGACCGCGCACGCGCAGACCTTTTACCAACGCCTCGCCGGCTTCCAGCTCGACGACCAGTTCCAGGACATCCGCACCGTGCGGGCCGGCGGCGCGATCGCCGTCGGCGCCACCACCACGCCCGACGGCACACGCGACTTCTACATCGTCCGCACCGCGCCCTCGGGCGATCCCGCGTGGATCCGCGTCCTCGCCTGGCCCGGCGACGACATCGCGTACTCGGTCCAGGAAGTCGCCGACGGCTTCGTCGTCGCCGGCGAAACACGGGGCGACGGCGATTCCGACCTCAACCTCGCCGTCGCCAAGCTCGACCCCGCCGGCAACCTCCTCTGGGCCTTCCGCTACACCGGCGCGTACATGGGCGACACCGTCCACGCCGAGAACCCCGGGCCAACCGTCCGGCGCGCCCCCGACGAGTTCGAACCGCTCGAGACCACCATCACCCACCGCGTCTTCCAGAACGCACTGCCCAGCTACCTCGCGCTCGACAACGCCGGCAACATCGTCGTGCAACGCTTCTACTTCGCGACTTCGCCGAGGCAAGAGGGCGAGGCCGAGCTCTCCTTCACCGACCACCGCTTCAGCCAAGACTCCGGCGATCTCCGCGTCACCGGCACCATCCAGTCGCAGCCCATCGGCGCGCCCGCCGGCTTCGCCATCCGCGACATCGCCTATGTGCGCATCGCCCCGCCCACCGGCGCCGTCACCTTCAGCGCCGCCTACGCGCCCTTCCCAACGCCCCCGGGCGAGCCGGAGAGCCCCGTCGATGCCTGGGGACACGCGATCACCCTCACGCCCGAGGGCGTCGCGATCGCCGGCGACACCACGCTCGGCGCCAGCTTCCTCAGCATCGGCAACGCCGCCCACTACGTCATGCAGCTCGACGACCCGGGCAACGTCCTCAACATGGTCAACGCGCTCCCGCAGCAAGACCCCGGCTCGGTCGGCTTCGGCGCGCTCGCGCTCGAAGAGCAGCCCCCGGTCCTCGTCGTCGCCGGGCGCAACAACGCCTCGGGCACCGGCTTCACCACCGCCTTTGACTTCCCCTCGCTCGCGCCCGTCTGGGCGCACAACTACGGGCGCGTCCCCGCGCGCCTCGACGCGATCGTCGACTCGCCCGAGTGCGGCCTGCTCGCCGCCGGGCGATGGAACGCCGCCGATTTCGCCTTCGGCAACGACGACGCCTGGTGGCTCTCGACCCAAGACGGCGGCCCAGAGACCGGCTGCTTCGATCAGCCCCGCGACCTCGAAGCCAACGAGGGCGGCGCCGAGCCGCTCGACTTCCAGATGAGCATCGACGGGCTCGACAACCGCATCCCCTGGCCCGTCGATCCCGCCGGGCCCGAACCCGTCGCCCGCGTCCTCTGCGACGCCCCCTGCTGCCCGGCCGATCTCGCCCCGCCCTTCGGTGTGCTCGACTTCTTCGACGTCCTGGAGTTCCTCAGCCTCTTCAGCGCCAACGACCCCGCCGCGGATCTCGCGCCGCCCTTCGGCGTCTGGGACTTCTTCGACGTGCTCGAATACCTGAGCCTCTTCGACGCCGGCTGCTAGCCCCCCGGCCGCCAATGCACGCAACGCCCCCGCCGTCAACCGCGGCGGGGGCGATTTCCTATCAAATACCTATCACGTGACCCCGATCAAGCACTCGCACCAAATCGGACCGATCGGCACGTGACACGCCCCGGACCGTCCGGTAGATTCTCCCCTCCGGCCGGCACCGCCCGGGGCACCCGTTCTCAGGCTCCATCCTGCACCAACACCTCCCACGCTCCAATCCGTCAGGAACCTCCCCCCGATGGCCCATCGCTCCCCCCGTTTCGCCCCCGCCGCGCGCACACTCGGCGCGCTCGCCTCGATCCTGACCGCGGCCCCGGCCCTCGCCGTCCCCTCGCCCGCGGACCCCGCGCCGGCCCCCACCAGCCCCGATCTTGACCGCGTCGCGTGGCTCGAGGCCCTCGCCGGCACCACCGGGCGGGTCGCCACGCCGGAGGTCGCGCTGCCCACGCTCGAAGAGCTCGCCTGGCTCGCGCCGCCGCCCCTGGGCATGCGCGTCGCCGGCCGCGCAGCCCTCCGCGTCGACGGCGCCCCGTGGATCCGCCTCGCCCTCACCGGCGACGCCCTGCCCGACCCCACCGGGCTCGCCCTCGGCGCCGCGCTCCGCATCACCTCACCCGCCGCCGGCGGCTCGCAGCCGCTCGACCGCGCCC
>ERZ1740070.2443-NODE-2443-length-10697-cov-7.137098_pt1 | contig 10697 bp, 9 predicted proteins | sample MGYA00581734_ERZ1740070 | MGnify/ENA primary metagenome ERZ1740070 (study PRJEB43018, sample SAMN04849744) | marine metagenome | isolation source: floating plastic debris | place: Pacific Ocean | collected 2008-09-01 | study: EMG produced TPA metagenomics... | reverse complement strand
GTTTCTCTAGCGCTAGGGTTTTGATAACAAATTGTGATTTAGGATTGATAATTGCTGATTGTTTTCTCTAGCACTAGGGTTTTGATAACGAATTATGATTTGGAATTGATAATTATTGATTATTGGTGATTGATTTCTCTAGCACTAGCCATTCAAAACTGTCCACTTCAATTTGATTTTTGAAATTAACTAAGGAATAATACGTATAATATTTTTTACTTTTATATTTGAATGGCAATTCACGGCCCGGATTCAATTACTTTTGAAGGTGTAACTGGCGATCGCTATTGGTTTTACGAGTATTATCCTTATACTGGGGTAGCAGATATAGATGAACGATTAAGTGGATTCCCGGTAGCAGTATTTTTGCCCGAAAATCGTCTTAGAGAGCATACACCTTTAGTAATTGGATTACAGGGAATGTGTGCGCCTTATGGTTGGAATGCATTTATAGTACCAACGCTTACTCAAATGGGTATAGCTGTAGCTTTATTCGATACACCGTTAGCTGGCGAACGGAGCTTAGTACGTACTTTTACTAGTTTGGTAGACAAAGAAATAAAACCTTTACTTGATAGAGGAATTCCTTTCGATACAGCAATGTTGTTATCAATGTTTCGTACCACTGCTAACAACATTGCTCAAATTAGAGAATTTTGCGGTCATAAATATGGACTTTGGGATTCCAGAGTCGCATTATTTGGTGTGAGTATGGGAGTGTTGTTTTCTACTTACGCTTTTAATGTAAATGGCATAGGAGAAAGACTTTTAGGGACTATTGGACATGGAGATTTAAAATCCTTTGCCAAAAGTTGGGGATACTCTTTTTTGTCAGATATAGCAACTTCACCTCTAAGTGTAATTGCAGAATCAATTTTAAAAAGATTGCAACCTGATTTACTCCCGATGGTAAAAATTTTGCAGTTAGCCAAACAACTAAAAAACGAAGAAGAATATGCTTTTGAATGCAATCACATGAATTACGTTAAGTCAGTCAAATCAACGCGTAGAGTTCGCTTCTTAGTTGGAAAAAACGACCCCATTGTTAGCGTAAAACATACCCGTGCTTGCACCGATAAATTTCCCGACGGTGATTTTTATGTAGTTCCTGGAATGGGTCATGGAACAACACAATTTGGTCCGAATTTTGTCAATCATGTGCGCTACTTTTTAGTAACTCAGTTGGGAGATTGGCAGGGTTGAAGTGATAATTTGTAAGCTGTGGAGCCTGCGCGTTTGTATATTTGTAGCGGGCAGGATGCCCGCACTACAATAAAATCATATTTGTGGATTTATAGTAACGACTGCACATCAGCCTAATTGGTAACTGTTCACTGTTCACTGTTAACTGACTTCCCAAGCTGCTTGAAAAAATTCCAATTCACACAACATTGCATATCTATAAGCGGAATTAACTGTAGCGCTATAGTTTCCATAACTATTGAGGAGATTTTCTAACTGTTCCGCTAACGGAATAAAATCCGAACCACTATAGGTACGAATCCAATCTGAATATTTATGATTAGGAATACCGTTCTTTGCTAATTCCCTTCCCAAAAAACTATATAAACTCATACAGGGAGACATCGCAGCAGCAATTAAACCAATATCACCACTCCAAGCAGTTGCTGTTAAAAAATCCGTGTATCGACGAGTTGCATTTCCCGGTTGCTGTATTTTCAAATCCACATTCCACTCGCGAGCATAACCTTCGTGTAGCTGCAACTCTTCCAACACACCACCAGCTAAATTATGAAATGTGGTAAACACAGAAAAATCTGGAGATTTAGCAGCAGCAATACTGTAAGCACGAGCAAAAGATTCTAAGAAAAAAGCATCTTGTCCTACATAATAAGCAAACTTTTCCCGCTCTAAACTTCCATTCCCAATTCCACGAACAAAAGGATGCTCCAAACAAGATGTAGCTAAATCAAGATTATCCTTCCACAAATCATCAGAAAGCATAAATCAGTTATCAGTGAACAGTTATCAGTGAACAGTGAACAGTTATACCATTTCTTTATAAAGATGCGCCCCTATGAAAGCCCATGCAGATGGGCTTTGTTCCAGTAGCTCCAGCCTTCCAGGCTGAGAGCGATTAAGCGCAGCCTCATATAGAATTGGTATTAGGAGTTAGTAGCACCGGAATTATAAATTATTAATTTCCCTCACTCTCTCCTTACACCCACTCTTCCCCCTCCTATTCTCCCATCCTCAATCCCCAATCCCCAAATCAAAACGGCAAAAACTGAAGCAACAACGAACTGACACTTCCAACAAAATCCATTAAAGTTGGTTTCGATGGACGTACTTTTCCTTCTCGGGGTGTTTGTACTTCTAAAATAAATACTTGTGCTGTTTGCAATCCAGTTATATCTTTTTGTGATTTGAAGAGTTTTTTGGCAAATTTTGCATCTTGAATAGCACCTTTGCTATCTAACATATGATAGCGAGCAATACCTCTTGCCAAATAAGCTCCTGCATAATCGGGTTTTGCATCAATAGCTTGATTAAAATATTGTGTTGCTTGCTGTAAATTACCTTTTTCAGCAGAAGCTATACCCCAAGCATAAAATTGTTCTGGCTTAGCAACTTGAGATGATATACCAGTCGCTCCTTGTAAATTAGCTGTATTTACATTTATATCTGTTAGCTCAGCATTTACAAGATAAGTGTTTCTTAAATCGGCACCATTCAAGTTGACGCGGTTAAGTTTCGCACCAGTTAAATTGGCACCAAATAAACCAGCACCGCTTAAGTTAGCATCGCGCAAATCCGCGCCGTTGAGGTTTGCACGGCTGAGATTTGCACCGCTTAAATTTGCACCACGTAAATCCGCTCCAGATAAATCAGCCATCACCAGACCCGCACCGCTTAAATCGCAGTTTGGACATTGCTTGGTTGCTAGCAATTGTCTAACATGTTCCGAGTTTGCTGCTTGGGCTGAATTAGTGAAGCCGAAGCTAGAAAAAAATAGGATTGTAGCTATAAATAATTTATTTCTCATAACAGTCACGAGCAGAGCAGTATGTTTTCCTGACTACTCAGCTTAACCTATAAAAAATAATACCATCAGGGTATATCCCCTAAGTAAAAACTCTAGCTACAAATAAATTTTGATTTAATATTTAACGTAATACATATTAAGCAGTCAGTATTCTGCTATATTCAACGTTCATTTTTCTGTGCCACAAACCTAAAAGCTTCGCTCTGTATATCTTTTTCGGCAGTATGACTAAGAGAAAATAAACCTGTCAACGTGCATAAATGGAGAGCCAACGTTAAACCAATCGCTAATAAAAGCTTCTCACACATAGTAATTCCCCTGAGCAAAATATAAACGTATCCGTATTTTTGCTTCAGTTATAACTCATCTTTTTCATAATCTAAGTAAAAACCCAAGCTAGGCGAAGTGATTTCAGTCCTTAAGCAAAGTGACGTTTGTCACCATAGCAATATAGAGTAGAGGAGTGGGAAAAATTTTATATTATTAGTCCACAAACCAGTCAAAAGTTATGGCAACGAGCAGCGAGTTAAAAATATACAGTTGAGCAACTTAAAAGAAGCAAGAATTACTTACTTACTACTTACTACTTACTACTCGCTACTTGCTACTTACTACTTACTACTTGCTACTTGCTACTTACTACTTGCTACTCCTAACTGTACCTCCTGGTAGAAATTAAAAATGTTCCAAGGGATTGATGAATAATTCGTTGTTAAATGTAGAGATAGAGTAAGCAGGCACTAATAAAACAATTTATGTCAAAGAATGCGAATATACTATTTTCGCTATTCATAATGTCCTAAAATTAGAAAAAGATTTTTATCTGTATAAGTACGAAAGTAACAATAAATTAACAAATAAGTGTTTTTTCTCAGACGTTAAAGTAAATATGGTGATAGGACTGATACTACAGCACTAAAAATCTGAAGCTGAAACATATTGCAGAAATCTAATTAAATTTATCAAATTATCAAAGTAAGGAGCAAAAATGGAGACAGAATTTAAAGAACCCCAAAAGGTTGATACCGCTTTACAAACCGAGATGCCAGTAATAGATGGCACTAACCCTCAAACCATAGCCAAGTTACCACCTGCTGATACATCTGATAGCCAATTAGAGATGGTTGGTGCAAAAATTTCTCAATTCTTGGCAGAGGTTCCTCAAGACTTGAATAAGTTTTACAGCGCATACAAAACACCACTTATCGCACTTGGGGTATTTTTAGCATCATTTGTTACTTTAAAAGTTGTGTTAGCGATGCTAGCTGCGATAAACGATATTCCTTTGGTATCTCCTATTTTTGAGTTGATTGGTATTGGATACTCGGGTTGGTTTACATTCCGCTACCTACTTAAAGCACCAACTAGAAAAGAATTAGCCGTAGAAATTGAATCATTTAAGAAACAAATAACTGGTCAAAATACTAAGGAATCTTTGAACTAATTTTCTGAAGCTTTCTGTAGAAATTCCCATTACATTGCAATAATAATAAACCTAGTTTCTTTGAGAATCTGGGTTTTTTATTAACAAAATTGCAATATTTAGATATATAGGATAAAGATAAATGAAATTTGATAATCCTGGCTTTTTTATTACCTGTTCGATACTTCCTCCCTCTTGTAGGCAATAACTATTCAAATTCAGACCAAAGTTAAGTAATTTTTCCTTATGGTTATATCTTGCGAAAGAGAAAAAATCATCACTATTTAAGCTAAGTCACTTCTGAGGATAGTATGCTATGTGCTGTCTGTTCACTTAATCTAGTTTTAGAAGTTAATTAATAAGTTCTTTAACTGAGGATTAAAAATAATGGCAGATAATAAAAATCAAGGAATAGATTCATCTAAACGCGTTCAAGGAGAAAAATACGATAGAGGTATCGTTCCTGCTGAGACTGCTGCTCGTAGAGAAAGAGAGCAAGAAGTTTACAAAGAAACTCCTTCTAAAGAAGAAGACCAAAGTTTAAATACAACTGAAGGTTTCACCATAGATAAAGAAGGATTAGTAAATAATTACGCAGTTGAGCCGGAAATGTACTACGAAGAACCCGGTGATGCTAAAGCACAAGCAGAAAAAGAAGCTGCACAACGTGCTGAAGAACTTAAGGAAATTAATGAAGAAAAAGACGGAGATTTAACAATGGAAGCTGATACTCGTGGTAAGGGTCCAGGTGTGATTTAATTTGTTGAATATTGACATAAAATCAAAAGTCAAAAATCAAGAAAATTATCGACTTTTTGATTTTTGACTTTTTGGTTTTTATTTGAGAATAGGGAATGGTTTGAAAATGATTTTAAACAATTAACTTTTTCAGCAGTAAATAATATTATATTTAATAAACCTAGTATCTCAATAATACCGGGATTATATGTTTTAAAGCATGGCAGCAATTGCTCGGATTTTTATTCCCAACTTATTACTTACTACTTACTACTTATTACTCACGAAAAATATCCCTATTCCCTACTCACTTAATTATAAAAGATTCCATTTCTGGCTGATGCCATTCACGTTGATAGCGTTCTGCAACTAACGGTTTAACTACAAACTTCGGTGGAGAACCTTCTTTGACATCAATCCGAAGTCCCGAATAAGGTCTTCTTTTATTAGAACCCGAACCGTTACGACCTACAAAAAGATGCGAACGTGCTACTAATTTAGATTTTTCGTCGCTTGTGGGAAAGTATTCCTGTAAGTCCGCTCCTTCAGGTCGCTGTCGTCGTAAACTATGTCCGCTACCCCCACAAACAATCCAGTTAATGTTAGAGTCAGCGCTACCTGTATCTAATGTTTCTATATGTTCCATACAGTGAGCATGTCCGTTAAAGACTAAATCCACTATGGGACGACCTTGAGTTAATGACTTTACTTCTTGAGCAACTGCTTCAAGTACGTTACGGATACGACTGCGAATTGCAAGAGTTTGTGCTTGTTCCCATTTGGTGGCTTCAGTAACGTAGGGTGGGTGATGAAAATATAATATTCGTCCCCGAACTTCTGAGGTATTCCAAGATTGTATTAAACGCTGCTTTAACCATTCAAGTTGTTCGGTATCGGTGACTGTAATCCGGGGAGTATGTAATTGCTTATCAATATCAACAATCATTTCTTCGATTTGCGACAGCTTGGACTGTAAATCATCAATCAGTTCTGCGTCGCTAGGATTATTTGGATTTAACTTTCCAGAAGTTTCGCGAATTTCTTCTTTTTTTTGCTCCAATTTATCCTGTCTTTTCTGTAGTAACGAGCGGAAAGCTTTTCCTTCTTTTGTTTCTGGTAAAGGAAGCGGGTCATTAATAGTATTAGAATCTAAAGCAAAAAAATCGATTCCACCATATCGGAAAGTATAGTAACGATTGGGAAGACGGGTAAATTGTCCCGGTACGTAGTTAATACATCTTCCGTTATCTGTTTTCTGGGTGTAGTGTTCGTCCAAATGACGTGCTAATTCACCTGGAAAATTAAACCTACTCAGATAATCTAAAAATGCTCGCGCAAATGCATCACCTTTGTGGGAACCGTGTCTACCAACTTCAATATCTAATTTTGATGGAATAAAGCGACGAAATGGTAAAGTTGTAGCGGATATTAAGCCAAATATAATCGGTAAGTCATAATAATCGTGGTTTCCGAGTACAGGTAAAATGGGTAGCTTAAAAATCATTTCATCGTAGGCAATCTTTTTATAATCTTGACCACCTACAATTGCTTCTCGATATGGTTTGATGAAGTTTTTCGGATAATATTCGCTTGAACCGACTTGATAAACTACATCGCCAGTATGTAACATGAATCGGCATTCATCATAATGAGGTAGCATTAATTCGGCTACCCTTCTCATAGGACTATGTCCTCGGTGAGAACCCGTACCGCTATCACCTACCACTAAGAAAGAAAATTCTACATCATCAGCTTTACCATCATCAATAACCAAACTAGTTTGGTCAATATTTCGTTCAATGATTGCAGAGTCTTTCCACTTGACTCGCTGCTTCATTTTACGAATTTTTTCGGTTACTGTAGGTTCGGATACTAATTTCAATATTACTTACTCCTAAATTCTCAACTAGTAGTTTGTTTATGATGGCTGTACCAAATAACTAATATCTTTTTATCAAAATGATTTCTTCTTTCTGGAGTCAGGTTTATTGCTTTTAAAGTTTAAGTCTATGGTCGAATAAAGTTAAAAATCTTCTAGCAAAAATGCTTATTTGAAACGACGATATTTGAAAAGTTTGAAAAGTTTGAAAAGTTTGAAAAGTTTGAAAAGTTTGAAAAGTTTAATTTAATAACGAATCTGGAGATTGAAACCGTAACCACATAAACAAAACCCTTAAATGTCTTAGCGGAGAAGCTTTGCTAACAAAAATTTAAAAGTAGTGGTGCGTTTCAACGTGAAATTTTAGCTCTCCAGACGATTGCGGGAAAAATACCCTTCAGAATTTGGGTTTGTGTCCGTTCAACCCAACCTGAAACTACTATTTCCTGTTCTCTCTACCTAAAAAAATATCAACCGCGAAAAATTAATTATTCTTTATAATTTGGAAATTTATTTTTCTGCCTATTCTACCAGTAATTCAGATAAAAACTTCCTTCTAAGATGTGATTTTTAGTGTATCTACATTTTGCTGCGAATTATTTCACAAAAATTAGTGAAGTAATGTAAAAAAAAGTCCCAATTTGCTTGACCTAGATAACGTAATTGAATCCTTCGAGTCCTTAACTGCGGTAGTCTATATAAGGAATATATCTCCTGATTTGACAAATTGGTTTATGACATCAGCTGTTTCGAGTTCTATCACTACTATTCGCATCGGTTCTCGTAAAAGCCAGCTCGCTCTTATCCAGACCTACTGGGTAAAGGAAGAACTTTCTAAGAAGTTTCCTAATATCAAGTTTGAAGTTCACACCATGTCTACTAAGGGTGACAAAATCTTGGATGTGCCTTTAGCAAAAATTGGTGACAAAGCGCTATTCACTAAAGAGTTGGAATTGGGAATGATGAATCGGGAGATTGACTTTGCGGTTCATTCTTTGAAAGATTTACCTACTCGTCTACCAGAAGGATTGGGTTTAGCAGTAATTAGCGAGAGGGAAAACCCTGCTGACGCTTTGGTGGTGCATGAAAAGCACAAAGACAAACAAATCGAGACCTTGCCCAAAGGTGCTGTTATCGGTACATCTTCTCTACGTCGCTTAGCCCAATTGCGACACCATTTTCCTCACTTCGAGTTTAAAGATGTACGCGGTAACTTAAATACCCGTCTTGCCAAACTTGACTCTGGAGAATACGACGCTTTAATTTTGGCGGCAGCAGGAGTGGGACGTTTGGGTATGTCAAACCGGATTCATCAAGTTATTCCTAAAGAGATTTCCCTTCACGCAGTCGGACAAGGTGCATTAGGTATCGAATGCCTTTCCGATAACGAAAAACTGATATCCCTGCTCAAAGAGGCAATCGAACATCCTCCAACTCGTGACAGGTGCTTAGCAGAAAGAGCTTTTTTACGTGATTTAGAAGGCGGATGTCAAGTACCCATCGGTGTAAATACCGAAATAAATGGCGACCAATTGACCATGACCGGAATAGTTGCCAGCATCGACGGTACAAAGCGCATTAAAGACACCGTTACCGGTTCCTTATCCGAGCCAGAGAAATTAGGAAGCGAATTAGCCCATCTTTTGCGCGAACAAGGAGCGCAAGAAATCTTAGATGAGATTTTCGCCACTCTTGAACGCGGGTAATTCAGTTAACAGTTAACAGTGAACAGTTAGCAGGTCATCTGAAATCAGCAGGTAAAGATTAACAACTAACAACTATCAACTATCAACCAACAGCTGATAATTTATAACTGACAACTGATAACTGATAACTGATAACTGAAATGCGGATTCTATTTGTGGCAGCGGAAGCGGCTCCGGTGGCGAAAGTCGGCGGGATGGGTGATGTTGTGGGTGCATTGCCAAAAATTTTGCGAAAAATGGGTCATGATGTGCGGATTTTCATGCCTTATTACGGTTTTCTACCGGACAAAATGGAAATTCCCGAAGAGCCAGTTTGGAAGGGAAATGCCATGTTCAATGATTTCGCGGTCTACGAATCGGTGCTTCCTACTACTGATGTTCCTTTATATTTGTTTGGACATCCGGCTTTTGACCCGCGTAAAATCTATGGTGGTGATGATGAAGATTGGCGGTTCACTTTCTTTTCTAATGGTGCTGCTGAGTTCTGCTGGAATTATTGGAAACCCGAGATAGTCCACTGTCACGATTGGCATACGGGAATGCTTCCGGTATGGCTGCATCAATCTCCCGATATTAGTACTGTATTTACAATTCACAACTTAGCTTATCAAGGTCCTTGGTACTGGTATTTAGAGAAAATTACCTGGTGTCCGTGGTATATGCAAGGACACAATACGATGGCTGCTGCGGTACAGTTTGCCGATAAAGTAACTACAGTTTCTCCTACTTATGCCGAGCAAATCAAAACCGCTGATTATGGCGAAACATTGGAAGGATTGCTGTCATTTATCAGCGGTAAATTATCAGGTATTGTTAATGGTATAGATACTGAAGTTTATGACCCAGAAACAGATAAATATATTGGTGAGCAATACACTAGTGAAACTTTAGATAAACGCAAGCCTAATAAAATCGCTTTACAAGAAGAATTAGGATTAGAAGTTAATAGCAATGCCTTTTTAGTCGGGATGGTATCCCGTTTGGTAGAGCAAAAAGGTATTGATTTAATGATGCAGGTCCTCGATAAATTTTTATCTTACACAGATGCTCAGTTTATAGTTTTGGGGACTGGAGACAGGAATTACGAAACCCAACTATGGCAAATGGCATCTCGTTTTCCCGGACGGATGGCAAGCTACATTTTATATAATGATGCTTTAGCTCGTCGTATTTATGCCGGGAGCGATGCATTCTTAATGCCAAGTCGTTTTGAACCCTGCGGTATCAGTCAAATGCTAGCAATGCGCTACGGTTGCGTGCCAATTGTCCGACGTACCGGGGGACTAGTAGATACAGTATCCCATCATGACCCCGTAAATAATACAGGTACAGGTTATTGCTTCGACCGTTACGAAGCCTTAGACCAGTACACATGTATGGTACGCGCTTGGGAAGGTTTCCGATTCAAACCCCAATGGAAAGAATTGCAGCAACGGGGAATGAGTAATAACTTTAGTTGGGAGCTTTCAGCTAAGAAATATGTGAGTTTGTATCGGGAGATGTTGGGTTTACCGGAAGAGGAAGAAAAGAAAGAGGAAGTAGCTGTTAAGAGTTAAGAGTTCTACTTCTTCCTAAAGAGGGATGTAAAATTAAGACCCCACCTCCAGCCCCTCTCTTTAACAAGGAGAGGGGTGTAGAATTACTGAGGTTTTTCAGTCTAATAGTTCAACTCGCTAATAAAATATTGATCCAACAAGAAATTAACCCACTTTGATTGATTTGGGCTATTTTTTTGGGTTCGTAGTTATGCTTAAGCGCTTACATTCAAATCTAAAATCCAAAACTAAATGCGGTTATTATCTATGCGATTAACAACATTAAATAAAAAATTAATCATCTTCGTAGAAAAATAATAAACCTTCAGTATTCTCTCGGAAATTTACTACTAGTAAAAGCATTTAATTTCTGTTTACAGTTAATATAATTATCCGTATTTCTTCTATT
>ERZ1740070.2442-NODE-2442-length-10699-cov-6.485908_pt1 | contig 10699 bp, 9 predicted proteins | sample MGYA00581734_ERZ1740070 | MGnify/ENA primary metagenome ERZ1740070 (study PRJEB43018, sample SAMN04849744) | marine metagenome | isolation source: floating plastic debris | place: Pacific Ocean | collected 2008-09-01 | study: EMG produced TPA metagenomics... | reverse complement strand
AGCTCATGGTCACAAACAGCACCATCCACACAAACGGGTTGTCGAGCCGCGCCCATAGAAGCGTCGATGTCAGCAAGGCGCCCACAATCAAAAGACCACCCATGGTGGGGGTCCCGGCTTTTGAAAAATGCCCCTCAGGCCCGTCTTCGCGGATCGGTTGCCCCTTACCCTGCCGTTTGCGCAGCACGTTGATCAGCGGCTTGCCGAACAGGAACCCGAACAGAAGCGCCGTCAGAAACGCACCTCCCGCCCGGAAGGTGATGTAGCGAAAGAGATTGAAAAAATCGCCTCCATCCGACAGCGCAGTCAACCAAAACAACATAAATCTATCCTTTACCGGCGTCAGACGCGCCGCCTTCATCCATATGCCGGACGGCGTCAACCACCCGGGCCAACGCCATCGACAGCGATCCTTTGATCAGCACCACATCCCCCGCATCCAGATGACGGGGCAGTTGCGCCGCCATCTCGTCCGAGGTTGCGCACCAGAGGCCGCGTTGCGCTTCGGGAAGGGCCGCGTGCAGGTGTTTCATCAGCTCACCCACACAATGCACCCGATCGAGATGCGCTGTCGCTGGCAACTCTGCCAGAGCGGCATGCAAATCCGGCCCGGTCGGGCCCAATTCCTTCATGTCGCCCAAAACCGCAATACGGCGGCCTTTTTGCACACGTCCTATGTCATGCTGCACCGCGGCCCCCGCCAGAACAGCCAGCGACGCAGCAACCGACGCAGGGTTTGCGTTATAGGCGTCATCAATCAGCGAAAGCGTGGCGTTTGGATCAGACGCATCCAGCGATATGGTCAGGGTCTCACCCCGCCCAGCACCGGGTTTCCAACGGCCCAGAGCGGCCAGTGACAGTGCCCGATCAAGGCCCCAAGCCTCACATACGCCCAACACAGCCGCCCCGTTGACCGCAAAGTGCCGCCCCGGTGCGTCAATCTTGTAGAGCAAGGAGTCGTCATCCACGCAAAGCTGCGCGACACTGCCTGTGTCGGTCTCGCGGACGTCTTCAATTTGCAAGCTGCATCCGTCACTTTCGCCAAACGACACACTTTCGCGCGCCAGCTTGTCTGCCCAGTCCGACAAGATGCCAGAGGTCGGCAAATCCCCATTCCAGATCGCAACGCCCTCTGGCTCAAGCCCTTCAAAGATCGACGCTTTTTCGTGGGCAATGCCCTCGATGCTTTCAAAGGCTTCCAGATGTGCGGGCGCAACGATCGTGACCATTGCCACATGAGGGCGTGCCAAACGGCTGAGCGGTGCAATCTCACCCGGGTGGTTCATTCCGATCTCAATCACAGCGAATTCCGTCTCCACCGGCATCCGCGCGAGTGTCAGCGGCACACCCCAATGGTTGTTGTAGCTGGCCTCAGCCGCATGAACGCGGCCGTGCGCACCAAGCACCGTGCGCAGCATTTCCTTGGTTGACGTCTTCCCGACAGATCCCGTCACTCCGACAACCCGCGCCTGTGTCCGCGCCCTCCCCGCGCGGCCCAAAGCTTCCAACCCGGTTTGCACATCATCAACAATCAAGAGCGGCGCATGGTCCGCCACACCTTCAGGAACACGGCTGACCAATGCAGCGGCGGCACCCTTCTCCAACGCTTGGGCAACAAAATCATGCCCATCTCGTGCAGCTTTTAACGCAACAAACAGATCACCTCGAACCAAGGTCCGCGTATCAATCGACACACCAGAGGCTGTCCAATTCACGTCAGATCGCCCACCCGTTGCTGCAACCGCCTCTGCACGTGTCCAAAGCGTCATGCCAGTTTCCCGTCTAAAGCGGCCACTGCCACACTGGCCTGTTCTGCGTCATCAAACGGGTAAACCGTGTCACCGACAATCTGCCCGGTCTCATGGCCCTTGCCACAGATCAAAAGCGCGTCGCCTGGCCCAACCGCATCCACACCGCGCAGAATGGCTTCAGCGCGGTCACCAACCTCAGTCGCGTCCGGCGCACCCTCCAGAACTGCGGCGCGGATCAGCGCAGGGTCTTCGCTGCGCGGGTTGTCATCTGTCACGATCACCTGATCGGCATGTTCGGCTGCGGCAGCGCCCATCAACGGGCGTTTGCCTGGGTCACGGTCCCCGCCGGCGCCCACGATGGCAACCAGACGCCCCATCACGTGCGGGCGCAGCGCCTGACACGCGGTCGCAACGGCGTCCGGCGTATGGGCATAATCGACGTAGACAGCCGCCCCAGTGCTGCGAGTAGCCGCCAATTGCATGCGGCCTCGCACGGTGTTCAATTCGGGCAGCACGGCAAACACTCGGTCTGGCGCGGCACCGCTGGCAATCACCAAACCGGCGGCGACCATAACGTTTTCGGCCTGAAATCCACCAACAAGGTTCAACCGCGTCTGAAAGCTCTCGCCTCCAAACTTGATGCGCACGTCTTGCCCGGTGCCATCAAACCGCTGCGCCAACAGGATCATGTCAGCCCCATCATCGCGACCGACGGTCATCACCTCTTGCCCACGCGCCCGCGCAATGGCCATCATATCCACACCCCGGGCGTCATCGATATTGATCACAGCGATCCCGTCTTCGGGCAGCACACGCGCAAAAAGCCCGGCCTTGGCGTCAAAATACGCTTCAAAGCTTTCGTGATAATCCAAGTGATCCTGCGTGAAATTCGTAAAGCCCGCCGCACGTAGGTTCACACCGTCCAACCGCCGCTGCGCCAGCCCGTGCGAAGACGCTTCCATCGCTGCATGTGTGATCCCGGCCTCTGTAGCGCTGGCCAAAGCACGGTGCAACGTGATGGGTTCCGGCGTTGTATGCGCAAGCGGCGCTTCCCAGTCGCCTTCCACACCGGTGGTACCCAGATTGACAGCACTGTGCCCCAAAGCCTGCCAGATGCGGCGCACAAAGCTTGCCACGCTGGTTTTCCCGTTGGTGCCAGTGACAGCCACGACAGTTTCGGGTTGCGCACCGAACCAAAGCGCCGACGTGAACGCCAAGGTCTGTCGCGGATCGGCGGCAATTACCACCGCAGCGGTGGACGCGGCCAGTTCCTCTGCCGCAATCTCTGCACCTTCGGTATCCGTCAGAATGGCCGAAGCCCCCATGCGCAAGGCGTATTGGATGAATTCACCACCGTGCATCTTGGTGCCGGGCAAGGCCGCGAACAGGTAGCCGTCTTTCACATCTCGGCTGTCCACGGCCAGACCGGTCACAAAGGCATCTGCCCCACCGCGCGCGGTCAGGCCCAGCTCTGTCAGGCTTTTGGCGTCTGCCCCCAATGCGCCGCCCCCTTGTGTTTTTGGCCCGTAGTCCGGGCGTCTGCTCCTCAGTTCGAGGTGTTGATGATGTTCGTCAAATGCCTTGTTTCGATATCCGGGCGCAAGCCCAGAAGCGGCGCAACTCGGCGGATCATTTCCGCCGCAACCGGCACAGCCGTCCATCCCGCAGTGCGCCGTGGTTTCTTGCCACTGGTTTCAACCGGTTCATCGAGGGTGACGATCAGCACATATTTTGGATCGTCCGTGGGAAACACCGACGCGAACGTGTTGATCACTTTGTCCTTGTAATAGCCGCCCCCGCGCGCCCTGGGTTTGTCGGCTGTGCCCGTCTTACCGCCCACATGATAGCCGGCCACTTCGCCAAAACTGGCTGTGCCCTCGGTGACGACTTTGCGCAGCATATCAAGTGATTGCGCGGCGGTCCTCTCGCTCATCACACGTGGCCCCAGCTTTGGACCCGCCTGTTTGAGAAGTGTCGGTTGCACGTAATGCCCGCCATTGGCAATCGCCGCATAGCCTGCCGCCAGATGCAGCGGGCTGGTGCTTAGCCCGTGGCCATATGAAATGGTCACGGTCGAGATATCCGCCCAGCGCGGCGGCAAAAGCGGCTGTCCCCCAGCGGCTTCCACAATCTCGAATGGGACAGGATCAAACAGACCAAGGCTCTTTAGAAATTCCTGCTGCCGTTTTTTGCCGATCTGCAACGCCAGCTTGCCTGTTCCGCGGTTGGAGCTTTTGACGATGACGTCACTCACCGACAGCGGCCCGTAATTCTTGCCAGCAAATTCACCAATCGGGTGCCCGTTCACGCGCATCGGCGGGGATGTATCGATGATCGTGTTCGGGTTCACCAACCCCAGATCAAGCGCCTGCGCTGAAGCGAACACTTTGAAGGTCGAGCCAAGCTCATAGACACCCTGCACCGCACGGTTGAACAACGGACTGTCTGATGCGTCGCCTTCTGTCAGCGGGCGCGGCCGGTCATTTGGGTCAAAATCCGGCAAAGACGCGATGGAAATCACTTCGCCGGTATGCACATCCATCAGCACGCTGGCAGCACCTTTGGCGTTCAAGAGCTTCATGCCCCCCAACAGGACCCGCTCTGCCGCCGCCTGAATGGTCAGGTCCAGCGACAATTCCAAAGGTGCGCCCTCCCGTGCAGGGTCGCGCAACTCTTTGTCAAAGAATTTCTCGATCCCCGCTGTGCCGATCACCTCAGCCGAATGCACGCCTTCGCGACCAAAACTCGCGCCACCCAGGATATGCGCGGCCAGAGCGCCGTTTGGGTAAAGCCGCATCTCGCGCGGGCCAAACAGCAACCCCGGCTCCCCGATGTCGTGCACCTTCTGCTTCTGTTCGGGGCTGAGTTTCTTGCGCACCCACATGAACTTACGCTTGCCAGTGAAGTCTTTGAGCAAACGTTCTTCGTTCAATTCGGGAAAGATCTTGACCAGCTCTTTTGCCGCGCGGATCGGCTCCACCATTTGCTGAGGATGCGCATAGAGCGAGAATGTTTCCATGTTCGTCGCCATCACCCGCCCGTGCCGGTCCACAATGTCAGCACGGCTTGCGATGATAGACGCGCCGGTTGCCTGCGCACGTGGCTCTTCGGCCTCGGATGCAGCCAATGCTCCCATCCGCGCGCCCACAACACAAAAGGCGCAAAAGAACATGACCGCCATCACCAACAGCCGTCCCTCAGCCCGCGACCTCGCCGCATCGCGCATCTGTTCATGCCGGATCCGCAGGTTTTCACGCTCGATGGCGTCCGGGTTTTCCCCTTTGCGGCGCGCATCCAGAATACGCGCCAGCGGGCGAAGCGGCGTTCGGATCATTCATCTGCTCCCGCACTTGACACCTCAATTGGGTCTGTAATCGGCAGTTCTGGCGGCGCGGGATAGGCGATTTGATCCACGCGACCAAACTGGTCAGGCTTCAAAGGCATCAAACCCAACCGGTCAAAATTCACCTCCGCCAAATCGCGCAACCGGTCCGGACGGTTCAGATAGGCCCATTCAGCTTTCAGCACCGCCAACCGCGCGCGTGCGTCGCGAATATCCGCCCGCACAGCTTGCGCCTCGCTCAAAGCATCCTGCGTTTTGTAATTCTCGTGATAGGCCCAAAACGCGGCCCCGATCACGGTCACAAACGTCATGACATAGAGCATCGAACGCATCAGCGGCTTTCCTTCAACTGGGGCAACGCAATCTGGCCCGCATCAATCTCGCCCGCAGGCGCATCTGTCCGGCGCGCCACGCGCAACTTGGCCGACCGTGCGCGCGGATTGCGGGCAACCTCATCGGGGTCTGGGCCAATCGCCTTGCGGCTGACAATCTCAAAGGCCGGTTTGTCCTGTTCTATTTCAGGCGCATAGCGGTTGGCTCGCCCTGTCTGCCCTGCGCGCGCCTGCATGAACCTTTTGACCATCCGGTCCTCGACCGAATGAAAGCTCACGACCGCCAGCACCCCACCGGGCGTCAAAGCCCGCTCCGCTGCCATAAGCCCCTGCATCAATGCGCCGTATTCGTCATTCACTGCGATCCGCAGCGCCTGAAAACTGCGCGTGGCCGGATGTGACTGGTTCGGTTTCGGGCGTGGCAGGCACGTCTCGATGATCCCGGCCAGTTCCAACGTCCGGGTGATCGGGCTGATCTTGCGCGCCGCAACAATCGACTTGGCAATCCGCCGCGATGCTCGTTCTTCGCCATAGGTGTAAAGGATATCGGCCAGGTCGAACTCATCGGCCTCGTTCACGATATCCGCAGCAGACGGCCCATCCTGCCCCATCCGCATGTCGAGCGGCCCGTCCCGCATGAACGAAAATCCACGCTCGGCCTGATCCAACTGCATTGAAGACACGCCCAGATCGAGCACGACGCCATCAACACCCGAAGCCAACCGATCCATTTCGCCGAAATTTGCCTGATGCAAGGCAATGCGCCCGTCAAACTCGGCCAACCATCCCGCTGCCATCTCATGCGCCAGTGGATCACGGTCAATGCCGATCACCCGTTCCGCGCCAGCCTCAATCAACCCGCGCGCATACCCACCCGCGCCAAAGGTCCCGTCGATCCAGACACCCGAGACAGGCGCAACCGCCCGCAAGAGCGGGGCAAGCAGGACGGGAATGTGGGGATCATGATCTGTCGTGGCAGCGGCAGCAGACATCGATTAGCCCCCTGACGGCCCATCAAGGAAAATGAGCGGGTCCACATCGTCGGGCAAATCGTCTAGCCACTCATCCGTCGCCGCCTGCTCTTCGGCGTCAAACGTCTCAGGCTCCCAGATCTGGAATGTATCGCCTGCACCGATAAAAAACGCCTCAGCCGATAGACCGATCTTCTGGCGCAGCTTCGCGGGCAAAACCAGCCGCCCCGTTTCATCAACACTCGTGGCATGTGACTGACCGTTAAACAAGCGCTGCAGCATTTTGCGCTCAACCGACCCACGCGGGAGCGCTGCGATCTTCTCGTCCACCTCTTCGATGGCTTCGACCGTATAACATTCAAGGTATTTCCGGCGCTTGTCGCCGTAGACGATGACCAGCTCAGGGTTCAAACCTTCGGTGTAGTTCGGATCGCCCGCCTCAAGCACACGGCGAAACGAGGCCGGGATGGACACCCGACCTTTGCCATCAACCTTGTGATGGCTTTCACCTCTGAACCTCAGCTTGCGGGTCATGCCCGACTGGTCCTTTCACGTCTCTGGCCCGGAAACGGAAACGGCGGGTTGATCTGCTGCCACTGATCAACCCGCCGTCCGTGTCCCGTCGCCGGGAAGTCCGACTGCGCGCGCCACCTGGGGGGATGTCTGCTCGCCCGCGCGCCGGATCTCTGTGTTTGATGAAAGCGGGTGCCTGTATGAAACCTGCGTTTGTTTTTGTTTTGGTACCGCGGTGAGGTCTTGGTGCCTCGTATGCTGTTCCTGCTCTCATCTCGTGCTATAGGGATGACATGGGAAACTATGGGTCGCAACAGTTTTTTATGGGAAATGCTGCAATCTAAAGTCGATACTGACGTCAAATTACACGGCAAAACAAAGAAATTTAGTCGATTTTCCTAAATAGGGCCACACAACACCAAGCAATCACAAGATATAGTATCGCATCACTTACCCCGGACTTGCCCATAATTTCCCGAAAGCTCTAGAAACAAAAGTGGAACATTATGTCGTACGCTGTCATTCAAACGAAGATTTCCACCTTGAAACAGCCGAAAAGCCACGAAATCTCCATTTGATTCGCCCGTTGACCCAGAGTTTCCCAAATGCGTCCCATCATTTCCCATGGCAATCCCACGCCACGCCATTCCACAACATCCGCATGAACAGGAAACAGCACAGTCCCACGACTGTGAGACCACGTGTGTTGCAGTTTCAATAGGATCTCGCACCGCAGAGCCACCTGCACTGATGCCCGATAACGATGCGGCAGCAAAACCGTGACCAACAGTTATTTCGCAAGTGCCAACCAACATGGCACCGCTGGGGACACGTGGCTTGACGCCATGACACCCAACATTTCGGAGGACCCATGCTACAAGAATTCACCGGCGCGTTTTTCAACCAGTCTGGGCGCGGCTCAAACGTCACCAGTACTTTGCAAACTGCGGTCCTTGTCGACAGCGACCTGACACGCGGGAATAACCAAACCGAGATCGTGACCCGGGAAGGCACAGATTTCGAAATCTTCAACGGCTATATCGCGTTCGTTCAAACTGGCCTGACACTCGACTCAGTAGTGCGCCAATTCGAAGATGGCGAGGTCGCCACAACAGTGACTTTCAACGACGGCTCGACACTCGACAATGTGCTGGGTCTGTTTGACCTCACCACTGCCAATTTTGGCTTCAGCAGCCGCCAATATGCCTTGGATCAAGACGCGCTCGAAGCGGTTGGCAAGACAATGGCAGACGTGGCTGATGTGGATGTGACCGCCCTTGTTGACCACGACCTGTCCTGGGAAGACCTTGGCTTCACCCCGACGGGCAACTCCGTACCCGCCCCGGACCCAGAGCCAGAGCCCGAACCAGACCCGGTCTTCAACCTCGTTGAAGGGACAGATGGCCGCGACCGTCTAGTGGGGACCGACGGGGACGACGCCATTATCGGCGGTGCCGGCAATGATCGGCTCTTCGGTGGCGACGGCGAAGACGTGTTTATCTTTGGCGCAGAAGCCGACAATGGGCTCCGCGAACGCGATGTCATCCGCGACTTCAATGCAAACGAGGACACAATCGTTTTTGAAGGAGGCGCCGTTTTGCGATTTGTCGAGCAGCGTGGCGACAACCTCGTGATCCGTCTCGAAGGCGACCGCGACACCATTGTGGTACGCGATGCAGATATCGGTATCGTTGGCAGTTTCGAATTCACCAACGACAGCTTTCTTGCCTAAATGACCGATAGCAGGCCGTGCATCGCGCGGCCTGCACCAATGTATAGGCTCCCCTAAGTTACTGTTTGGCGCTACGCTAGTGGCAATGCACCAAAGGTCGGAGCGTAAGTATGACACTGGAAACATGGCTGGCCTTTGCGGTTGCAAGTGCAATTGTGGTGCTGATCCCAGGGCCGAACATCGTTCTGACGGTGAACTACGCAATCCGCGACGGAAAACGCTCTGGCCTCGCCACCATCCCCGGCGTGGTTGCCGGAGCGTTCATCGCAATGTCGCTGTCCCTGCTGGGCGCAGGCGCAGTGCTTGCAACGTCAGCCTTTCTGTTCACGTTGCTGAAATTCGCCGGGGCACTGTATCTTCTGTGGCTGGCCTACAGTCTCTGGACCGCACCTGTCGAAAACTTGGTTGTCGATAGTGACACGTCCAAACCCTTGAAAACCTTGTTCTGGCAGGCGCTCTTGATCAGTGTCCTGAACCCAAAGGGCCCTGCTTTCTACGTCGCCTTTGTCCCACAATTCGTGTCGCCAACCGGACCGATTCTGCCGCAATTTGCCATCCTCATCGCGACGTTTCTGGTGGTGGCTACACTGAACAGTCTGTTCTGGCTCTTCTTCGCGAGCGGTCTGCGCAGCAAGTTCCAAAGCCCAAAGACGATGCGGCTGCTTCATCGCATTGGTGCAACCTGCCTTGGCACTGCGGGACTGTTTACCCTGAAAGCCGCCCGCACACCGTAGCCTTCGACGTGAGCCGCGCCGCTGTCGTCTTTATACTGTTCCCGCAACGCTTTCTTGCAGCGCGTCTTTCACCGACCGGCGATAGGTGCGACCGACGGGAAGTGTCCGACCATCCTGTAAGACTACAACTGGCGACCCGTTGCTGTACCGATAGCTGTGCACTGCATTACGTGCGACCCACCATGACCGATGAAGTCTGAATCCGTACGCCCCCAACTCCTCAGCCGCATCGTTCAGCTTGGCGCGGATTAAAGTATGCCCCAGCGCGGTCTCTACTTTGAGGTAGTGATCCTGAGCCTGCAAAAGCACGAGGTCGCGGCCCAAATGCAGCGGCAGCTCTGCCAGCCAAGCAGGCTGCTGAGGCACTGAGGCATCCACCACAGGGGCCACCTGACGCGACGCAGACTCAAACGCTTCTGTCAGAACCGCCGCAGCCAGACAAATCGCGATCACATACGGCAACAACCGCACCGCATCCGCCCAAAACGGCGTGTCAAAAACAATCAGGTGAAACAATGCGAGCATGGCAGTGACCGGCAAGCTGGCCGCCACTGCCCCGACGCCAAGGCTCAGCCGTGCGCTCAGCCCATGATCCTCGGCCAAGGTCGTGGTCACGTAAGACACCGCATAGCCAATCCAGAAGGTCGCGATCACGCAGACCAGCCAATAGGCGATACGCACCAGCGCAGGCAACGCATCAAAAGTGCCAAATGGACCTGTTAGTCCGACCACACAACCCGCGCTGAAAAGCGCCACCCACACCGTCGGCTGACGCGCAAGCGCACGCATTTCGGCAAGGGTTTCTACCACAACCGTGTCATTCGCGACTGTTGCCATGTCGTTGACGTCAGACCTGTTTCTTTTGCCTTTCCCGAAGGCTAGCAGCGCTGCAGCGCACCAGCAACGCGCTCAACCACCGACTTGAGTGTAGGCCGTAACGCAAGACCGTTCTGGAGCGCGTTTGGAAACCAGAATGATTTAGGAGGCGACCTTGCCCACCCACTACATATACCTGCTCGCTTCAGTGATTACAGAAGCCATCGGGTACTCCGCTTTGAACGCCAGCGCGCAATTCTCCAAGTTTTGGCCATCGATGTTGGTGATCGCGGGGCTTGGCAGTTCGTTCTATTTCTTATCGCTTGCGCTGCAATCCATGCCACTTGGCATCACTTACGCTCTGGCATCGGGCTTGGGCATCATTTTTGTTGCAATTGCCGGGATCATCTTCTTCGGGCAACGGCTGGATTGGGCCGACATTGTCGGGCGTACTCTGATTGTCGCTGGGATCGTCGTGATCAACGCGCTTTCGGATTTCGCAGTGCA
>ERZ1740070.2441-NODE-2441-length-10702-cov-4.319057_pt1 | contig 10702 bp, 12 predicted proteins | sample MGYA00581734_ERZ1740070 | MGnify/ENA primary metagenome ERZ1740070 (study PRJEB43018, sample SAMN04849744) | marine metagenome | isolation source: floating plastic debris | place: Pacific Ocean | collected 2008-09-01 | study: EMG produced TPA metagenomics... | reverse complement strand
CCACGCCCGCCTCGGCGTAGGTGTAGGGTGTGTTCTTGCCAGCCATGCCCAAGCCTTTACCCTTTCGCGCTTGGAATTCCACTCGCCATTGGGCAAAGGGTGGGTGATTTCCCCGATGGTGACACGCGCAGCGCCCTTCCGCCCGGTTTCCGAGGCATCGTTCGCTTCCCGCTTGCTGGCGGGCGCGCGCCCTTTTGCGGCGGCCCTCTTGGCGTTGGCCTTGCTGGGCGGGGCGTACGCGATTGTTTTGGCGCAGGTGACCGGCGAACGCGGCATTGCGCCCACTGCGTCAAGCGCGGATATCGAAGTGCGCGGAATTGACGTCGACGTGACCGGCGATAGCGCTGAGGAAGCCCGACAAAAGGGCTGGCGCGAGGCGCAACGCGAAGCCTGGGCGAAAGCGGGCGGCCCCAAGCTGCCCGACAGCGAGATCGCCTCGCTTGTCTCCTCCATCGTCATCCAGCGCGAACAGCTTGGCCCGAGGCGTTATATTGCGACGCTTGGCGTGATCTTTGATCGCCAGCGCGCGGGCGGCTATCTGGGAGGCCGAGCGGTCGGGCGCAGCTCGGCTCCGATGCTGGTGATCCCGGTAATGGCGAGTGCGGGAACCTACACCTCTTTCGAAGCGCGCAATCCATGGCAGCGCGCTTGGGCGGAATTCAATCCGGGGGCCAGCCGCATTGATTACGTGCGGCCCAGTGGGGCTGGTGGAGATTCGCTGCTGCTCAATTTCGGGCAGACGGGGCGGCGCAGCCGGTCCTGGTGGCGCAGCACGCTTGATCAATATTCCGCCGCTGACGTTTTGGTGCCTGCTGTGCGGTTGGAGCATCAATTTCCCGGTGGCCCAATCGAAGCGACGTTCACCGCGCGCTATGGCCCTGACAGCACCGCGCTTGAAAGCTTCACCGCCACCGCTGCCGATCCGCGCAACCTCGCTGAAACCTTGAGCGAGGGCGTGGCTCGGATGGACGTGATCTACGAACGCGCGCTCGCTGAAGGTAAGCTTCGGCCTGATCCGACGCTGAGCGAGAGCATCACCGGCCCGGTGGATCCCGCGCTTCAACGCCTGATCGATGTCGGCCTTGCGGTGCGCGCGCGAGAAGACGCCGCGGTGTTGGGTACGACGCCCGGCATCCCGGTGGGCGCGGTGGAGACAACGGGAGGCGTCGAAGCACCATCCGCTGAGGCGCAGCCGTCTGGGCCTGCGACCAACCGCTTTGTCGTTCAGTTCGCGACGCCCGACGCGCAGGCGTTTGACGCGGCGCTGACAGGCGTGCGCGGCACGCCGGGCGTTCGCTCGCTTTCGGTCACCAGCACCGCGATGGGTGGATCATCCGTGATGAGCGTGCGCTTCGAAGGATCGGCGCTGGAATTGGCCGGAGCGCTGCGCGCGCGAGGGTTCAGCGTGAACCAGAGCGGTAACACGCTCGCCATTCGCCGCTGAGGGCCATAAGGCGCTGCGCCCCGTGGTTCGGACTTCTTCTGAGACGTTGCAGATCGCTCTCCCGCTAGAGCCAGCCGGAGCCGAGGGCCCCTCGCGCATTGTGGTGGGGAACGCCAACGCCCACGTGATTGAGGCGCTGCGCGAGCCGGAGCGATGGCCGTTTCACACCGCCGTCCTCACCGGTCCACCACGCTCGGGCAAATCGCTGCTTGGGCGCTGGGCAAGGGGGCAGGGCGTCGACGTCATCGATGACGCGGAAAAGCAGGACGAGGACGCCCTCTTCCACCGCTGGAACGCCAGCCAAGAGGGGGGAGCGCGCGCGGGAGAGCCCTTGTTGCTGATCACAGGCGCGCAACCGTGGAAGGTGTCGCTGCCCGATCTGCGCTCGCGGCTGGGCGGATCGCTGGCGCTCGAAATGGGCGAGCCCGATGACGCAATGGCGGGCGAATTGATCCTGGCGATGGCCGCCGAACGCGGACTTGGGCTCAGCGATGGGGCGGTCGATTACCTTGTTCCGCGCGCCAACAGAAGCTTTGCTGATCTGGAAAGATTGGTGCGCACGATCGACCGGATCAGCCTTGAACGCGCCGCTCCTGCCACCATGTCGGTATGGCGCGCCGCGCTCGAAGCCTTGCAGGGGCCCGAGCAAGCCAGCCTTCTTTAGGAACAAGAGGGGCTTGGTTGCATTCCTTTCGAGTTCGTGGAAGGCTTTGCCGTGGTTGAAGGAGACCGCCTATGTTTAGCAGGCTAACGGCTTATCTGGACTCGATCCGAGAGCGCGACCCTGCGCCGCGTTCGCGTTGGGAAATCCTGCTTTATCCTGGGGTTCTGGCGCTGGGCCTGCACCGGGTGGCGCACTGGCTTTTCCAGGCCAAGCTGTTCTTCCTTGCCCGCGTTGTGAACCATCTGTCGCGCTTTCTGACCGCTATCGACATTCACCCCGGCGCGACGATTGGCAAAAACTTCTTCATCGATCATGGCTTTACCGTCATCGGCGAAACCGCTGAGATTGGCGACAATGTGACGATCTATCAGTGCGTCACTCTTGGCGGCACCAACCCGACCAACGGGCAGGGTGGGAAGCGTCACCCGACACTGGAAGACAACGTCATCATTGGCTCCGGCGCGCAGATTATCGGCCCCATTACGGTGGGTGAGCGCGCGCGCGTGGGCGCAAACGCGGTGGTGATGGAAGACGTCCCCTCGGGCGCTACCATGGTGGGCTTCAAGGCGCGTTCAACCCTTGTTCCGGCGGAAGAGTGGATCAAGGAATTCATCCCATACGGCAGCACGCCGCAATGCGAAGACGCCGAGGGCAACCAAGTCGATTGCATCGAAAAGCTTGAAAGCGAACTCGCTTCGCTCAAGGCGGATTTGGCTGCCCTCAAAGCCGGGCGCGCGGCCAAGACGGCAAAGCCGAAAACGGAGCCGGAGGCGCTTCAAACCAGCCTCGACTTGGGTGCGAAGAGCGGGACTGACGATTAATGAGCTCCCACGGCGGCCCGGGCATGGGTCAGATTGTCGCCTTCCCCGGTCGCCAGCCTAGCCAGGTTGCGTTTGAACGCGACGAATTGCAGCGCATCCTTGATCTTTATGGTCGGATGGTCGCGGCAGGCGAATGGCGCGACTACGCGATGGATTTCGAGAAGGCCTTCGCCAGTTTCTCCGCCTTCCGCCGCGCCGCTGAACGCCCGCAAGCGCGCATCGAAAAGCGCCCGGCCTTGCGCAACAAGCAAGGCATGTGGACGCTGTTTGGAGAGCACGGTCAGGTGCTCAAACGCGGACACGATCTGGCGAATGTCCTCGCGCCTGTGGAGCGGCGCCTGGTCAAAGCGGTCGAGGACTAAGCGCTAGTGGGCGCTGTATCGCCCTCTATATTCGCCGTAATCCTCTTCTTCGTAGACTTCGTCAGCCCCCGCAACGGCGGGCACTTGGGCCTGCACCATCAGAGGCATCTGTTCGACGATCCATCGGCGTAGGCCAGCCCAGAAGATCGACAGGGTCAAAAGCCCCGAACCAATGACTAGTGCGCTCAAAGCGCTGGTGAGACCCACCGAACCAAGCGCGCTGAACAGGAAGGCAAGCGCCACCGCGACATAGAGCAGCGCCGACACAAGCAGCGCCCGGCGATCAACAATCAGAGCGATGGCGGCGAAAACGCCGTAAAGCGCGATGACAATCAGCGCGCCGAAACCGCCAATGTCGCCCGCCAGCACGCCTGAGGCTTGAAACACAGGGTGCACGATCAAAGGGGAGGCCAACAGGTGCAGCCAGAACGCGATATCGCTGCGTTGGGTGATCCTTTCACGGTCGCTCGCATCGAACGCCAAAGCCGCCGCGAAAACGCCGAGGCCCAGAACGAAGATGAGCGCGGGCAGAACCGCCCAGGCGAAGGCCAGATCAATCGAGGCCATAATGCTGAACAGGAAGGATCCGAACGCTCCGATCACGGCGCTTGCGATGGCGGCGATGGAAACCGGTACGTGAAAGCGTTTCCAATGCAGCCAAGCGGCGATGGCGGACGCAAACGCGGCGAAGGCCACCAGAACACCGGCGAAAACACCAGAACCTGTCGCAACCGCACCATCTAGGCTGTACGAGGCGAAGGTCATGAAAACGCTGGTGTGAAAGGTCAGAAACAGCACGATCGAGGGGAAAGCCATGCGACGCTTGCGTGTGAAGACTTCGGCCAATCCCCAGGCCGCAGCGGCCATAACGGCGGAGGTGAGCGATGCGCCAAAGGCGCCAATACTCGTGAAGCTTACAATCGAACCCAGCGCCCCAAGTCCGAAAAAGGCAATAAGGATCGCGAGAGTAACGAAGATATCGTTGAAGCTGTGGACGAGCCGCAGGCTTTCTTCATCGGCCGACACCGCGCGTCTTTCGTTCGCGATATGCGATTTCAACCGCTCCAGCGCGGCTCCGTTCAAGACACCGGCGTCGACGGCGGAATTGAGATCGTCTTCTGTGAACACGGCGCTTCTCCTACGCGAAACGCCTGAATTATCTGATACCTAGCTTAACGCCGTGTTGACGCCGCGGAGAAAAGTCGGCCCCAGTGTGTGGACCAAAACTCAAACGGTGGTTTCCGCGTTGCGAAAGTCGCGCAGGAGAAACGCAGTCAAGCCAACGCCGACCACCAAATCAAAGCCCGCGCAAAGGGGCGGATACCAATCGGCAACGCCTGTATGCGGGCCCATAATCGCATCGTAAACGCCGTGAAAAAGGATCGCGATCCCGACGCATGGCGGCCATTTCAAGGTCAGCGCCTGCACCGCGCCACCGGCCACCAGCGCGAACACGCTTTCCGCGATGATGTGATCGAGCGTGCCTGAGACCAGTTGCGCGCCGACATAGATCCACAGCATCACATTGAAGATCATCACGCCTTGCGGGGCGCGGATCTGTTTGGGAGCGAACGCAAAAAGAGCGAGAACCAGTCCCCCAGTTCCCGCTCCAATTGCGGCGGCTAGCCAATAGTCGCTCATCAAGCGGGCGTGCTTATCCGCGCGCGCTGGACGGGCCGGTGCCGGTTACCTTCTGCATTGCGGTGAGGATCGCTCCCGATTGCTCGGAACCGCTCTGCGGCGCCTTGAGGTTGGTGAACTCGTTGATCTTGTCCCAGTTGGCGGCAAAACCTTCGACGGTGCGCTCGCCATCGGGCAGCCACACCGCGTCGTTCATAACGACCCACGAAGAGTGGAAACCGCCGGCGCCCGCGCCCACGATCTGGTTGGTCGGCGCGTCTTCGCTGACCAGGAACAGCGCGGCCGGGACCACGTTTTCCGGCGCGAACAGCTTGAAGGCTTCTTCGGGGAAGAGATCTTCGGTCATGCGCGTGCCGGCAACTGGCGAGAGCGAATTGACGCGGATGTTGTACTTGGCGCCTTCAAGCTGGAGCGTCTTGGTGAAGCCCGCAAGGCCCAGCTTGGCCGCGCCATAGTTGGCCTGACCAAAGTTACCGAACAGACCGGTCGAAGACGCGGTCATCAGGATGCGACCATAGGATTGTTCGCGGAAGGTTTCCCAGCACGCTTTGGTAACGAAAGCCGAACCGGTCAGGTGCACCTTGAGGACGAACTCAAAATCATCCGGGGTCATCTTGGCAAAGGTCTTGTCGCGTAAAACGCCCGCGTTGTTGATCAGGACGTGCACGCCGCCCCACTTTTGCTTGGCGTCGGCGACCATCTTTTCCATCTGGTCGTATTCGGTGACACTCCCGCCGTTCGAGATGGCTTCGCCGCCCATCTTCTCGATTTCCTCAACGACTTCGAGAGCCATGTCGGAGTGGCCAGTGCCGTCGCGCGAGCCGCCCAGATCGTTGACGACGACTTTCGCGCCGCGCCTCGCCAATTCGAGCGCGTAAGCGCGGCCCAGACCGCCGCCGGCGCCGGTGACGATGGCGACCTTATCCTTGAAATCGATGCTCATCCAGAAATCCTCCCTGAAAGGTTATAAAGGGCCCGCTTGACGGGCACGTAAAGCTATCTTGTGGGCGCTGCGTGGCACTTTTGGTGCTGCGTTGCAACAGGGCGCTGCGCACAAAGTGCCGCGCGACGCAATGCCGTAGGGTCAGACCGTGGTAGGGAGCGCTTCAAGCGCCGGGATAAGCTCGTCCAACGAATCAATCACCGCATCCGCGCCCAGTTCAGCCGGGGGGGCGTCGCAATATCCATAAGCGGCGGCGATAACCGGCACCTTGGCCGCGCGCGCCGCTTTCACGTCGTAGGAACTGTCGCCAACAAAGGCGAACGAGCCCGGCTTTTCTGGGTTCGCCGCGCAGCGTTTGCGCGCTTCAATAATCGGATCGGGGAAAGGCTTGGACAGGAACTTGCCATCGGGACCTTTGCCCATTGTGTCGCCGCCAATGACGCCTTCAAAGGGTTCGAGAAAGTCGAGCTCGGTCAGGATCGCTTTGGCGAAACTTTCAAGTTTGTTCGTCGCGGCGATCATTTTCACCCCGCGCGCGGCGAGCCCAGCCACCGCTTCGAGCGCGTGCGCATAGGGCATGGTGTAGGCCGCGTTGTTCTCAGAATAAAAACGCAGCATAGCCTTGTAGAGCGACCGGAAATCGTCGCCTTCCAGCCCGCCTGGCAAGCCGCCTTGCGCATTGACTGCCTGAGCCAGCATGATCTTGGCGCCGCCGCCGATCAGATCCTGGCTGGTCTCCATCGGGACGGGCGCAAAGCCGCCGAGAGCCAGCGCATGGTTCACCGCTGCGCCAAGATCACGAAACGTGTCGAGCAAGGTGCCGTCGAGATCGAAACCCACCGTTTCGAACGGGATGTTTATCGTTTTGGGGGACATGGTGCGCACCGGTGGTCCAAACCGCTTCAAACCGCAAGCGTTTGCTGCCAAAGCCCACTGCGCCTAGGGTTAACCGAAGGTCACATTTGCGCAACGGATTGGACGTACGAGATCCGACATGACTGATTTTGCCGTGATTATTCTGGCTGCGGGCAAAGGCACGCGGATGAAAAGCGATCTGCACAAGGTGCTTCATCCGATCGCGGGCAAACCCATGCTTATGCATTTGCTCGACGGCCTTGGTTCGCTTGAGCCGCAGCGTATGGTTGTGGTTGCGGGCGACCGGCGCGAACAATTGGACGCCGCGCTGGAGGGGCGCGATGTGATCACCGCCTTGCAGGAACCGCAGTTGGGCACCGCGCACGCGGCCCTGATGGCCAAAGGCGCGCTTGATGGGTTTTCGGGCCACATCCTTGTCTGCTTTGGCGATGTGCCAATGGTGCGCGCCGAGACGGTGCAGCGGCTGATCGACGCTTTGCAGGACGAGGCGAAGGTCGCCGTGCTGGGTTTTCGTCCGGCCCACGCGCTTGCTTATGGCCGGATCATCGCGCACGACGATGGCACCGTCACCAAGATGGTTGAGTTCAAAGACGCGACCGAGCGTGAGAAGAAAACGCGCCTCTGCAACGCCGGACTGATCATCGCGCATTCGGACGATATGTGGCCGCTCTTGGAAAGCGTGGGCAACGACAACGCAGCGGGCGAATATTACCTGCCTGATGTCGCCACGAACGCCATCGCGCGCGGTGACCGGGTGGTGGTTGTCGAAACCGACGAGGACGAAGTGGCCGGTATCAACAGCCGCGCTGAACTCGCCGCGGTCGAAGCCCGCTGGCAAGCCACGCGGCGGCAGCAGGCGATGGCCGAAGGCGCCAGCCTGCGCGCGCCCGACACGGTGTTTTTCAGCCATGACACGGTGCTGGGCCGCGACGTGACGGTCGACCCGCATGTGGTCTTTGGCCCCGGCGTGACCATCGCCGACAACGTGCATATCAAGGCCTACAGCCATATCGAAGGCGCAACGATCCATTCAGGCGCTGCCGCTGGCCCATTTGCTCGCCTTCGCCCCGGCGCGGTGATGGAAGAGGGCAGCTTTGTGGGCAATTTCGTCGAGATGAAGAAGGCGACGCTAGGTCCTGGCGCCAAAGCCAGCCATCTTACCTATCTGGGCGACGCGGATGTCGGCGCGCACGCCAATATTGGCGCGGGCACGATCACCTGCAATTACGATGGCTATTTCAAGTACAAGACCACAATCGGCGAACGCGCCTTTATCGGGTCCAACAGCTCGCTGATCGCGCCAGTTAATATAGGTCCCGACGCAATCGTAGCGGCGGGCAGCGCGGTCAGCCGCGATGTTGCCGCCGGAGACCTTCGCATGGTGCGCGCCGAACAGTTGGTGAAACCGGGCTGGGCCGACCGCTTCCACGACACGATGAAGCGCAAGAAAGACGCGGCGAAGAAACCTCAAAGGGATAAGGACCCCGGTTGAGCGAAGTAGCCGATCTTACGTGTTGGCTTTGCGGACGCCCCTTCGAGACGCTGATCCAGTGGCACCATACAGTGCCCAAATCGAAGAAGGGCCGTGAAACGGTTCCGGTTCACCCGATTTGCCACAAGGCGATCCACGCGAACTTCACCAACGCGCAGCTCGCGCGCATTGGTGATGATGCCGAGCGAGTTCGCGAGAATGAAGCGGTAGCAAAGTTTGTGAGATGGGTGGCGAAAAAGCCGCCCGACTTTCACGCGCCAACGCGTTCTTGAGATCGGTGAGCGCTAGTCAACTCAAGACAACACCACTCATCCGGGAACCTTTAAGCGGCGTAACTGCTGGTCAAATAGACGGCGAAAGGAACACGCGCATGGGTTGGGCAAAGCGATTTGGAATGGGGCTTGGACTGGCCGCGGGGCTTACCGCGCTGGCCAGTGTCGCCTACGCGCAATACCGCGAACGCACCGAAGAGCCCGCCTTTACCGTCGTGAAGTCCGAGCAGGCCTTTGAGCTGCGCGATTACGAACCAATGATCGTCGCGGAGGTTACGCATACCGGCGATCGTCGCCGGGCAAGCGGGCGCAGCTTTCAGCGTCTGGCGGCCTACATCTTCGGACAGGATCGGCCCGAGGGCGGCGAGGCCATCGCCATGACCTCTCCAGTGCTGCAAGACCGCGTGGATCAGGACGCCAAGATTGCGATGACCGCGCCCGTGATCGAGGAAGAGACCAAGACCGACACCTGGCGCATGCGCTTTGTCATGCCGGCCAAGTTCACGATGGACACGTTGCCCATCGCGCCCGATGACATCACTTTGACCGAGGTTGCGGCGCGCCGCGTCGCGGCGGTCAAATTCAACGGCTATGGCAGCGCGCGCGACTTGGCGCAGATGGAAGAGTTCCTCACCGAATGGATCGTCAGCCAGGGCCTGACGCCCAAAGGTTACTTTGAATACGCGTTCTACGACGCGCCGATGGTGCCGGGCCCCATGCGCCGCAACGAGGTGTTGATCGAAGTCGTCGCTGACTAGCGCAAAAAACTAAGCGTCTTCGCGCTCTGGCTGTGTGCGACGATGCTGCGCCGAGCGGGGCGGAAAGCGGTTTTCCCATTGCTCGAATTCGTTGCGGCTCAGCAGATAGCGCTCGCGCGCTTCGTGAAAGCTGATGACGCGGTCGTGGACGGCCTGCACCACATCGGCTTTGCGCGCGTCAGACCAGTGAACGCGGTGGCTTTTGGGCAAACCATATTGCTTGATCGCGTCAGCGATGGACATGTCACGGGGGTAAGCCATAATTAAGTTTCTCCTTTGCCCCCAGGATGTTGAACCAAACCAGATCCCCTGTTGGGTGAACCCAGATTTGGCTCTTAGACTTAACCGCGGGTTTCGAGAGATACTTAACAAAGCGCTAACCGCTGATTGCGTGCTTGGTCTGCGGTGAACCGAGGCGAAAGTGTCGGCTGCGTTTACACCGCCCATGAAAAAGGCCTTGGCGAGCGTGTCACCAAGGCCCTTTTTATGCGGGTAGAAGGCGCTTCATCCGCCTTCGCGCTCATCCATCAGTCGTTGCATCAAATAGACATATTGCAGCGCTTGAAGCTTGGCGCGCTGTTCGTTGTCGACACCGCCTGAGTGGCCGCCTTCCGTGTCCTCGAAATAGAGGTAAGGCTGTCCCATATTCTTAAGCTTAGCCGCGCCCTTGCGCGCGTGGGCGGGATGGGTTCGGTCATCGGCGGTGGACGCCCAGAAGAAGGGCATGGGGTATTCCACACCCTCAGTGATCTTCTGATAAGGCGAATAGCCATCGATCCAGGCGCGTTGTTCGGGAATGCGCGGATCGCCGTATTCGCCAATCCACGAAGCGCCGCGACCAATCAGGTGATAGCGCACCATGTCGAACAGCGGGATGGCGACAATCGCCGCGCCAAACAGGTCGGGGCGCTGTGTGAACGCCGTGCCGACCAGCAGGCCGCCTTGCGAGCCGCCCTGGATGCCCAGATGTTCGGGACTGGTGAAACCGCGTTCGACCAGATCCTCACCCACGGCGATGAAATCGTCCCAGGTGCGCTGCTTGTTTTCGCGAATGGCGGTCTGGTGCCAGCCGGGGCCAAATTCGCCGCCGCCGCGCAGGTTGGCGAGCACATAGGCGCCGCCTTTCTCAACCCACATCTATCCGGTCGCGCCAAGATAGCTCGGCAGACGCGGGATCTGGAAGCCTCCGTAACCCGTCATCAGCGTCGCGGTCTCGCCGGTCAGCGCCATGCCCTTGGGCTTGACGATGAAGTAGGGGATTTTGGTCCCGTCTTTGCTCGTCGCTTCGTGCTGTTCGACGTCCATTCCGGCCGCGTCAACCCGCGCAGGCGACGTCTTGAGCACTTGCGGCGTTTCGCCCGCTTCGGAGTAGTAAAGCGTCGTCGGGTTGAGGAAGTCGGTGACCGTGAACATGATCTGCTCGCTCTCA
>ERZ1740070.2439-NODE-2439-length-10714-cov-3.311005_pt1 | contig 10714 bp, 10 predicted proteins | sample MGYA00581734_ERZ1740070 | MGnify/ENA primary metagenome ERZ1740070 (study PRJEB43018, sample SAMN04849744) | marine metagenome | isolation source: floating plastic debris | place: Pacific Ocean | collected 2008-09-01 | study: EMG produced TPA metagenomics... | reverse complement strand
TTCTTTCATCGCCGGGAGTTTATTCGCCAACCCTCCGAACAATTTGGGTCGAGTTCCCATAGAGTAATACTTGCTGTACGCCTTATTGCTCGCACTCGGATCTTTGTGATGGCGACGGTTCGCCAAGTTCACCATATTCAATGCGACCCCAAGCAGATTAGCGTTGAACGTTTTCAGCAAATTCAATGATTGACGCGCCGCGCCGCGATTGGTGTGCCGCCACCGCACGATCAAGATTGTTTTGTCGGCTTTGCCAGCAATCACGCGTGACTCCGCCATCAATAAGAGCGGACCCGTATCGATATAGATCATATCATAGTGCTTTTTCAGCTCTTCCAATAGTTCGTCAAAAGCATGCGTACCGAAGACATCATGCGGCGTATGACCGGCAGAAGATAGCGGCAGGACGTCGAGCGAAGATTTTGGATCACGATGGATCGCCTCTTCCAAAGATCCCGCGCCGAACAGGTGCTCGATAAAGCCAATCTTGGGGGACACACCGATCATCCGCGTCAGCTCACGTCGTCTGAAGTCGCCATCAATGACCAATGTGCGCGAGCCGGACATGGCCGACATGCGCCCGAGCGCCAGCGTCAGACTTGTTTTGCCTTCATTTTGCAACGAGGACGTATTCGCCACAGTTTTTGTTTGGCTGTCCAAATCGGCGAATGAGATCGCCGCTCGCATATACCGCACGCTCTCAGAGAACGCCGATAGCGGATTATCCGTCATAAAGTCAGGCGGCGTGCTTTTTCCCAACCCGAGAATTCCGCGCGTTGGGATATGCGGAATGGCGCCAATCGAATTTGCCCGAAGTTTGCGGCGGATGTCTTCTGAAGAACTGATATGAGTATCAAAGAGCTCGAGCAGGAAGGCCAGTCCAACACCAAAGATGCCGCCCAATATGATGCCAAGCGCAAGAGTGATCTTGGTGCTTGGAGAACTCGGCGAGTTCGGCACGGACGCAGTTGACAGAATCCGCGCATCGGCCTCGGCAAGATCATCTTGCTCGCGTGTTTCTTTCGCGCGATTGATGAAGTCCTCATACAAAACCCGGCTGGCTTCGGCGTCGCGTTCCAACTCATTCAAGCGGACTTGGTTCCGATTGTTTTCGATCAGTTGACCGCGTGCTCGAGAAATCGAGGCGTTCAATTTATTGACCTCGTCTTGCGACGCCTGAACCTCATTTCCAAGGTTTGTCACGATCTTTTGGATCTCAACATTGATGGCACGCTCGACATCTGCAGCTTCGCTTCGAACCCGGATTAGGTCAGGGTGACGCGAGCCGAGCGTACTCTCTAAATCGGCTTGCCGGCGCAGGACTGCGGCCTGTTGCGCCTTCAAGTTTGAGATGACGGGGCTGTCCAAACCCTCCGCAATGGAGTCCGTCCCGGCTCCGGATGCCTGGGCCCTGCGAACATTGTCGAACCGAGCCCGCGCGCGGTTGAGGGCGGCTTCCTGCTCAATTCGCTGGGCAGACAGGGAAGCGATTTCTTGTTCCGTGAGCGACGTGCCCGCAGCGGCCAACAAGCCCGTCTGAGAGCGATATTCTTCGACCAAGCGTTCTTTGCTTGAGACTTCTTCGCGCAGACCGGAAACCCGTTCGAGCAGCCAATTTGTGGCGCGTTGCGTGGTTTCAAGTTTCGCTTCCAACTGATCCACGCGATAGGCATCGGCCACAGCATTCGCCAACCGCGCTGACTTTCCAGCGTACTCAGTCGTTACAGTGATATCGATCAAGAAGGTCGTACCAACACGAGACACACCGACGCTGCCGCGCAACACGGACGTCGTAACCTCGAGCATTTCCTCTTGGCGCTCTTCTTCCGTTTGTGGGCGCGCAGACCCATCGCCGTCTTCAGAACCATCCGATTGGCCGACCAGGAAGCTGATCCCTGATTTGATCGCACCCTTAAGGCTGAACCCTGGATTCGTATCAGGTCGAATGAAAGGATTGAATTCTGGATCTTCCAAAAGGTTTTCTGCGATCACAACGCGGCGGAGCAGCGACTTCGACTCCAGGAGCTTAACCTCAGTATCGAGTTCGGCTGTGCCGCGGCCAATGCCGCCAACAACATCATCCAAATCAATAACGTTGCTGCCTTTGGTATCAACGATCACAGTCGCCGTGGCCGAATAGTAAGGCGTTGCAGTGAACGTCGCGTAGGCGACATAAGCAAACACGGCCAAAAATCCGATCGCAATGACCCAATAACGACGATAAACAACGTCGAGAATCGCTTTGATGGTTAGCGGAAGCCCTTGGTCTTCAAATTCTGTTTCTGAAGATGCTGTTGGCAGTTCGATGCTGTATCGCGCAGTCACTTTGTCACCCAGTTCCGGTCGGTCGTTGCAGTCTCGTTATGTCGGCTCGGCATAGAGGTCCCAATGACGAGCCATATTTTTGATTACGGGTAGAAAGAAATTCCGAACCCGATTTCGTTCGCAGAAAACCCTGGGTCAAACCCTGCCGTTACGCCGCTTACATCGCGGTTCACGTTTTGAACGTTTCCCGTGATGTGGATCCGCTTGTTCAATTTGTAGCGAACCTCAGCGCCGATGCGTGTAAAGTCATCTTCGCGAGCGATTTCTTGGTAATCATCCTGCACGAAGTTCGCATACACGCTTCCGACAACCTGTCGCGAGAACTCATGGTCGACGTTCGCACCAAATCGGGTCTGGAGCGTACTTGGTGATTCAATCAGACCATTGTCGACCACGCTGCGTCCCCCGGTGAAGGTCACAGTTGTCAGACGAGATGGGAACCATTCCGCACGCGCATCAACTGAAAGACCGTCAACGTCTTCAAAGGCGTCGTCTTCTTTGTCCTCAGAGAAAAATCCAACGGCGATGTCGCCTCGGATCAGATTATTGGTCTCGAAATTGACACCAGCCGCGACCGTGTACCCTTCAGAATCGCGAGAGCGTGTCACGGTCATATTGGTCGTCGAGTCGAACGCCGTCTGATCGCTATCATGATCAGTTTGAGAAACCGTGCCTTGTCCAAACACCGCAACATTTGGAGAAATCGCATAGGACAGGCGTGACGTCAGATCGGTGCGTTGATTGTTCCGGAAGTCCTGTTCGAACACGGTATTGGTGCCGCGGAAAACGCCGTTCTCATAATCGGTTTCGCTCAGTCTAACAGAATTGTTCCATTGAAACCGGTCGTTCAAGTAATTCGCTGAAACCGATACGCTCGTGCGGGTTCGTTCGATCGGAGAATCGAGCTGACCACCATCTGCGAAGTCCGCACGCGATTGAACGGAATTCGAATAAGCAACGTCGCCGCGGAAATCAAAATCGCGACTGACATCCAGACGACCGTTCGCGCCTAAGTCGATATCGGTGAATGACTCATCTGAGAAATCGGAAAATTCGGTGCGACTGACGCGTCCACGAAGCCCGACCTCATGATTGCTCCAATCGGTGCGGGCACGCGCGCCAGCAGAACCACCATAAATGATGTCAGACTCCTCAGCATCCGCTGGGGTATTTCCGTTGGTCGCGAACACGTTGTCGGTCGCCGCGGCGCCGATGGTGACATCCGAGTTTACGATAAATGTCCCAACCCTGATCGCCTCAGGGTCAAAATCGGGCTGTGATCGGTCTTTGACCGCTTCGTATTTGTCTCGATTGTAGAAGTTTGATTGTGCATCTGCATAGCCAGCCGTCAGGCCAAGCACTGCGATTGCAACGACAGATTGAGTTCTTAGAGTCTTCATGGATTTTCACATCCCCACTTTACTGGACCTGGGAGTGTCCCAGGCCGTTGCACGAGCCAATGCAAAGCACGTACCAATCTGTTTTTCGAAAAACGTGGGCGGCGAGCGCGTTTTGCGCATCATACGGCCCTAGCCTGCGATCGTGGCTTGTGCGCCCCATTCTGGGCACACGTTTTTCATTTCAAGCTTGCCGAGAACTCCCCTTTATTCTTCAGCAATTGCCTGTAATTAGTAACTCTACTGCTCTACAATTTTAGATTGTCACTTCTAAAGGCCATTAGCAAGTATCACCTTGAATAATCGCCGGTCTTGCGGGTCGTGCACACATAAGACTCACGGCGCGGCAATTGTGCCAAGCCTCTGATCAAGTGCTTGCGATGTGATTGATCGGGCGCCGACTGGAATCAATATTGCTTAGAGCTTGTGTGAGTCTAAAGAGACGTCATGACGAAGCGTTAGTCGACGTTGCCATCAGTATAATCTAAAAAGGTTTTGGGGACGTCGAAACGTAAATGACCACGCTGAGTGCATCTGCGAATGAGCCCCTTCGCGTCAGGGCCAACCTTCATGATGATACGCCTGCGCCGCTTTGGATGGAAGGCGTCGCAACCCTCTGGTTTATCTCTACTTTCGCTGTCTTTCCTGGCGACTCATTGTTGCTGTACCCGCTCGTTCTCGTGTTTTTCGCGGTGTTCTTTTTTGAGCGCGATCGGATTGCGCCCATTCTCTTCCGGTGTTGGTTCCTGTTTACCATTCCGTTGCTGTGTGGCCTGTCATACATTTGGGCGGCCTATCCTTCTGCGGCGCTCCGGGAAGCCATCTTCTTCTTTCTTTCCTCGTTTACAGTCGTGATAATCGGCTCTCTGCTCACCGAGCGCCAAGTCCTACGAGCATTCTTCTTTTGTGCATTGGTTGGAACCGGACTGGCGTTATCGGAACTCAGCTCCATCCAGGCCCGCGGCGCCAGCGAATTCCTCGGACAGAAAAACTATTATGCGATGAAAATGATGATTGCGATGATCGCAGCATTTGCCATCGCGATGAACAGTAAAGAAAATCCGATTTTACGGTTGATTGGGATCGCGACCGTTCCGATCGCTTTTTTTCTGGTGACGGCTGCCAATTCAGCGACCTCGCTGGTGCTCGGATCGCTCGCTCTTCTGCTATTGATCTTCGGGCAAGCCATTTGGGTCAATGCGAGGAACGTGCGCGGACTCCGCACAACAATCATCGGCTTCGCGGCCGCGATTGCGGCCGCCTCTGCACTCGCCATCATTAGCATTTTTGATATTGCGACGGTCGACGGTGCCCTTGAGCTGATGGGGAGGGATTCAACACTCACCGGGCGAACGGCGCTTTGGGATCAAGCATAGCGGACAAGTGCCGAGCACCCAATGTTGGGGGGTGGGGCAGCAAGTTTCTGGCAATACGATGTTGGTGCCGCCCAAAGTCTCGCGCTGAATGATAATCGGGCGGCTGGGACAAAACTCGGCTTCCATAATTCCTATCTGGAAGCGCAGGTCCATCTTGGATGGATCGGTCTCGGATTGCTTTGCGTGATGGTCGCAATCACCATGTGGAAATCGATCAGAGGGTTCATCGTCGACGCCACGTTCGAGCGAATGTGCTTCTTCGTTGCAGCGCTGGTTATCTTCGGCATGTCGTTCACAGAATCGATCATTTTCGCATACTTCCACCCTGGGGTTTATATCTTTCACTTGGCCGCGATTACGGCAATCGCGACAAGGTATCGAACCAAAAGCGTGGTCGTGAGACTTGTTCCTGAAGCACCCGGTGTGCGAGCTTAAACGGGTAACCTCGATATGTCAGATACCGTCGAAAACAACTCTAAACCGGACCCATTACGAGGATCCGAATTGGTAAGCGAGATGGGGCTTTTTAGCCTGATCGCTGAAGACTTTCGAACACATGAAAAACAGATCACAGCACCCGGGTTCTGGGCAGTGTTCACGTATCGCTGGGGCACATGGGCGCAAACCCTTCGGCCGCGGCCTCTAAAATGGTTTTTCCTCATTTTCTATGTCATCAGCCAGCGTTTCGTGCGCAACTTTTGTGGCATCGAAATCGAACGTACCGTTCAAATCGGGCGTCGGTTTCGAGTTGGGCATCAAAGTGCGATTGTCATTCACAAACTTGCGCGCATTGGCGATGATGTGACTGTACGCCAGAATGTGACGTTCGGAATGGGCGCAACTTGGGACGATTCAAATTGGCCGACCATTGGCAGCCGTGTTGAGTTTAGCCCGGGTGCTGTCGTGATTGGCAATATTACAATTGGCGACGATGTCTCTGTGGGTCCGAACTGCGTAATTTCAAAGGATGTTCCGCCCGGGCGTACGCTTTTTGTGCCACCACCGCGCGCCTTTCCAAAAGACCTCTCGACAGACAATGAAGCGCCGTAAGCCAATCCACTACCAAACCCGAAACAGGGGAATGCGTAAGCGATTTCGCGTTTTCACGGCCGATTGCGCAACGCTAAGGCATTGCGAAGTGAGGCGTCATCTTACCAGGGATAACTGACCCAGCGCGGGCGCGCCCCAACTTGTTCCAGAATGCGATTGCTGAGCACATCTGCTAAATCGGTAAGCGTCGGAGAGGCATCAAGGGCCTTGAGCCGCCGCGCATGTTCACGGAAAACCGTGACGCTTTTGTCTTGCATCGAAACCCGCATCAAGCGCCAGAGGTAATGCCGCCGAAACCGCTTCAACATGGTCTGGCTTTCCGTCGGGCCGAGCCCAGCCGCCCCATACCGATGCAGGAAATGATACCAATCAAACAGATGCAAGCGCTTTGGAGCAATCTTAGTTGATGAGACACTCTCTTCGTGCAGCCGATTCATCGCTAGCACCTCATGCACGAAGCCAAGCTTCCAATCGCATTAGGTTCTGAGCACCGCATCTGTGTCGAAACCGATTACCGAGCTGTCAAAGAAAGGGCCCGATGCAGGGACGGTTTCTCGACGATACATGACGTGCGGGGCGATCACATTACCATTGTGAGTCAGGAACCGTCGTAACGCTTCCCTTCCCTCAAACACAGACTGATCCTGCGGCCAATCACTGTGATGAATCTCGATCCCCATATCGACCTTGCAGGCGACAATCCCAATTGAGCCGTCGCGCGTACCGAGTTTCACAGACTTTTCTATAAAGTCTGGCATCATCGTATCGTCGGCACAGAGAATTCGGAACCAATCGGCATCTTGTGGCAATTCCTCGACGGCCTTGTTCCAATTGTCGATCTGCGGCAGCAACGTGTCATTGCGAACCACAATGACGGGAACGCGAGCGTCCTCATAGTCTGAAAGAATGTCTGCTGTCCCATCTGTTGAGGCATTATCGATGACGAGGTGAACAAGATCAGGCCAGGTCTGAGATTGAACGGAGTCCATCGCCTGACGTAAAAACTCTGCACCATTATAGACAGGTGTGAGAACATACACTTTGTCCGCCATTTACGAAAATCCCCAAGCAGGTCGTTTGATCAATATCGACGTGCATCAAACACGCACGTTTCCGTTAGCAATACGGGTGCCAAAATACCCATATCGCGTGTTTGAAACCGTTTAATTCTCAAAGAATTATAGCAAGATTTGCGTCTCTAAATAAGCCACATGGTTCGGCACAAATTCTGCAGGTGCGGGCGTAGGCCAACATGCGCACACAAGGAGACATGGGGATGAGTCTGACTCGGGATCAAGCTATACAGGCTGTCTATAACGCCATTGAAGAGCTCAATCCGCAGCTCGAAGACCAGGCTCAGCTGTCAGCCAGCGAAAATGCGCTGATCTTTGGCGAAGGTGCACCGCTCGATTCGCTCGGCTTGGTCAATCTCGTGATGGCTGTAGAGCAGCACATCATGGATTTGACAGGCGACGAATTGGTTCTTGCAAGCGAATCCGCGATGTCGCGCAAGCGCAGCCCCTATCGGTCGGTTGGCGCATTGGCGGATTATGCGGTTGAGGTCGCAAGTGAGGGCGCAGACGCATGAGCACGTCCCCACCCGTCATGGCCATCACCGGCACGCGCAAGGGGATCGGTCGATTTCTTGCCGAACACTATCTTGAGCAGGGCTGGATTGTCGCCGGCTGCTCGCGCGGCAGTAGCGATTTGGTGCACCCCAATTACCGTCATTTCTGCTTAGACGTCGCTGACGAGCGCGCTGTGACCAGCATGATGCGCGCCATTGCTCGCGAGTTTCGCCGGTTGGACGCCTTGCTCAGCAATGCTGGAATTGCCAGCATGAACCATGCCCTACTGACGCCAAAATCGACCGTTGAGCGGATCTTTCAGACCAATGTGTTTGGCACATTCCTTTTCTGCCGCGAGGCGGCCAAACTGATGGGGCGGAATAAGTATGGCCGTATCGTCAATTTTGCGACCGTCGCAACACCGCTAAAGCTCGAAGGTGAAGCGGTCTACGCCGCCTCAAAAGCCGCCGTCGTGTCGCTGACCGAGGTACTGGCAAGAGAAGTGGCTGATCTTGGTATTACGGTGAACGCGGTTGGACCGACGCCCGTTCCAACAGATTTGGTTGGCGCAGTTCCAGAAGAGAAAATGACCGCATTGATCAATCGCCAGTCGATTACACGATATGGCGAAATGCGCGACGTGCTCAATGTCGTCGAATTCTTCCTGAAAGAGGACTCTGATTTCGTTACCGGTCAGACTTTGTATCTCGGGGGCGTTTAGAGCGTGTCTGACAGCATTCTCAACGTGTTCAATGATCGCTTTATAGATGCGGACAAAAAGATCGCGCTGATCACACCCGATGAGAATCTGACCTATCTGGACCTCCGCCGCGCCATCTCGGACTGGGACAAGGAGCTTGCGGACAGCCGGTTGAAACCGGGCGATGTCGTCCTTTTGAAGGGCGATTTTGGACGTGAAGGTATCGCGGCACTTTTCGCGTTGCTCAAGTTCAAAGCCATTGTGATCATGCTCGCACCGACGAGCTATGAAAAAGAATCCGAATTTACCCGCATTGGCGCAGCGCAATGGTCGGTCAATACGCCCGAGCGTCTTATCAAACCGGCGGGATATGACGGCCAACATCGGCTTTACGATGAGCTCAGAGCGAACCATCAACCCGGAATCGTTCTGTTCTCCTCAGGCTCGACAGGCGTGTCAAAAGGCACCCTACACAATGCCGAAAAGCTGCTGGAGAAATTTCGGTCGCCGGGCAAAGACTTTCGAACGCTTGCCTTTCTTTTGTTTGATCACATTGCTGGGTTGGACACCCTGTTTTACTCTTTGTCGAACACCAGCACGCTTATCCTACCTGGCCAGCGCTCGCCTGAAAAGATTTGCGAATTGATCGAGGCGCATCGGGTTGAAGTCTTGCCGACGGCACCGAGCTTCCTCAATCTGTTATTGCTCTCAGGCGCGCTGCAAAGACATGATTTAAGCTCACTAAAAATAATCACATATGGGTCAGAAATGATGTCTGAGCCGATCCTAAAGCGTCTGACCGAAGCGCTCCCAGACGTCCGGCTCATTCAAAAATACGGCACGTCAGAGACCGGCGCTCTGCCGAGTCAGTCGAGATCCGATACATCCACTTGGGTCAAACTTGGCGGCGCGGGTTTCGCTTGGCGCGAACGTGATGGATTGTTTGAAATCCAGGCCAAAACAGCGATGATCGGTTACCTCAACGCACCGAGCCCGTTTACGGAAGACGGATGGTTTAAAACAGGCGACCGAATTGAGACAGATGGTGAGTATATCCGGTTTCTTGGCCGGGATAGCGACATCATCAATGTCGGAGGCCAAAAAGTCTATCCAGCCGAAGTCGAAGCAATGATTATCGAGATCCCAGAGATTCTCGAAGTCTCTGTCTTCGGTGAACCCCACGCGATCATGGGCGCCGCCGTTGTCGCCAAAATCCGCACCGAAACCGAGATTGCGCCCGCTGCGTTACGACAAAAAGTCAGAGCGCATTTGTCAGGCCGGGTCGAACCTTACAAGATCCCTCAGAAACTGCGGATCGAAGAGGGGCCTTTGACCACCGAACGCTTCAAACAAATTCGTCGATCGTGAGCGAGATGCCGGTGCTTACACCTTCTGGCGTTCCCGCAGGATTCGAGCCGATCCCAACACGGGGTCAGTTCACAGATCTGAATGGTCCGATCTGGCGTCAGACTGAGCCATTTGGGACTCCCGCGCGGCTGGGGTTTTTGCCCGAGGCGAGGCATACCAATACGCTTGGCTTTGTGCATGGTGGCAGGCTGTCCACCGTCCTCGACTCTGCCATGGCACACGTCGCACATAATCGGTTTCAATGCAGGCTCGTAACCCTCAGCCTAAACCTCACATTTCACCATGCTGTATTTAAGGGACGCTGGGCGGACATTTCAGTCGAGTTTACTGAGCAATCGGATACATTGATTGGCATGAAAGCGTCGCTGACGGCGCGAAAATCTGTATGTGTCAGCGCGGTGGCTGAGTATCGGTTGTTTCCATCGTCAAAAGCTTAGATTTGGTGTCAAAATTGCAGCGTATGCCTATGAACGCGTCGGCGATAGATTGCCCGCGATGTGAACGCTAGGGACACCCATCGATATGAGCATCGATATCATCATCCCCTATTTTCAGCGCACGCCAGGCATTCTCAAAGAAGCCGTGCGATCTGTTATGGCGCAAACCGTCACCGATTGGCACCTGATCATCGTCGATGACGGCTCCCCCTACCCCGCCAAAAATGAACTCGATGAGTTCAGCGATTGTGAGCTCGCTTCAATCCGGATTATCGAACAGCCAAATGGTGGCGTTTCCGCAGCGCGCAATCGTGGACTGGAAAATGTCCGTCCGGATGCTCGGTTCGTGGCCTTTCTCGATTCAGATGATTTCTGGTCCAAAGAGCATCTTCAGACGGCTGTGACAGCGCTCGATCTAGGTGCCGACATGTTTTGGGGCCAAGTCGCAACGGATGGGTCTTTCGACACGGACAGCGCGCCCAGCGAGATCGTG
>ERZ1740070.2438-NODE-2438-length-10715-cov-10.670638_pt1 | contig 10715 bp, 5 predicted proteins | sample MGYA00581734_ERZ1740070 | MGnify/ENA primary metagenome ERZ1740070 (study PRJEB43018, sample SAMN04849744) | marine metagenome | isolation source: floating plastic debris | place: Pacific Ocean | collected 2008-09-01 | study: EMG produced TPA metagenomics... | reverse complement strand
TGAGTGAAATTCACTTCTTGTGGATTCTCTTTATGTTACGATTGCGGTGCACGCCGGCCAAGACTATTGGATGAAAAATGAGGGAAAGGCGGTATACGTCCATTTTGTATGCTGGCTGAGCAACCTGACGGGTTATGACTCCAAAACTTGAAATCTTATCTCTCGTTCACAATACAGATATGCCTGCTAGTTGGTCTTTGTTGGTTATAGAAATTGGGAAAATATTTCCAAAATGATCGCCAATTTAACTGGGTGCTAAAAAATAACAAATTGCGGCAACCAAACAATAAGCGCCCGCTAGATATATCATTTGTGATTCTGGCAAGTAGACGTACTGGCACTGGTACCGGTACTCTGTTTTCTGGAAGATATACCAATTGTCAATACCAAATAACTCAGTCCTATAAAACTGGTTAGAACTGTATATTAATATTATCAAAGTTATTGAAAAATAAACATTATTTAGAACTGGCAACAAATTACCAAAATTAATAACTCCAGATCTTAGCAACCTTGTCATCCATGGTGGCCATTCACAAAAATTATTATATCAAAAGAATAAATGAAGCTAACAAAGCTTTGAACAACTCTCAAAAAGCTTGCTGGCTTCAATACCTGCATTTGAAGTGGCTGAATCAAATTTAAATTTTTTCAGTTTCAGGCCTTTAGATCTAGAAACGCAGATGTCTAACATGGGAACCAAGTGTTTTATTGGCGGAAACCTAGATCACGGCTCCTTTCAAACTTATTTTTATGGACGGCGTTGACTTGTTTCATCAATAGTAATTTGGCAGCTTGATGGCGCTGCCTGAAAGCAAATTGATATTCAGCTCTTTGTTGATTGTCATAGACACACAACACATTCATAATGTATAATGTATGTAAGAGCAGAAAAGCAGAGGCTGAAAGGAGACGACTCCATTAGTATAATTATACTTTGAGATTGGTGGTGGAAGGGTTGGTTTGTTCACATGGTATGTTGACAGCTGTATGATTCTTATCTTATTGTATTGGTAGCCTAATGACAGACTGCATTCTATATAACCAACCCCAACATGATCACTTATTCAGCGAATCATGGAAATTATTCTTTCTTTTACAAGTTTGTTTCAACAACCAAGTCACACCAGATTTTAGCAGATAACGTTGGATGGATCAAAGCAGTGCATGGTGATATTAGATTTGATGCCTGAATTATTTATCATCACGCAATCAGCTTCCTCGCAATATTGGATAGGTAGTTGATTTGTATGTAGCCAACATCTGATAAAAATCCCCCTAGAATTATTGCAGAATTAAAACTTAATTTCTATATTTGCAAAGACTCTTGGATGTCATCTCATTTTAATTCACTGGTAATTTCACCACAACAACTACCGATATTCATGAATTCTTGTTCTAGGTTTTGTCAGCAGTGCACCCAGTCCTAATCTGTCCTTAGTGCTAGAGCTATACCATCTTAATTTTTTAGTATTTTGAAACACTTTGGTGCGTAATTTTGCTCCCTGGTTCTTGTCACAGTTTAGAAGTGGAAATGAGATATAGCTTTCATCTGGTTGTGTTTGTTTTCGAATGAAGAGGTTTGACGTTTTTGAGGAGAAACTAGTGTTTGACATGCTATGTGATGACAATATGGGTAACATGAGATTTCGACTCAAAATGTGACATGGCCCAACATGTCATTACAAAAAAACTACTTGAAATAAAATGTAATTGAGACAAGTTAATGTGTAATTTTACATATGAGACTATGTCAAGAACACACAAATAACATGCTGTAGTTTTCTGCAAACACTCAATGACTCATTCAAAATGCCTCACATCACACAAGAACCTCCTGCATATTTCTCCGTTTCTTTCATTTGCGGTAACCGACCCTTAAAACTTAGCAAAAACTTTGGGCTACCATTATTTGCTCCTATTATTCTTTAAAACACTCTTAGAGTAAACTGATGATAATTTTTCATGTTTGAATGTAGAATTGTTGATATTTAATTGAAAAAGAGCCCAAGTTTACAATGTATCCAGTAGCATTGTGCGGAGGGCTCTACACAATGGAACAATATACTAGACACACATTTCAACTCCCAAAAACAGCTGCTGTAACATAACTATTAAATACAAATAATAACGTCAAATTTACCAATTTAAAAATATAAGCACACTCAACAAAGTTAAACCATTTTGTGTTTTTTTTTCACTTCTTCTGTGGCAAATCAGTAGGCATATCAATGAGCAAAGAGTTGTGTGGGGACATATGTAATGGTAAAACCTATGAAAAAAATTGATCATGACAGTTTTGTGGCACATCGCTGCGGACATCAGCCATCCGGAAAACATGGATGACACCAAGTGACATTGATTGGAAGGTATCCGTTTCCCAATACAAAACAAATATAGTGATATCATTGTGTAAAAGAATTTTAAAAGCTTGTCAAAGCTCATGTTAACAACATTTCCTTCCAAATAGTAGTAATTTGTTTACATAAGAGGACCAAATTCACAAATGACATCTCTAAGTTGATATACATACACATACTTCTGTGTGGGCCAGCTCTGCATTATGTGACAGCGACAGAAACATAACCGGTACAGCGCTTGTCAGCGAACTGACTAATTCAGTGTCATTCTTGGGCCATTCTTTTTCTGTCTTATTATATTTTCTAACAAGAATAATATTCAAGCTCACCATAAATCATATTCAAAAAATTTTAAATATCCATGGGTAGCATAAAGAGCGGTATTGGTATATTCAAGTGGTTGGACCAGAGGCCCACAAGAGGTGGTTGGACAGGAGCAAGTCTTCCATGTACCCAAGGAGTTATCTTCTTTCAATTCTCATGTCTTGGCGTTTTCAAGAAAAGATTTCTCATTTAGGTTCACTAACAGAATGTAGTTGATAACTCAAAATTTTATTCTTCAGTTTGTTTAAACTTTGAAACAGTAAAAAAGACAATGGTAAGATCTCAAGCGACAGTCAACGGCCAAGCCGGGCCACCTGTAGAAATTAATAAATATTTTGCACTGGCGTGCAAGTGTCCGAAAGAATGTCATCATTACATACGAGCCTTGTTTTCAGAGCTGTGTTATTGCCTGAGGAAAAGTTCTAATCTAAATCCATTTCCATACTGCAAGCAAGTTCAAGTACCTTGTACCAGTAGCTAGTTAAGCTCGAGAGGTACATTATTATCACAAAACATTGTAATAAAGCCAGAAACACAGAATTAACTAGCCTTTCATCTTTCACTTGCATAACAAGTTCCTTAAAAAAGCCAACACAATCCAAGTAACCCGTCTATAGTTATACCACGTTTCGAGTAATCCAAAGGGCTTGCACCTGTCAAAAAGCACTAGAGACTTGTTAATTTCAACTTGATAAAATTTTATATGGAAGAAATTGACTCGGAATTGCAGGTCTAACAATGCAGAGCCTCTGTTTGGGTTTGAAGAAGGATCAGAGGTTCTTGAGATTCTCGCACTTGCATATGACTCAGTGCAAGTGTCGGCATGATCAGAGGCAAGATGAAAATGTTCAAAAACTTGTGAATTAAACTAATTCAAAACAAAAATTCAATCGTTATGTAAGATTTCAATCAGAAAACTAATGAAGTTGGGAGAGCAAAGCCATTTCATGAAACATGATGGTTTATAGTAGGGTATTTTGTCGCGGTGGCCTGGGTCCATGTTTCAGACTGACATTGAACTAAAGTGAGAATAAACATCTTGTTGTTCGTAAATCAGTCATTGACTCTTCTTCATTATCGTCGACGTGACAATAAGTTGTTGCGACCATGTTTCACTTTGATGCTGACAAAAAGTTACCTAATCTAGCGCTTAGGAATCTTTCACTGATTTTGTGTTATGATTGCCATCAATTTGTCAAGTCATAAATTCCTGTTTCGATTATCGAAGGTTTGTCACCAGACGAATTTACATTCAGATGCGAGGCTAAAAGGAAATTCTTTATTATTTGGATCATTGAAGATGCGCTCCATCCATATGTGTTTCTTTTCTCAGAAGTTGATCAAAGAGAGGAGTTATTACACTATTTTGGTCTACAAAACCATACCATAAAGGTGTTATTTCTTAAAAATTCATGGGAAACATCCTCTACTTCATGACTTGCTTTGTCACTTCAAACAAAACGGAGGTAGATTGAAGGGTGGTTATGGGTTGAAAATGCTGTAAAAATTGAGTCAAATTTGCCAGAAAACTTCACACTTGTCCTTACATGTGTCAGATTAAAACATGAAAAAGGTGGGAACTAGTTTTTCAAGAGCAATAAAAAGTTTTTAAAAGGCGTTAGCAATGTTGTGTACAATGATGGTACTGGTACAACATTAATAGGCACGGCGCGAAGAGGCCAAAAATCAGAAACTTGTTCGTCCGCCTAAGTTTGTTTACTCTTCATTATCATTGTTCTTACAGTGTTACATTAGTACAAGTTGTCGAGTGCTTTGTACCCGCAAAATCAACTGAAAAGCTCCTAGCAATCATTTAAGCAGCAGTTTACTGCAAATTCATGGAGGATTATGCAAAAATATCAGAATTGCGGCTGAGGTTTTTTTGATTGCTAACAAGTACTATCGACAGTAATCTGCTTGTTCGTTCTATAGCCTAAGATGATTTGTAAACGTTCACCAGACACAGCACAAGACAGCCAGCATGTTGATTAGAACTAGTTACGCAAGGACACTAAAAATTTGTAACAAAACAATGTTTAGTTGTACCCATTGTGCTGCTACAGTATACTTGAGAATGCTGAGGCGGTTAAAAGGTTCCCAGCGAACGGAGGCGACATCAACACCAACATGAGAATGATGAGCTGCACAGAGTATTAGGAAAGTAATCTTCTGATGACTAATTTGAATTGGTAATTTTCAGGTGAAGTGAGGGTGTATTGTAGATGATTGCACTTGCTCCTAAATCCTACTTAAGATTGCTTCCACTGACGACAGGGTTGCAAAATGAGAAAAAATCAGCGCTGCTGACGCTTCTAGTTCTATCATGTAGCTGCCGATCACATTGGTAAAAGTCAATTGTGAATGATTATTTTTATGGTATGACCACCATACATCTAACTGATATGCGCACATTTAGAGCGTGGCTACCCTAACCTCATAAATGCTGTGGTTTTAGAGACATAGGCGTATTTAATGGTCTCTAACTCGCTAACATTAGAAAGCTGAAAAGTTAGAAACTTGAAGCCAGAGTTACAGTCTCTAGCAAATTTCAAAAGGTCAATTCCTGCTTTTCAATGACAAAACCAGATATTTTCACATAATAACTTCCTCAAATAATTGTTTCCAAGCATTTTTCATGTTTTCCATAAAAGATTATCGGAATTATTGCTATATTTGGACTTTAATCGCAAAAATGCGGTAAAATTAACCCGTGAAACTTGTGAATTTATGTTTTACCGACCTGCATTCCTCAATTTTTGGAAAAGTTGGAGATTTGGAGGGATTTAATAAGCCTTTGTTTAGAGACATAACTATTATCTTATAAATTACCAGTAGTGCTACATGTAAAATAGATTAACACTCACTGTTTGTCAATAATATTATCATTGTTAGCGTACAAGAGTGCCTTTGCCGAAAAAAATGACTCGCAAGATGGGATATTGTACAATGCAAAAGTGATGCAAGGAGTGAAATATTGGAGCGTTTACTATTTCTTCCACATCCGACACTGTTTGCAGTGTGATCCTTACACGTGTCATGTATTTCTTCATCACACAAATAGTGTCGGAAAATGATATACAATATAGGATATTTCATCATTGCAACCTAGTGTTATTAACCGGAAATCTGGAATGCTTCATCCTCACCCATCCCATGGCGTGAAAATTTATATTCCATAGCGCATTATATGGACGGAATCAGGATCAGCATCACAGTCAGTTTTACAGTTCAATCTTTGCCTCACATTTTCAATGGATGCTTATTGAGTTTCATCTCCACCATTCCGGCATGGTAAGAAACAATATTATTATTATCGGTAATGTTTTAGATCAATGGGTTCTTTTAGCTGTGTTTTCCGCATACCCATTTCAGTTCCTTTTCTTTGTCTACAGGAGTGAGTTGATTTATATTCCTCCATTTACATTGACAAGCATAAGCTCTACTACCTGAAAAAATTATCATATAAAATAATACCAAAATGAGATAAATAATTAGCTATGAGATATACGATCTCATTGTTAAAAATATACAAGTACTAATACGGAATTGTCTTCATGTGGATATAGGGCACACAACTACAAATCTACAAGAAATATTTTTATTTCACATTTTTAGTTTTGTCATTAGTCAATCAAACTTGAGAGGTATGAGTGTGACGCAATGAGATGAAGCTATTAATTTTCTATCTCATTGTGAATCAGGGTGCATTGTTTTCTCCCAACAACGTCTCTGTTCTGGCGCTCAGGCTAGGAAAGTTATTTTATCCCTGTCAATAAGAGATTTATATGCATCAGTGTGGGATAAATCTGAATTTTATTACCTGATTTGGGTTTGAGTTTAGACTTTAGTTTACTGAAATCCGGTATGTTGTTCCTCAGGAACAGATAGTCCGTTGCAGAGTCCCATACAAAGTTATCAAACATACAAATCTTGAAATCACAATCCGTACATCTTAGTTTGTCGCATGCCCTAAAATTACAAGACATTAATACACATGAACAGTTATAATTGTGCACGTTTTGAAAAAAAAGTTTTGATGATAAAAAAAGCTACTTTAGTGTGGTGGTTTAGGAAAGCTAATGTAATTCTTAAGCAAAGACCCCAAAAAACGCGTGTGAAGGAGATTTTTTATATACTCTAGCTTGAGCAGGCAGCGCTGTGAAAAGCATGACATAAACTTGCCCAGTCAGAAGTAAAAATTTTTCAAATCAGTATACAACCTCATTTTGATCAGTATACAACCTCACTTTCAGATAACCCCTTGTCAAAAGGTCATTGCCCTTGTCATGGCATGAAGCTTTATGTGAACATAAGATAATTTCCTGGCCATTCCTTTTAACCAATGCATTTCAAAAATACCGATCATCAATAACAAAATCATATTGATAACTTCCTGTACCTACCGAGTGTTTGCTATAGTTGTAATACCGCCTGATGTAGAGATTCCAGCCAAGTAAGCCTTAAAACATCTAAAAACAAAAAATACATGTATGTATGTACATAGCGAATAAAAAGCCTTTGCTGACTGTTTTTGCAATTTTAGTGGATAAACTTTATAATACACATAAATTTCGATACTGCGCCAAATTCATAAATATGACTATGTAATATACTATTACACTGTAAATGGAAATTTTCAATAAAATCTTAATGTCATTATTTCTTTGATTAATTTGTTAAATTCAAACTCTGAATGTTTATTATATTTATTTACAAACCTTCCAATATAAGCTTGAATTATTATACTTGATTTAAAATATCAAAATTTACCAATCTTTAAATCTGTGAATTTGATCATTCTGAGCCAGGTGGCTAAAGTAAATTCTGGGTATAATTGCAGCTTGCAAGGTAGACGCCCCATGCACCTACACACAACTAAATAACATACATGAACGTTCTAGTAGAAGTGATTAAACACCAGAAACTCTTTGCACACACCACACATCCACACCATCCAGTAATCAAAACATGTACGTTTACGTCAAGGTCTCTATAGCCTTGAATGTCGTCAATGGATCTTAATATGGCTACTATGTCACAATCTTGCTATGATCTAACCCTGGGTATGCCGATATGCTTACACTTAGTTAAGTGAGGTACAAGCCAGTCCAACATTGAGACATCACGGAAACAACATGTGAGATGTAAGGAATAAAATTTATCATTGCTAGCGGATTAAATTTACTGTCATGATAAAGATATTGACGTCAATTGTTTCCTTCCCTAGACATACATGTAAAAACATATACGACTGATACACTTTACGCAAATATTTCATGTATGGAAAATTTTCAGATTCTTCTGTTCTTTAATGCGAAATAAATATTTTCAGTTTGGCTGTAATGGTTTTCTATCCATTACAACGTAATATAAAAATAAAGCATAATTAATTAACTAACCTGCAAATAGAAAAAATAGGAAAAATAAGTGGTGAAAAATACTTTTTGAGTGAAAGGTAGTGATGGGGCGAACGATTTATATACAATGTAATGAATGTATACGTAAATGGGCTGTAAATGACTTTGGGGCAATTGAACCTACTTTTTCTTAGTATCAGAATTTGACTGAGAAGATAACTCCACACCTTGGCGAGTGTTCACCTCCTACAATATTGAAATGCATTGAAAGCTAGTAAAAGCCCTGTTGTTAGTGCATTGTAATATAAGTAGTGGAAGAATCAAATCTGGGTTTCTTAAAAAAAACATTATTATCATCTCTCCATCCAAGCTCGGATAAAAACAAAAACAAGTCGGCTGCGGCATAACACCATTCAACACTGGGTTAGTTATTGGTAGGATAAAGCGTACTTGTAGTCATGACCTTGGATAAAGTTGATCATGCCAGTCATCCTAGGAGTTATTGTGTGTGCCAAATAATTATGATTATTAGAACTTCAGGAATAATTTATGTGGTTTACGCAAGCCAACTAGCCTTGATTGCCCCATACTCATGGATTGAGATGCTGACACCTATGGGTTTAAATCCTCTATTTCCAAAAGAGGCGGTAGAAGCAAACCACTACTCAACAAGGAGATAAACCTGACCCGCGCACATCAGACGCTGGAAAACACATCACATGTAGTTGTCTTATACCGTAATGCTCACCAGCGGGGTGGAATCAGGGATGGCGATAATATCGTCTATGTCATCATTCAAATCACCATACTTTGAGCTGAAACTGGAAATCAATAGACATCACGTTAAGGCATCCTGAACCATAAATGTAGTATAAATTTAGTATGAGTATGTCCTGAACTAACAAAAGCTGATGTTGAGTTCTTGATTTATTGGGCTGTAGTCAAAATTTAATGACTGGTCAAACTTAATGACTAAGGTATGAGACTTCAAATCCTGGGTTACCGAAAACAATCACAAACGACTCTTAAAATGATACAGTACCAACCTTTTTGTTTTTTGCTGACTAGTTGTATGATTGACAGTATTTTGTTTCACTGCTGGTTTGACAGGTTGTCGTGTGTTCTTTTTCACGTACTTATCCTCCACCTCATCCAACAACGAATCTATGTCATCTGCCATAACCGTCTGAAGCATAATTACTACTTATGTTAGAAATTGAGGGCAAAACGAGATTTCCAACAAATGTCTTGGAGTAGCAGCATAGAAAATGGGCTGCTGGGGTTTATAAACATGTCTGTCTTGCCACCAGCTCAATAAATTACCAAAGAGACAAACACAACAAAAACACACAGGTGCGCTTTCTGTTTTGTACATGCTATGCCTTGCTGCAAGGAGTTACTCCAACAAAAGAGCATCAAATGAGGGGGAACTTCATATTGCTGTAACTCCTTGTTTGGAATTCCATAGTAAATCTTCATTTGTATTAGGTAGTTATATACATGTACAACCACATGGCCACTAAATTGACTTGCCAAGCAGTTCAGTGGAAAACACCAACAAAATACTGGAATTAGATACTGGACTGCTTCCAAATTCATCTTTTGCCATCTCACTAAGGCGCTTCAAGCAGTGGCCTAGCCTGTACCAAGCCTTCTGTTGGTGATCACAAAACAATCACCAGCAGAAGGCTTGGTACAGGCTAGCAATGGCCCTGCCCTGTGTGTACCACAGTTCAGTAACAGGAGATCATTGGGAGTCATAATAATTACATTATACAGGGACCTAAAATAGATTGTCTTAGTGCAAATTGGTCCACATTATTCCAAGGATAAAAGTACCCTTGATTGTTCCATTATCCATGCAAGGAGAACAGGTACCACAGACAGTGCTCATGGGTCAGTCATGAACCTCATGTAGTAACTGAAAACATGTCCAGATACTGATTGATTGAAAAATAATAATAATGTTCAATGTTGAGATCTTCACTTCTCTATCTAGTGAGGGTAGTGGTTTTCCATTAAATGGTTGATATTTTTTATAAACTACTCAATGGAACAAGTTCTCACTGTGCTATTTAGTATCATTTTGCCAAACAGACACTGCCAAACCAAAGGGTAAAAGCAATGAGTAGTATTAAAAGTTTGGCCCAGAGCCCAAAAGAATTTCTTTTTTGTTTATTTGTTGATATGAAGCAAATTTACCTCCAACATCAAAGCAAGCCAATCATAGCAAAGTGTCAATTGACAGCAGTATTTGACAATACTTATTCAAACTATTGAATATTTGTGTTTCCGGTCAGGTTGTCTATTGGTTAGGTGGGAAACTAAAAATGAAAAAAAAAGAATGAAAGCAAAGGGCAATTAGGGGTAGACAATGAAAGTAACAAGGGTTAATTCATTAATTAAAGTATACCCTTGAAAGTATACACTTATACCCTTGAAAGTTATTTATTAAGACTCTTCTTTTGTGTAGTTAATTCTGCTTTATTGGTGGAAGCTAGCCAGGATTAAGGTGGTTGGGAGAAATCATAGGTCCCTGAATTTTAAGCAAGACTTACTTTTCCTGTTGTGTGCGGACGAGTTGTACTCCAGCGCTGTATGTATTCACACATGTTGATTACCTTTATCGCTGGGCATTAGATTGGGGCATGTCCTTCAATGCCCTCAAATGTTT
>ERZ1740070.2437-NODE-2437-length-10716-cov-9.812494_pt1 | contig 10716 bp, 6 predicted proteins | sample MGYA00581734_ERZ1740070 | MGnify/ENA primary metagenome ERZ1740070 (study PRJEB43018, sample SAMN04849744) | marine metagenome | isolation source: floating plastic debris | place: Pacific Ocean | collected 2008-09-01 | study: EMG produced TPA metagenomics... | reverse complement strand
ACTGACTAACTCCAGCTCTCTACAGGAATTCAGAAATCCTCCTACTAGTAAAGTGTCTCCAACTCTATAAAGATATACCATTAGGTGTCAAACATACAAAAAGTAACAAATACAAAACTATGATTTTGATATAATTAGACAATATAATGTGGTGGATTTAGATGTTTACAGATAACTTTTTTACAAATATATTGGGTGTTGAGCACCAACCATTATAATGTACTCGGTAAAGATATTAAAACAAGGCTTATGACTAATCCAAATGAAAAAAAATTATCAAATAGCAGCTTTGAGATTTGATGACTTTGTGAAGGGATAATAAAAGATAATCACATCTTTATGTGACAAATAAAATGACCATTTCATTTCATAGTTTTTGATGTAATGTTGAAAACATTTACCCCATAAAAAGTACACACATGCTGTGGAAACTCTGATCAGATGTGAAACCCTGAGGGGATGTTGTAAAGTCTAAAGCTTTTGAGCCAGCTACATACAGCATCTGTTTTATATAAGATTCTGTGATGATTGTCGATTGCTGCATGCCTATAGATGCCTCGAGCCAGGTCAATTGGTATTCATTACCTCTCATGCCAATACATTGTATTCACATCAATCCGAGAGCAGTGGGCAGGTAATGTTTGGTATTATTAGCTATTTTTATCCATATCAGAACATGATCGTGAGTTATATATGGTAGATGATATATTATACAGATACCCTGGTTATGTGACTGTTACTGACCCAGTATCACTGAGGATGATCTTCTTTAGACCGGAGAGATGTGTTAGGAATATGAGATCATCATCATTGAGTAGTATACCCTGTAATCCTAGTGAGGTTAGATGTCTCATGTCTGGTAGTAGATGAGCTACACACGGAGATGTAATCCGAGTATTAGATAAATCCATCTCCAACAATCTACAGATTGCGTATATATACAAATCTATCTTATTTCCCATAAAAATATGTATGTGAGAATAATTAATAGTTGCATATAATTTTGGAAAACAGCGAGCAGAGCCAAGTCTTTGTGGAAAATGCCGTCCAAAAAGCGTGGGAATAACAGTTTTTTATGGCGTTGCACAATCTGTGCTGTACTGGCGGTTACTCACCCATTCAGAGAGGAAAGCAGACCAGATAACACTCTGTCATCTACCCAGTTATTGTTAGCTAATGATAGTGTAGTCACATTTATAGCTGCAATATTCAATAGTATAAAAATAGCATATCTGACAGTTCAACAATTGGGATTACTAAAAATGATTGACATTTCAGAATCATCTCCAATACAATGACACCAGTGATTATGTTGTGGAATAGTTTTGTAATGATGACTTACATTCCATGGCAGGTAGAGGCGGTGCGACACTAGCTGAACTCTCAAGCGTCATGTCTACACTAATATCTAATGTTTTCAGCAGCGGTAAATCTACAAACCAGTATGCTAATATATTACTAAACAAAACCATATAACGATCACCAACAACTATAATAGTATAATGGTATATATAAATGTACGCGGCCAAGCCAAAATATTACAGACTTGCTTGTCCGGTTCCTGATTTAAAACCACAGATGTCGCCTGACACATCGATAAATATCAGCATTATTCATATGAAAAGTTAGCATTGGCATCGTTTTTGTTTGCAATCTGTGTACCGTTCAAAAGCCCTTGACCCAGAGATTTCAGAAATGCAAAACTTGATTCGAGATTTTGGCGTTATGTCATGTCATTTAGCACAACGTAACATCAATTGATGCTCTCTGGGGGTATTGCAGCATAAGCATAAAGTCACTTAGGGAAAACAGTTCTGCTCAAAATATTCCCTCACCTACTGTTTTGAGCTCCTGCCGTATACCCCACTAGGGGTCCTGACGACTTTACCTAGTGTTTTATCAAATTGTCAGTAAACCTTTTGCTTCACGCAGCACCTTACGTCATTAATATACAATTTAACGTTCTTGAGAAAATCCTGACCACTCATACAATGAGGCTGAAATTCTACCAGGGATATGTAGAGCTGTTGTTAGTGACCACACTCAGCTTTTTGTAACAACTTTTTTCTCTTTCTGTGACACAAATACATGTAAGTGAGGTATGTTTTCAATGTTTGTGACCAAGCTGCGGACATGGTGCGCATAGCACCTTTCTCCTGGCACTAACACATGGATCAAAGTTTTGTTATACACGAAGCCGCTCTGTTAAACTTTGCGCAGCTCAATAATTATTTCATTTCAATGATGCAACCTTCCAATTTTGCAGAATTTGATGCGGAAAACTGGCTTTAATAAAGTATAAACTGGCCGAATTAGGCCAAAAAATGGTGGAAATGGTCAATTTTCCGCATCAAATTCAGCGAATCTTGGAAGAAATAGTGTCAAAATAGAACAGTATTTAAATAGCTTCAACAGTCTCAACAGAGCAGATTCGTGTATAGCAAAATGGTATTCTCACCATGTCTGCAGCTCGGTCATAATGGTTCAATAATTTGAATCTTCTTGAGTGCGTTCACGTATCACTGGTGATACGTTCACTTTCAACGTATCACCGGTGATTTTTTTGCCTCAAAACGCTTAGTTACCTTCAAAGTCGCAGCAAAAGTTGACCTAAAATTTGATGCATTTAGGATTTTCTCAAGAACGTTGCATCATTGTGTGAAGCGCCGCAAGGTGTACTGAAAAATTGATAAAACAATATGTTGGGTAATGTTTTGTCTTATGCGTCGTTGTTCTCATGCTGCAATACCCCCAGAGAGTATCAATTGACATTATGTTGTGCTAGGTGGCGTGGCGCAACGTCACAATTTCAAATCAAATTTTGCATTTTTGAAATCTATGAGTCAAGGGATTTCGAATGGTATATAAATTGTCCAAACTGGTTGATATCTTGGAGGAAGCCTTAAGATAGCTATGAGCTTAATCGGAGGAGACTAAACCTTGCTTGATTCACTAGTTCCCATTCTGTTTCAAGAAGTTGTTAAAAACGAGGAGATAAAATTTGTGATAAACTTAGCACACCAGATTATCTAGGATTATTCTGTAAAAAAGTAAAAATTTACTGATTAAAATCAATCCCTAAAAGTGCAAGAATGTCTTAATTATGAATTATTGTTTTGCCAATTCCATTGTTTTGGTAATTTCTCTAGTCAACCATTTCGAGCGTGGAAGCAAGAGAATATATAAATCAAGGAGGGTCATCAAGGGCAACTCTAGAATTCTCATCTTCATACCTGTGAAAATAATTACACGTGGATAAGGGACTACGATGCACATGTGTGCAAATCAAACGCATTATAAAATACCTACCGTGGTATCAAATAATTGAGGCCTTGGGCAAAAAAAATTTAGCTTTTTTGCTAATTGCGTAATGCCACCAATGATGATCACTAAATTACCCAATGAACATTTTGCAAATTTATGTTTTGGCCATCAATTCATAGCACAAAAAAAGTTCTCAGAAACCAGTAACTAAATATCATTATGACTTTGTAGTAACAGATCTATCGGTAAAAATTTAGAAATCTCCCTCATTTTTAGCTATTGAAGTGCAGTAAAAGTCAGGACAAGGAATGTATATAGATATAATAGATATAATGATATTCCAACGGGTTTCATAACGCATTGAAACATTTTCCAATGTATGCACTACTGTCTATACAGAACCGGTTATAAATAACAAATATAAAAGCTACGTAATTAATTGTACCAACAAAGACAAATACCTCTACAGTGGACTGTGGTTCCCATTTGTTATTGTTGTACTACACAGCAGTTTTATTTGGAAAGATGGTGATCTGCGGATTTGTCAGCAGCTTAGTGGCAAAAATTTTTACCAAACTCAACTCGTAATTTGTTCAAGGGATTGAAATGAATGAATACAACAGCCCTAAACATAGCCAAGGATCTGAACTCAACAGAGATCAAAAACCTGAACCAACTATCTAGTAACCATAACATCTATAAACTTTAATTTTCTTGACTTCTTGGAGGGGAGACAACTTGTAAGTGATAAACAACACTCCTTACTTTTTACTGCAATTAGACACTATTGTAAATTGTACCTTACTAGCAAACCCGTTACTTGTGCTTCCCAATAAGTACCACCTCTCCCAAGTATAGACATTGAATTCTAAGTTGTGACTTACCGAGGACGGATTGCAAACAGGAGTTTGTATAGCTAGTAAGTCTAACTCCATGCATATCCAGATATTCTAAGAGCAGCAGTTTGCTAAGTCTGAGTTGTAACGCATCAGGAGTTAGAGTGAGGTTACGTATTACTAGCCGTTTCAGGTTCTGTACTAAGTCCAAACCCTCTAAATTTGACAAACTCTGCATAATAATAAATTAGGGAATTAGAATATGCATTCATCAAACAGTCAACTTACTACTGATATATAACAAATGTGTTCGGAGAGTGCATAGAAAAAAGTGCACAGAACAGTTAGCATAAATTGTACTATTGATATGCAACAGTGTGCATTGGGTGGCCATACTAAACCGTCAAACAAACCAAACTCTGCAACGGCAGTTTTTATCAGTACGTTCATGCACCAGTAAGGGGATTTTTAAGAACTACATCTGTTATTGACCACATTTCCCACATAATAAATGAATGAGCAGTCACGATTAAATTTCAGGGAAACCTGCCAAAAACTTGAAAGGTGCAGATAAAACAACAATGCTTCCCATTTATTCTTCTTGTAGTACCGTGTTATTTTCTTCAGAGCCGAGTTGAAATTTCTGTGCATTGGAACTTTAATGTGGATCCCAGATATTCAGAATTATAGCAACAAAAATAACAGTAAACGAAATAACAGCAAATGAAATAACAGTAAATGAAATCGAGTTCAAACCTTGATAGATGTGAGGTTTAGACTACAGAGTTTGGAGAATGTAGATAGGATTCTGAACACATTGGAGTGAGGTTTATCGTTTACTGATGTATGACTGAGATCAATGTGCTCTACTGGTGAATCTGTACCATTCCGTAGAGCCGATATACCGACATCGCTGACTTTATATATACGAGCTACAGACAACCACTTCAGACAGGGTAATCCTTAAAATTTAGAGAGCAAAAATACATCTACAGTCTGTATAGAGCGTACCACATGTCATAATAATACGATGCATGGGTGTGTTCATGATGAATGAGATTCCAAAAAAATAACATCTACATATCGCAACAGCATTTGTGGGACATTGGCGAACATATGTGTGTGGTGTGGTCACGTGGTGCACATCTGAATGCAACAAAATAAACAAATAGCATTATGACAATGAGTAATAATGGTCATGGAATTGGGGATTTCAAGTTCGGCAGTTACTGAATAAATGCTGATCAGCATTCGAGGACATCATACAGCAGGTAAATCACTCTTACCAGGCACCTCCCAAACACATTCCTTGCCAGGTGTCCTCAAACTTGAGGTCAATCAAAGATGAATGTATAATTCATGGGCAGTATAAATAGAGCAGAAATTTTGGCAGTTCTTACCATTTATATGTTGGAATAGTTTGTTTGATAGGTCGGTGCATCCAGATAAATTGAGATTCATCAAAGTTTTAATATCTAAAGCATAAAGGATGGATCGCCGTTGCCAGTGCATGTGATCATTCAAATAGAAATGTCATAAAAACATGCAGGTCATATTGAGAATCTTCACTCGAAGATTGCATTGGTGCCTCAGCTTTACCAATAGTTCATAAATATTGGTTGGTGCTGTGGTATTGATGGCGATCCCGATTCCAAACAGAACACACGATAGTATCATAAACATCCTGACTTGTACTTGGCATTCAGTAGTTTGACAGTATAATAACTGCCACCCTCCATATCAAAGTGATTTATTTGTGACTAAAACGTCACATCTGAAAATCAAAGGACCCCCTAAATCAAGCATTGCTAACAAGTAGAATGAGGAAGAGAGTCAAAATGCGGTAACACTGGTATGACACATCTGATAAAGTGATAAACCCAAACAAATCTGGCAACAACATATTTTGGCAGACGCAACAGGACGACTAGAGATATCCAATCTAATCAGATATCACAATCGATGCTGACTTTAGCTGAGTCAGTACAGTAGAGGTGGGGGGAGGGGGGTTGAGGTTACCACAACTGATGACATCATGCAGCTTACTCACCTGCCAGAGGTCTCAGCATCTCATCCCTCAGAAAGCTATTATTCTCCAATGATAAATGAGTCAGCGAATTATTTCTGCAGTAAGAAAACACCACACTACAATTGTACTAGTGGGCCTAATTCATGTAGGTAAGTTCCGGTACGTACAAGTGAAACAGCAGACTCTTATCAAGGAAATAATTAGAGTCATGGCTCTATTCTTCTCATTATACAGTCCAGGTGATCATAGTCACTTACCACCCAGATAATATATGCTTTGGGATATTATCATTGTTACCAATTACATAAACTACTATATGAATGCATCACATGTTTTTGCTGGTTTCTTTTCATATGCAGGTACAGGTACATAGTTGAATACGCCGAAATAAACAGCAGATACTCCAGTTACAAATATGCCAGGTACTGGATTGCTCTGAATGCTTACTTGACAGAATGCAGTAAGATTGGCAGTGCTGTGGGAATACCACGAAAAGCACTCAGATTCACCTGTCGAGTTGTCCTGTAAATGATTAAAATTTGTATCGTAACACAAAATGGTGGGATAGAGTATTGAATGAACCAAAATATAATAGTTATACAGTATTTAGCCCTACAATGCTTTTCTGAAAAGTTCATAGCGCAAGCACATGGCAAAACATAAAAAGGTGGAGGCCATTGATATGAGGAAATGGATTGGAAGTACCCATCTAGCCCTTCACACACTCCTAGCAAATACTGTGTTGAAGTAGTGCCGCAGCAATTATTATTATCTGATTGGTCAATAAAGTTTCAGTCCAGGTACAGCTTACCCGTGCAAAATCTTTCTAAGCAACAGGGCCAATTATAATTCAGTAAATGGTACGCTGGTCAAAACACAACATAATGCTGCCAGAAAATGGCTGCTGTTATTGAGTGACCACTGATATATTAGTTAAATATTAGTTAAATACATGCCAATGTGAGTGACAGCTGATCTGACACATTGCTACAATATTGCTGACTGACAACCATGAGTAGCCGCTCTGCCTGTTTCACCCCTAATCCATTTATTTCAAACCAGTGGTAAAGGCTGTTTGATTTCTAGCCTGTTGTAGCAGGAAAACAGCTTACCACCGACGATAAAACTAAACCAGGTTATTATTATGTGAGCCGGGTTACATTGGAGTTTACGGCAGCATCCCAGCTTCAACAACTTTGAGCTTGTAACAAATCGCTGTAAGCTTTGACACTCTGTTACAGTATTTCAGAGGTCACTGATAGTTGTTTTGGTGGTTCAGGAGAAGGATGTGGGATAAGGTGGTTGGAGGTATCATAAGATATTCACACTTTAATTAAACAGGAAAAGATCTCCAGACTATACTTGAGATAACAAAGAAGATTAGGGCTTTGTACAAGAGCTTCAATGACGTTTTTTTTCTATTTTCTTATGTTGAGGAAAAATGGTTTTGTTGTTCCTACAATTCTGCAGTACACTGTGGCTGGTTGCTATGTTGTAGTTATGTCCTGCCACACATCAAAAGCAGAGCAGATTACAGGTTTTTGATTTGAATATCAAGAAATTCCCAAAATAAAAGCATTTGCACTCACGTACTTGTGAAGTAATTTCTTGAGAATTATTGGATGTGGAACACCAGACTTCGTTAGCTTGTCTACAATTCTTTTGAACATGACTGGTGGTAAACAGAGCAAGTATCCTTCGTCAAACTTTCCTTTCACTATCAAATTAATGAGAATCTGCAATGCCCGATACTCCAGTGTATCAAGATGTCCATGCATGAGCCGTACAGCACGTAGATGCTCCACATCTGTGGGAAGAAGAGAGGGAAAGTAAGTATATTGTTTAGATCATGAGCTTCGGTGACATAGATGATGTAACATATATATGCAGATGGTAATACAATCAGGGTATTGTACATCTTGTTTAATCTTGGTAATAAGGCAGCAATAATTGATCCAAAAGACCAAAGAAGTTTGCACGTCTACAATTCTGTAAGATTTATTTATTCACATCCAGTAGGCCTACTAGCTCTTTTATTGTTCCATCAATCCATCTATAATATGGCCTTCTGGATATTGTTGTCTTACATAGTTTATCAAGTCAGATGTCAACCAAACTGAGACGAAGACGTGCCTGTCAAAACAGTCATCCATCTCCCACAGCTCCGTCATCCAATCAATCTTATCTCAGTGCATGTGGGATGAATGCAACTACACAAAAACGACTTAATTCTCGGAATTATTCGACTGCGGATCTGTCAAAAGAATAAATAGCAGGCAGCTGGGAAAGTGGGCGCATGTGGCTATCAACCCAGGTATGTGTATGTACATCCTGAATTAGCCACCATCAATCTTATATCAGGACAATTGTTATCAACTCATCAATAATGCTCACAAATATGCAGCGGACAAATGCAATGGTTGTGCACTTGAAATTTTATCCACTCATCACCATATTCAATTCAGACAAGAAGACTATACTGCAGTGGGTTACCCTCAGGGCATGAGGAGCAGGTGCTCTTCACTCAACCAGTGTGTTGTTTTTTAGATGAATATCACGGATTGATTCCCCGCACAAGACAGTCAACTGTCATCACATTGACATTGTTCTACAAATGTTCCAAACTGGACAAAGTCCTTTTGGGACGGTGAGCCAGTAATCACATCCCAAACACGGCCATGATAGAACACACTCTGCGCTGAAAATAAGGGACACAACTGAGTAACATATGAAGATAATGCAATACATCCCAAGGACCAACAACAGCTTAATTTGAGCGTCATTTACATCATAAAGCCTGGAAATTTGCAACAAACGATGTCAAAGCATGATAGAGTGGGAAGATGAAAAAGAAAACAAGTGCATATCTTGCTAAAAGAGCGTGTGCACACTGCACACCACAGCTAGCACCCTTTACTGAATTATTGGCCTGATAAACTGATGCACTTGCAATTCAGACATATTTCGGTCCCTTTAAATCATGATGAAAACAAATGTCAGAGAGCTTAATTCACATTCAGGCAACAACCAACATGCACCTAAACATTACTACTTAGCTCACACTCTGCTTGATTAAAACAAGTATCGATCTACACTATACATACAGCATGGTTATCAAGGACTAAGCTCTGAAAAACTCACAAAGATGAGATTCAAGAAGTGCAATTATCTTGCCGAACGTCAGCAAGAGGAATGGTGCACACAAACATGACAAATGTACCATATTTATCATAGTGACTGGTGAGTATAGTGCAGTTTTCGGCTATCGAATCTGTGTGTTTAATAACGGATCTGTGAGCAAGCTTCAAACACCCTTCACTACATAAACAGGGTGAAACTTTTAATGCAAAACTCTGTCATGGCTAGGCTCCGAAATTTCCTCAGGGGTTGGGGGCCAGCTGAACCTCGAAATATACTCAAGCAAGAGTTATGGATTCACAAAACTGACATGGAATTCAGCTGCGTTTAAGTCTGTCCATTTGAAGAAACTCGGCTGGCGATCTGGACATTTATAAGACCATGCCACACACATCACCAGGATATGAAACAGCAACGAATAATTTTCATTGCAAGCGAGGAGAGTGTGCATAAAATTACAGCTGAGACACTTGTTCATAGTCAGTGTCCTATAAAATCTCAAGCAAAATTGATCTCAGCGTAGTCTCAAGATACAGTGTACTAATCTTCACTCGTAAACCCATATGGTGTTATGATATGAGGTGAAACAAATACAATTCAGTTTGTATGGAGATAACTCCTACGAACCCAATGATGCTGACAGATTCACAACTCAACTTTCCCATTGAAACACATCATGTATACCTATACCCAAAGATGAAAAACACAAAAGTCATTGATACTGGGGTGATATTGCTCTATACGGTAATGTGTGATTCAGAAGAAATCGTTCAGATTTGCGTTGAAATCGTCGGGGCTTATGCCAAAAATTCAAGAAGTACCCGCTTTCACGATCACCTTACACTAGAGTTGTTAAAATTATTGAACTGGGCGAAAAAAAAGCATGCAGATTCCAAGTATGATAGTCAATTTGCTGTGACTATGAACCTGTAACAGACAGGACTTACCTGGCAGACCCGAGGCTGTGAATACAGACTCATATGCCATCATAACATATTCCTTCTTCCTCAAGACGAAGTACGACTCACGAGTAAGTCTACCAGATAGATCCGTCAAACGCATCACTACAAAATCAACAGTAACTGCATACATGTATGAGAATACACCTCCTGGTGACTACAGCTTGCTCTCACCAGTACACAGCACCATCACAAGACAATCTGATACTGTCTAACTATCTCTAAACATCCATACCCTAATATTAGCAAAACAAGCGAAAAAACCTAACCACAGACATATCAACAGAACGAAAAACAAAGGTACTTCACCTGGTCTGCTCATAATGACATGAGAAAAATGCAAAAGTGTAAGAAAAAACCTATCCTTGTGCCTAATAAATCTAAACTGGCTAACCAGTAAAAACATCGCAGGCTTTAAGGCTTTAACCCATGCGGGGTTGCGAAGCAATGGAATAACATTAGCATGATATCTTGATTTATGGCTTTGCCA
>ERZ1740070.2436-NODE-2436-length-10717-cov-5.155787_pt1 | contig 10717 bp, 13 predicted proteins | sample MGYA00581734_ERZ1740070 | MGnify/ENA primary metagenome ERZ1740070 (study PRJEB43018, sample SAMN04849744) | marine metagenome | isolation source: floating plastic debris | place: Pacific Ocean | collected 2008-09-01 | study: EMG produced TPA metagenomics... | reverse complement strand
CCGACATCGCATTCCTACCGCTCCAAACGTCCCAAATGGTGGCACGTGGACACGGACCCCTAATTTTTTCTGGCACGCTTGCGGATTTCGCGCTTTTCTTCTCAGACGCGCAGGGAGGCCGCTATGAAAACGTCTGAGCCGGAGTTCACCATCGGCATCGAAGAGGAATATCTTCTTGTCGATCGTGACAGTCTTGATCTGGCCGAGGCCCCGGAAGCGCTGATGCTGGCCTGCCAATCGGAGCTGGAAGATCAAGTCGCGCCGGAGTTCCTAAAGTGTCAGATTGAGATCGGCACCAAAGTCTGTGCCACGGTGGGTGAGGCGCGTGAGGACCTGCGCCGTTTGCGATCCTGCGTGGCCAAACACGCGGCCAAATACAACCTCGCCCCCATTGCGGCGTCTTGCCATCCGTTCTCTGATTGGCGCGATCAGGCCCATACCCGCAAAGACCGCTACGACAGCCTGCAATATGACCTTCAAGGCGTGGTGGAGCGGATGCTGATTTGCGGGATGCACGTGCATGTGGGCATTGACGATCCTGACCGCCGTGTCGATCTGATGGGGCAGCTCACGTATTTCCTGCCGCATTTGCTGGCGCTGAGCTGTTCATCACCGTTCTGGCAAGGGCGCGATACAGGGCTGCACAGCTACCGCCTGACGGTGGTTGACAATCTGCCTCGCACGGGCCTTCCCCCCTTGATGTCGAGCTATTCGGAATTCGAACGGTCAGTGAATGTGTTGACGGATCTCGGCGTGATCGAAGACAGTTCCAAAATCTGGTGGGATCTGCGCCCATCCTCCAAATTCCCGACGCTTGAGACGCGCATCTGTGATGTGCAGCCGGCCTTGGAGGATACGCTGCCCCTGGCGGCCCTCACGCAAGCGTTGACGCGGATGATGTACCGGTTGGCCAAGTCCAATCAACGCTGGCGCATTTACGATCGTTTCCTGATTGATGAAAATCGCTGGCGGGCGCAGCGCTATGGCACCAGCAAAGGGCTGATTGATTTGGGCAAACGCGAGATCGTGTCGCTGCCCGACCTTATGGAAGAGATGCTTGACCTCGTGGGCGAGGATATGGACGCCTGCGGATCGCGGGCGGAGGTGGAACGTGCGCGCGAGATGGCAAAAGACACCAGTGCTGCGCGCCAACGCGCCATTTTTGATCGGGCTTGCGGGGCAGGGCGCCCACGGGAAGAGGCCCTGCGCGCCGTCGTGCAGCACTTGATTGAGGCCTTTCACCGCGATCTTTGAGCCGCAGCACGGCGAAATGGCCGCAAAAATCAGCGCTTGCCATTGAAAGCGCTCTCATGTTGCGATACCCGCAGCGCGCCCCATGGTCCGCAAAGGAGCCCCTCATGCGCATCGGTCTTTATCCCGGCACGTTTGACCCCATCACTTTGGGCCATGCGGATATCATTCGCCGCGCCTCAAATCTTGTGGATCGGTTGGTGTTGGGCGTGGCCATAAATCGCGACAAGGGCCCTTTGTTTTCTTTGGAAGAACGCGTGGCGATGGTCGAGGCGGAAGCCTCCAAGATCATGAAAGGGTCCGGGACCGAGCTGGTCGTGCATCCGTTTGAAAATCTGTTGATTGACTGCGCCCGCGATGTGAACGCCTCCATCATTATCCGGGGTCTGCGGGCCGTGGCGGATTTTGAGTATGAATTTCAGATGGTCGGTATGAACCGCGTGCTCGACGATTCCGTTGAGACCGTGTTTTTGATGGCGGACGCGCATCATCAGGCCATCGCCTCCAAGCTCGTCAAAGAAATTGCGCGTTTGGATGGCGATGTCAGCAAGTTCGTCACCAAGGACGTGCACCTGGCGCTGATGTCAAAACTGGGCCGGTCGTGATCACCTGGCCTCAGCGCCAGAACTTCAACCACTCGATCAGATCAAACAGCTTACGCGCCAGAAAAAGAGTGTTCTCCCAGCCATAGCTATACGCATCGATCGTGAGACCCGTCACGATGGCAAAACCGAGGATAAGAGCAAGCTGATTGGTCATTGTGCGGGCGGGTATGCCAAAGGCGCGCAGGTCGTGCAATCTCTGATCACTTGGGGCGGTTAAGCCCGGACAGAGCGACAGCCAGTTCACCATAGCCCGTGAAACGGTATTCAAAATCCAACCCCAGCCGATCCGCGCAGGTTTTGGCCTTGTCCAACAGGGTCGGATCCTCGGTCTGTGCCTGGTAGACAAGCTTGGTGTAATTGCCAAACAGCATGTCGCGCAGCTGTGGGTGACGGTCGAGCCCCATAGGTTTCCACACGAAGGCATCAAATTGTTTGACCAGAAAATCGGTGAGGAAAAACGCGGTCAAATCGTCATCACCACGCGCGGCAAAGGCGTCATTGCCCTCAAAGAACGAATAGCAATGGGGCCCTTCGATCATCTCAACGCCAAGCGCGTCGCATTTGGCCTTGAGCAAGCCGCCCGTGCCGCAATCGGCATAGACCACAAAGATCTCATCATAGCTGTCTGCGTGGGCGCGCACGGTCTCTTCGACAGCATCGACAATCTTCTCGGGGTAGAGGTGATATTTGGCGGGCAAGCATTGCAGCACCATGTGGTCCCACCCGTTGATCTTTTGGAGCGCCAGAATTTCACGTGCCAACGCACCGCAGGCAATGAGCAAGAGTTTTCCCGTTTCGGTCGGGGTAAGACCCTCTTCGGTCAGGATGTCATCGGTCAGGGTCATGGGTTATCGCCTCTGAGGTCGAAGGTGAACATGGCGACATGGCTGCCTTCTCGCGTCGCATCCAGGCTTTGATAAAACCCGAGCGCCTCTTCGGTTGGATCCGCCAGCACCCATAGTTCAACGCAGCTGAGGCTGCGGGCCTTCTCTTTGGCCGCCTCGATCAACAGCGTGGCGATGCCTTCGCGGCGGCGGTCCTCTGCCACGCCCAGTTCATTGATCCACATCTGCGGGGCTTTGTCAGGGTGCACGTAGTCGACGGCGCTGAGAAAACCCACGCATGTTTCCTGATCCATGGCCAAGGCCATATGGTGTCGCGCATCGCTTAGAAACGCATCCAACCACTCCGGTTGCGGAGGATCGTCAAACAGATCGACAGAGCGCAGCAGAAGGTCACGGTCGCTCCGCTCAGCAAAGCGCACCGTGACGGTCATGACTAGCCCGCGGCCAATTGGTTGTGCTTACGCCCCACCAGTTCCTTGGCCGTTTCCACCGCGACGGCGGCATCGCGGCAATAGGCGTCCGCACCGATGGCTTTACCGAACTCTTCGTTGAGCGGGGCACCGCCCACCAGCACGATGTAGTCATCGCGAATGCCCTGTTCGACCATCGTGTCGATGACGACCTTCATATAGGGCATCGTGGTGGTCAGAAGCGCGGACATGCCAAGGATGTCAGGCTCTTCCTGCTCGATCGCTTCGAGGTAGTTTTCCACGGGGTTGTTGATGCCCAGATCGACCACTTCGAAACCGGCACCTTCCATCATCATCGACACAAGGTTCTTGCCAATGTCGTGGATGTCGCCCTTGACCGTGCCGATCACCATCTTGCCCACACGGGGCGCACCGGTTTCGGCCAGAAGCGGTTTCAGAATGGCCATGCCGCCCTTCATCGCGTTCGCGGCCAGCAGAACCTCAGGCACAAAGAGGATCCCATCGCGGAAATCCTTGCCCACGATGGTCATACCGCCCACCAACGCCTGAGTGAGGATATCATAAGGCTGCCACTTGCGCTCCAGCAGGATGTTCACCCCTTCTTCGATCTCTTCCTTGAGGCCGTCGTAGAGGTCGTCAAACATCTGTTGCACAAGCTCTTCATCGTCGAGCTCAGCCAGGATGATGTCGTCTTCTTCCTCGGACATAATGCAAACTCCCTGCATTTGCGGCGCTGTCACGCGCGTAAGTATACCTGCAGCATTGTCCTTTTTGTCGCATTTGCACTTTTCAAATAGCGACATCGACCGCGCTTGATCCGACTTTTACACCGGAAACTTTGCTTGGCGAGGGTAAAAGTTTTCATAATTGCCATGAGGTTATTGTGATTGTTCCTGCTTTGTTCTATTTTGTGGACATGCCGGTCACCCCAATTCCAAACGCGACGATTGATCCCCGACAGCGCCCACAGGGCCGGGGCGCCGTCAGCAATGGGGCTGGGCGCTACGAGACGCTGGAACGACATTACGAGGCTGATGGCTGGGATCACCCGGAAGAAACGCGCGTGCAACGCACACATATAACTACGGAGCGGCCCCGATCCATCATCAGTTACAATCGCTCCCCCGATCTGTCATTTGATCGCTCCATCAATCCCTATCGTGGCTGTGAGCATGGGTGCATCTACTGTTTTGCCCGGCCCAGCCATGCTTGGTTGGGTCTGTCAGCCGGGCTTGACTTTGAAACGCGGTTGGTGGCCCGCCCCGAGGCGGCCAAGGTATTGGAAGTCGAGCTGCGCAAACCGTCTTACCGGGCGGAGACCATTGCCATTGGCACCAACACCGATGCCTACCAACCCATTGAGAAAAGCCAGGGCATCATGCGGGAATGCCTTGAGGTGTTGCAGCGGTTTAATCATCCCGTGGGCATCGTCACCAAAGGCACGCTGGTGGAGCGTGACATTGACATTCTCGGCGATATGGCGGAGCAGGGGTTGGCGCGCGTCGGAATTTCACTGACCACACTGGATGCCGATCTGAGCCGCCGGATGGAGCCCCGCGCCCCAAGCCCCAAACGCCGTCTGCAAACGATCGAACGGCTTAGCGCGGCCGGTATCCCTGTGCGCGTGCTAACATCGCCGATCATTCCCGGCCTCACGGATTCTGAGATGGAGGCGATGCTGACATCCGCACGCGATGCAGGCGCAAAGGCGGCGTCATGGGTGATGCTGCGGCTGCCGCTGGAGGTGTCGGGGCTGTTTCAAGAATGGCTCAGCACACATTATCCAGACCGCGCTACCTGCGTTATGGGGCTGTTGCGCGATATGCATGGTGGCAAGGAGTATAGCTCTGACTGGCACCGACGTATGCGGGGGGAGGGCCACTATGCGCAGCTCATCGCCGCACGCTACAAACGCGCCATTCGGGATCTGGGTCTAGCGCCAAACCTGCCCGATTTGCGCACCGATCTGTTTTGCGTCCCGCCGCAAACGGGAGACCAGCTCAGCCTGTTTTGAAACAGCAGCTTTCTAAAATGACGGTTTCGCCGGAGCGCGTCCTAGCAACAACTACTGCGCCTGCGGCGTGAGCGCTCTCGTCGCGGCGCAGGTGCCCCATCCTCGGTGCCATCTACGGCCGAGGAGAACGCCCCCAATTTCTCAACAATAGCTTCTGGGCTGGGGCTTGCGCCTTTGGGCCGCGTTTCAAGGGCCGCGCGCATCTCAGCCAAATGCACCCCCATCGTGCCGCAACACCCGCCGATGATCTTGGCACCCGCATCGCGCGCCAGAACCGCGTAATCGGCCATCAAATCCGGCGTGCCGTTGTAGCAGATTTCGCCGTCGACATATTGCGGGATGCCAGCGTTGGCCTTGGCGATGATCGGGCGCTCTGACCCTTGTGCTTTGAAGCCCAGGACCGTGCGCAAACGGTCGGACGCGCCGACCCCGCAATTGGCACCGAACGCGGCGGGTTTGTGATCAATCTTCTCGACCATCTCGGCCATCGCGGTTGAGGTCACACCCATCATCGTGCGCCCCGCAGTGTCAAAGCTCATGGTGCCGCACCAGGGCATATCGACCCGTTTGAACGCCTCTGCCGCCGCGCGATATTCCTCAGGCGCGGAGATGGTTTCTAGCCAAAGAACATCCGCACCGCCTTCTTTCAGCCCTTCGGCCTGTTCGTGGAAGATTTCGACCGCCAGTTCGTGGGTCAACTCGCCCATTGGTGCCATAATCTCACCCGTTGGCCCAACCGATCCCGCCACAATGACATCACGCGCCTGACGGTCGACCACTTCGCGGCCAATTTCGGCAGACATGCGCGACAGTTCCCGTGCGCGGTGGCCCGCATCGTGCAGTTTCAGCCGCGCGGCATTGCCGCCAAAAGAATTCGTCAAGAACAAGTCGCTGCCTGCATCCACCGCGATGGAATAGAGCTTATCAATCCGGTCGGGATGATCTTCGTTCCAAAACTCCGGTGCATCGCCAGAGCTGAGCCCCATGTTGAACAGGTTTGTGCCCGTGGCCCCATCCGCGAGGATCCAATCGCGCGAGGTCAGCATGGTTTGAAAGGCGTTGGTCATGACGTCTCCAGAGGGTGGGGATGCTCCGCTTTTTTCACGGGCTCTTTATATAATCAAACTCATAATCTTCATGATGAACTTGAGAGGAATTTGATTTCGGCCGTCGGATTGCCAGCCAAAGATCCACTAAGGCCAACCACAGTTCCGGCGATGAAGGCGCAGCGGCATAGCGCGGCAGGCGACGGGCGGCGAAACTGGTTTTGAACTGGCGCAACCCGTCAGCGCCGCACCGGGACGCAAGCCATCCCAGAGGTCCCGATGCAGGGGGCAATGCGGCAAGCGACAGCGTTTGACACGCCTCGCCTTTGGCAAACTCAATGGCGGCAACCATGAGCAGATGCATCGTGCCATGGGGGGCATCCGGCGCCACGCGGGTCACATCGAGGCACAGACCGTTTGAGGCGTGGTGAAAGGTTGAAAAGCCCACCAAGACCGAACCCTGCATCGCCAGAAAGACCCTTTGATGGCGCAAATAGCGTGGACAAAACCGCCCCATCGTGACCCCTCGGGCCGGTCCGTTGGCTTTTTGCCAGGCTTGATCCAACTGCCCCATCTCGACCCACGGGGGGGCCTCTGTTGGAATGATATTAACCCCGGCTTTGCTGGCCTGGCGCAGTTTGCGGCGCAATTGGCGGCGCTGCGGACCGTCTGTGGTGAAACCGGGCACATCCACCACCACGTCATCGGCCACATGCACCACCGACCAGCCCAGTCGGCGCGCCTTGACCGCGTCGCGCGCCGTCGCTTTGTAAAACAACGCGATGTCGTTGCGTTGATGGGCGACGTGTTGCAGCACGTTCAGGCATTCCTCGGTGGCACCGTGCAAAGGATTGAACAGGGCGCATAGGCTTTGACCAGGGGAGAGGACACCGATCGCGGCATTGCGTGCCCGCAGGACCCGCGCACCGGATTGCCGCAAAAGCCCGGTTTCGGCGTTTGTTTGATCGGTATGATCTTCGTCCTTCAGTGCCTGCAACCGCGTATCGCTTAGGTTTGCAGCCGGGAAAGGCCGGATCAAAAGCGCCGCGGCAAGGACCGTTGGAACCGCGTAGTAAACCAACCGGTAGCTCACAATCCCAACCAAAAGATCCTGTTGCGGCACCTCCGGCAGCAGCACCAAAAGGGTCAGTTCAAACGGGCCGACACCGCCGGGCGCGCCTGTGACAATACCGGCCCCAAGGGCGAGCACAAAGGCCGGCATAAGCACCAAAAGGTCGACCGCCGCACCCGCCGGCAAAAGCAGCCAAAACGCGAGGCCCGCAAAAACCACGTCGATCATCGTCAAGCCGCCGATGGTCATCAGGGCCTTTACACTTGGCAGGCGAAGCGTGCGCCCGAAGGCCTCGAGATGCGCAAACTTCAAGGTCAAAACAGCGCTCAAGAAAAAGGTCAAAATCGCAAGGAGGGACAGGGGGATCGTGAGGCCTTCAGACGGGGCCAACAGCCCGATGACCCCAGCCGTCAGCACAAGCCCCAATAAGAACGTCGCGGCGACCGCGACCGAAATCTTGGTGGCCGCGCCCAAACTCAGATCAGGCAGCATGCGCCACCGCACGAAAGCGCCGCTGATCACCCCCATGCCGATGGTTTGCCCAATCGCAATGGCCGCAGCACCGCTGATGGAGGCATGGCGCGCAGGGATATTGGTTCGAAAATGGCGATGCAGGACAAGATCATACCGCGCCAAGGCCCAGAAACTGACGCCCGTCGCCGCAAATGCGCCCACCCATTGCCAAAGCTTCAGGGCGTGCACCGCGTGGCCCACGCCATCAAAGACCCCCGGGGTCAGCGACTGGAACACCACCCACACGCAAAACGCCCCAATACCCAGTGGCACCGTGACCCGCGACACGTGCCACAGCTTGCGCAACACTGCGCCCGCTGTTTGCCGAGATTGCATGATATCCCCCACGCCTAACCCAAATTTCCCACGTGGTCAGGCTAGGGGGGCGGCATTTCGAACCGCTTAACCTTTCAATTTGTCCGCAAAGAAAAAGCGCGCCCGGTTCGGGACGCGCTCTTGGATGTCGTCTTTGGTCGTGGGGTCAGACCTCGTTCATGATCTGGTCTTTGGCCACGCTCAGCAGGGCGTCCATCTTGGCACGGATCGTGTCGGCACTGGCCAAATCGCCCAGATCGCCCGCGACTTTGCGCACGACGTCCTCAATGCCCGCCTCTTCGAAATCTGATTTCACCACTTCGATGGCATAGGCATCAGCCGCCTCGCCGGTCTTGCCCAAAAGCTCTGCCGCCCACAGCCCCACGAGCTTGTTGCGGCGCATCTCGGCCTTGAACTGCATTTCCTGATCATGGGCATATTTGTTCTCGAACGCGTTTTCGCGGTCATCAAAAGTGGACACGGGCGCGGCTCCTTCATTTGCGTTGCGTTGATACAAGATATGACCTTTGCAGACACGCCGTGCAAGGGCAGGGCGCAGGCTTTGGTTGTTCTTGCAAAGGCCTCTATGATGGCCTAGGACGCAAGCAAGCATATCGCGGCCCATTGGGCCATGCGATCAAGAGCTTTGAGGACCCAATGGCGCGTCGCAAGAAAATCTACGAAGGCAAGGCAAAGACACTGTTTGAAGGCCCCGAACCCGGGACCATCGTGCAGTATTTCAAAGATGACGCCACGGCCTTCAACGCTGAGAAAAAGGACGTCATCGAGGGTAAGGGCGTGCTCAACAATATGCTGAGCGAATACTTCATGATGGGTCTGACGAATGTGGGCATTCCGAACCATTTCATGAAACGCCTCAACATGCGTGAACAGCTTGTGCGTGCCTGTGAGATCATCCCTTTGGAAGTGATTGTGCGCAACTACTCCGCCGGGTCCATGGCCAAGCGGTTGGGCATGGATGAGGGCACTCAATTGCCAAGGCCCATCGTGGAATATTGCTTGAAAAACGATGACTTGGGCGACCCTCTTGTCACCGAGGAACACATTGCCGCCTTCGGCTGGGCCAGCCAGCAGGACATGGATGATATCCTCAGCCTCGCATTGCGGGTAAACGATTTTCTATCGGGCGTCATGTATGGCGTGGGCATCCGGCTGGTCGATTTCAAAATCGAGATCGGTCGCGTCTATGAAGGTGATTTCATGCGCCTGATCGTGGCCGATGAGATCAGCCCGGACAGCTGCCGTTTGTGGGATATTGAGACAGGCCAGAAACTCGATAAGGACGTGTTCCGCCGCGATCTGGGGTCGCTGACGGATGCCTATTCCGAGGTGGCCAAACGCCTGGGCGTCATGCCCAAGAGCGCGACACAGCTTTCACGACCGACGCTCATCAACTGAGCCATCGGTCAATTCCGCCTTGTGCAGGCAGGGCATTCAAAGGGGGCGAGCGATGAAAGCACGTGTGCATGTCATGTTGAAAAACGGGGTTCTGGACCCGCAAGGAGAGGCGGTGCGCCACGCGCTAGGCTCTTTGGGCTTTGACGGGGTCGAAGGTGTCCGACAGGGCAAGGTGATCGAACTGGATCTGGCCGAGACGGACAAAGCCAAGGCCGAAAAAGCGGTCAAAGACATGTGCGAGAAGCTTCTTGCGAACACCGTGATTGAAAGCTATTCGGTGGAGATCGCATGATGCATGCCGCCGTTCTTGTCTTTCCCGGATCGAATTGTGATCGTGACATGCAAGTGGCCTTTGAGGCCGCGGGCGCCAAGGTGTCCATGGTTTGGCACAAGGACACGGAGCTGCCTACGGGTGTGGATGTGGTCGGCGTGCCGGGTGGGTTTTCCTTTGGGGATTACCTGCGCTGCGGCGCGATTGCGGCGAACTCTCCGATTTGTCGGTCGGTGAAATCCCACGCAGAAAAGGGCGGCTATGTCCTGGGCATCTGCAACGGCTTTCAGGTGCTGTGTGAAACCGGGCTTTTGCCGGGGACGCTATTGCGCAATGCCAAGTTGAAGTACATCTGCAAAGCCATTGATCTAAAAGTAGAAACCTCTGACAGCGCCTACACCTCTGGTTACGCAGAAGGCGACCAGATCACCATTCCGATCGCGCATCATGACGGCAATTACTTTGCCGATCAGGATACGATCACCGCGCTTGAAAGCGAAAACCGTGTGGCCTTCCGCTATGTAGACAATCCCAACGGGTCTCTTGGTGATATCGCCGGGATTTTGTCGGAAAACCGTCGCGTGCTGGGCATGATGCCTCATCCTGAGCGCATGGCAGATCCGGTTCATGGCAACACCGAAGGGCGGATCCTGTTCAACTCTCTCGTGAGCGAACTTCAGACCGCGTGATCGCTGCGGGGATGTGACCGCTTGAGAGACGGGTCTCAGTGGCGTATTTTAAGGCTATGAGTACGTTGTCAAAATGGCGGGCCGCGGCGCGCAATCGTGCGGTATCGAGGTCACGCAGCCCGACATTGAGCTGGCGGGCGAGGTTTTCACTCATCGTACTTTTGCTGATTGCGGTGTCCACAATTGTGGTCACCAACCGCTTTCTGACCGACCTTTTTACCGAAACGACCCGCAACCGCGCCGAGC